>ENA-OQHF01001696-OQHF01001696.1-human-gut-metagenome-genome-assembly--contig:-NODE-1696-length-11867-cov-2.740375_pt1 | contig 11867 bp, 12 predicted proteins | sample MGYA00242559_ERZ504709 | MGnify/ENA primary metagenome ERZ504709 (study PRJEB26092, sample SAMD00036203) | human gut metagenome | host: Homo sapiens | study: EMG produced TPA metagenomics assembly of... | reverse complement strand
CATTGGTACAAAGAGATTGGTATTCATCATTTTTGCTCTATTGTTACGACTACAGAACGCAGGATATAGACAAAGATAAATGTATTACAGATTTCGGCAGGTGCTATGACAAAGAAAAAGCCCTAATCGCATGGATTAAGGCTAATCATATCAAAATACTAAACAGTGGAATTAAAGTAGCTTAACAACTAAATGTTAGGGAGATTGATTGTACTCCCTTGTCGTAAGACAGAAATTTACCGCTAATGTGGTCGTAGGACTGCTTGGTAATGAAAGCTCTGATTCAAACAGGTTTACACTTGTAACTCCAAAGCCTGAAAATGGTGTACGATTACAAGCTACACTTGGCAATCAGAACCCCACGGGCTTGCCCGTGAGAGCAGTCAGGCTAGTATAATACATGTGGCGAAAACCATACGCCATTACAGTCATAATTTATTATTAGTATTAGGAGAAATTGCAATGAATACTCCCAAAAAGAAAAAGAACCGAATATATACCATGCTATCCGGCATAACCTTTCTGGTTTTTCTTGGCTGTGCTGCATATCTTATTTTTTATCTTGGAATACAGCCATACTACTTAAAGCAACAAAGCAAAAAGATAAATGCTGCTTACTATAATTCTTCGGAATTTGATTCCGGAAATAAAAATTCCGACGGTCTGCTATTGAAATTTTCCCAGCTTTTAAAGGCAAACAAAGATACAAAGGGCTGGCTCAGAATTCCGGGAACCAATATTGATTATCCTGTCGTTCAGGGAGAAAAAAACTCCGATTTTTATCTGCACCATAATTTAAAAGGAGACACGGATAAAAATGGCTGCCTATATATTGATGCCAATTGTAATGTAGAGACTCCTACAAAAAACATTGTAATCCATGGCCACAATATGGAATCTACTCGAATGATGTTTTTTCAACTTCCAAAATATAAAGATATAGAATTTTACAAAAAGCATCCTATCCTCATATTTGACTCCATCTATGATGAATCCAAATGGAAAATCATTTCGTTTATGAGAGTCTCAGGAACTTATTCCCATAACGACGGTTTTGATTATATGCAAGGTGAATTTAATGATAATGAGGAATTTCTAGACTTTCTTCATCAAGTAGAAATGCGTTCTCTCTATCAGTGTCCTGTGACCGTAAATGAAAAAGACTCATTACTTATGCTCTCAACCTGTACCTATGAAATTGACAACTGCCGTTCTGTTGTTGTTGCCAGAAAACTTCGAAAAGGGGAATCAGAAGATGTGAACACCTCAAAAGCTTATCTGAAAAATGATGTGTTATATCCTGATGATTGGTATTCTAAATATGGTGGAAAAATGCCTGTCGCTAACTCCTTCACAGAAGACATATCTGAACACACTCTTGATTGGTATGATGGAAAACGGAAGCATTAAAAAAGAGTTCGCTTGCGAACTCTTTTTACCTTAAAGTTTTAACATTTTTTTAGTGCATTTTGACCGAGTTTGTAACGTTTTTTCACTTAAATTTTATTCCTTGTCGGTCAAAAAAAGAAAGGATACATATCAATGCCATCCTTTCTTCCATATTTTTTATTATTTTTCTGCTTTTCTTTTTTTGTTCATAACAATACTCAATACCAACATTGAAATACCTAATATGCCAACAACAATTGCAGAAATAATTTCTCTCACCTGTTTTAGGTGCATTTTCCGGTGGGTTTGTAATCACTGTTACTGTTTCTTTTGGAGTGTTGGTTTCTCTAAAATTACTGTCGGTGCTGCTGTCGTCGTCACTGCTGATGTTGTTACCGCTTCGTATGTATTCGAAAAGACTACGTCATCTGTTTTTTCCGTAGCTCCATTTTCCACTGCATATATTACAGACTTCAAACCACCATTTCCATCATTTTCAATGGAGACTGTTACCGTGTAAACAGCACTATCATAAGTAAAATGTTCTGCATTACCCGCTTCCTGAGAAATGAAATAATTATATCTTCCCGGTTTTGTATAAGTCATGGGACCAATTTCTACTTTGCCATTATCCTTAATCGTAACCTCTTTTACATCTGGCATAGGGTTTGTTTCATTTTCAGATTTAATTACCACTTTATACTCAATACCTGAAGGTACCGAATCCCCTAGTGTCTTAATCTCTACCGGAATAGAAGCGGTACAATATACCTTTTCTTCTGCATATGCCTGTGTCTGGAACAGCAGAAGTGCAACGAAATATGGAAGTAGCCGCAATATAACAAACTGCTTCATCTTGTTTTTCATATTATAGTACCTCCATCTTTACTTGTTTTTTTATTTATCCAACCGTCCAAACAAGACAACTCGTTCATTTCGTTCCTGCTTCAGCGCAGGTTGATATTCCGATAATCTTATCATCATGATTCAGAGGAATATCACGATACTGAACTGCTTCGTCCTTAATATATTTCAAAAGGGTATCTAAATTGTCTTTACCTTGTACGGTCGGATTATAAATTTTGTTATTAAATTCCTGAGTCTCTACACACGCAAACAATGTAATCTTATATGTATCATCTAACAAAAACAATGCTCCTGTCTTGTGCTCCTGAAAATAATCATCATTTTTAAATTCAACAACATCTCCAAACATAGCACCATATTCCATATGATGACCATAAATAATTGAATAACTGTCAGTAAAATCACAAGCATTTCGATAATCTAAAAAGATAGAACCTGAAAAGGAAAATTTACCAAATACATCTTTGTTCAAATATTCCTGATTATCTTTTCCCTGAACAACAGGATAACTAATATGGGTATCAAAAATTGTAATCCACCCAACCACATCCTTGTTCAACTTCATAAGTTCTCCTAGCGTAATGCTATTCGGCCCATCCCCAGTAGGCTGGTATTTGAGCAAATCATTGGATGAAAATGCCCCACGATATATCATTATGGTATTCCATAACGAATAACCACCATATAACAGCATAATCAGAACCAACACCATGGCTATAAAACTAAGTATTTTATTTCCAACCCTTGCACATTTTACTGCTATCCCCACCTTGATATCCTTTCCATATCACGCAATTACTTGTTTCACGTGTAAAAACTCTCACAAACTTATTCTAATTTTTAGTATTCTGCTCTTTTCTTACGGAATAATACAAATGCTACAGCACCTGCTAAAACAACCATAAGTGCATATGGTCCGTAACTTGAAGCAAAACCTGTTGCGGAACCGGTCCTGTCATTGGTAAATGCAACTTCCTGTGTCTGTAATGAAGTTCCAGCATCAATGGTACCTGTTGCTGTTTTAATATTTCCACTTCCACCGGCCTTATTAGTACCATTCAATTTTGTCTCAAATGTTGTTTTATAGTCGTCTGCTTCTAGCTCTTTAATTGTATAGGTATCATTTTCAGTTAAACCATAAATTTTCACTGTATCTCCATGTTTCAGTTCAATTCTTGCAGCGGTACCTTTTTTAATTGCCGGTTGTCCTTCTAAATTATACCATTCGCCTTCTGCACCGTTAATTGTAATTTCAAAGATAAACTTTTTATCTCTTTCACCATAGTTACCAGTTACTGTCTTACTAATAACTAAATCGTTTACTGTTCCGTCTGGCTTTGGAACTGGGTTCTCTGTATCCGGCTTATTAACACCATATGTATTTACAAAAGCTCCACTCTTTACAAGTTGCCCATCTTCTTGGTACAAGACTAAAGATGCACTTGCAATATAAAAATTTGGTTCCATCTGTAGCAACAGTAACATCTAAATATCTCTCTCCGACATCATATTTAATGCCTTCATAGGTCCCCTCTTTCTGCTTTACTTTATAACGGTAAGTTCCGATACCTTCCGTTGTAAATTTATCTGCAACTAAGGTAAATGTAAGTTTTTTACTAATAGATGTCTCAGTTAAATCTTCTGCTGCCGGTGCTAAATTCAATTGTTCCTGGTTTTACAGCACCTGCTGGCGCATTTTTAAACGGTGGCTTTAAATCCTTACCACCATTTGTTGCTTTTGCCTGTTCTGCTGTTAAATTAGTAACCTCAAATTCAAATGTTGTATTTGGAGCATATACAATCTGCTCTCTTATACAAATTTACATCAAGTGAAGCGCTTGTTACAGGTTCTGCTGCATTCACTGTTTTCATAGTTCCCGGCAATAATGTAATTGCCATTGCCACCGTCATAACACCTGCTGCTATGCGGCTAAAGATTTTTTTGTTTTTCAAATTCATAGTAAACATCCTTTCTTTTATTATTTTTTTGTTTTTCGAATTCATAATAAACATCCTTTCTTTTATTATTTTTTTTACATATTCTATAGAAAGTACCAAAATACTACCTTTATCACAGAGATACATATGGATTATATTTCTCTGTCAGATTCATTGATATTGTTTCTCCAATCTGCCCTCCGTAATACACAATAAATTACAAATCAGCGCTTCAATTACAATTCATTTTTTCTTATAATTGTAATCACTTTTCCCTTAATCTCTTCCATTTCTACTGCACCGAAATATCGACTGTCCTTTGCTCCCTCACGGTAATCACACAAGATAAAATATTGATTTTCTCTGAGCGTAACCGGATATGATACATTATTATCATACATAGGTGTCGAATAATATATATCATTTTCTGCAAGCAACGAACCATTAACTTTTACTTCTGCTTCATTGGTGATTTCTACCGTATCGCCATCTTTTGCAATGATTCTCCCAGTATACGAAACACCTTCTTTTTCAAAAATCACCACATCTCTAATGCTAAAGTTATTCTCCAAGCGATAGAAAAGCATCAAATCTCCTGCATTGATTTTCGGTGACATATCTTTATTTTTCATTGGTGTAATCCCAAAAATCACACCAAATATAATATACACCAATGCCGCCAGAAAAATCAGTCTTTCAAAGAATATGATAATTTCTTCTTTTTGAAACAGTTTCTTTCTTTTGTTTTTAATTACCTCTCCAGGATCATCTATGTCCTCTGCCTCTTTGGCGGTTCCTTTGGCATCATAAACATTCTGATATTCTTCCTGCAATTCATCCAGCTTTCGCCAAACGTCTTTTTCATCTATCCCCCCGAACATTTTTTTTCGGAACTTAAGATTTTTTAACAAGTTCGAAATATCCTTCATGTTCTTTGATGCCATAAGATTCCCTTCCCGAAAATTATTTTTTACAGTTATTCTCTTCAGCCTAACTTTCTAAATTTTCCTTTTTTTCCTGCCACAAAACAAGCTACTGCCAATAATGCACAACCAAGTAAAATGATAAATGGCTTTGCTCTATTGTTCAAACCGGTAGGAGTCAGGTCACGTGAGTTGGTACATGTAGTCGATTTGTTCTCAGAAATTACTACATTCTTAATTTCTGAATTCCACGTTGTAACATATCCTTCTGATGAATAATCATCTTCCGAAACGCTGGCAGTACAGCCATCCGGTACTACAAATTCAATGCTTTCATTATGTTTCAGACTGAAACTATATGTAGAACCATTTGACGTTACCTTTCTATCATTCGGGAAGGTGTCATCATTATAACTTACCGCCGCTTCACTCAATGTCAACGTGAATTTAAATGACTTATCCCGTTCACCAAATTTGCCTTCTACTTTCTTTGTAACTTTAATCGTACGTGTCGGCTTATAAATATTGGTGATTGTCGCTGAATTTGACTGACTTCCTTTATAATTAATTCCGCTTGCACCAATTGAATACTCAAATTGTTGTTTTGCATTTACTGGCAAATTATTAATTGTTTCATTAATGCTGTCAGTAATCTGAACCAATGCATATCTATTGTTATCTTTACCATTGAATGTTCTGTCAACCTTTTCAACAACTGTATATCGGTCACCATCCTGTAAGCCTAACTCTGAAGCTTGAATCGTTCCACTTGCGAAAAGCCCTCCGGCATCATTCGCATTCACTTTTTCGATTTCTTTAAAATCACTCAGTGTTACTAATTTCTTCTGATTTCCATTTACTTTCGCTAATTCAACGGTCACCTTGTAATCCTTCGGAAGATTTTTTGCTTCCACACCCTGCACAATCTTTGTGACCGTTATAATATTTTTTACATACACAAGAACTAATGTATCATGATTAAATTCTACAGTCATCTGCCCTTTATTATTATAATAGAAGTCCTTATCGTTCATTTTTGCATTTGTTAAAGTATAGTCGGACAGATTGTAAGTTGTACCGTCTTTCTCAAAACTACTAGGAACAACTACCTTTCCACCAGGAACCGTTTTCCCCTCTATTGTATGCTCTGTTACTGTGTTTAGATTGCCATTTACACCATATTCCTGAAGTTTATATGTTATGGAATAACTTTTCCTCATTTCAAAGGAAACATTATCCAAAAGGTTTCCTACGGTAAGGTTTCCACCATTGTTGATTTCACTATGTGTTTTTCCGCCACCCTCTGCAGAAACAAAGAAGAAACGTGTTAAATGATCCTTATCTGTATTCGGTACTTTATACTGTCCTCTATGGCGTTCCCAATGCCCTGCTGCAACAGACTCACTACGAACTTTCCATACTCTTGCCACAATTCCACTCCCGAGATTGATTTCTGTTCCCTCATCATATTCTGATTTGGAATTCTTCAACTGATTATCATTATCCATTGTTTTCAGTTTTTTGATAAAGGTATCTGATATACCATTGTTTGGATTCAACTGCTCTGAAGTCATATATTGCCTTGCATCTTTTGCCGCCATTGCCACGACATACATCGTATTTTGATTCCAACGTCCTGCATGATCCAAATCCCAATAACACTCTGATGAAGGTGTTGTCAGAATATCTTGATACAACGCCCCGATATTCTCACAATTCAATTCAGCAAACTGATCACCATGGGTCCCATCTTTATACATTTCCTCATAAGTTACGGAAAACTGACCTTCCTGGTACTCTTTATTTACTTTCAGATTTCTACCATTAACAATTTCAATATCATGACCAACCTTGGTACCGCCATTAATACTTTGCCAGCCTGGTCCTGTTGTTTTCCAATACAGCCCCGGATATCCATTCGGATATTGCTGTTCATCCCATTCGCGTTAAATGGGAACGACGCTCCTGATTTTCCCGGTGTGCACATAATCGGATTTTCAAAGTCACCATTCTGTACATTATTATAGTAGTTTACTCTATATACCAATGACCAATCGTCTTTTCCATCTTCACTGACACGGTAATACATACCACCACCTGCATCACGAGAAACATCAAGTTTCTTTCCACCATTATACAATACCTGCATGTCATCTCTCTTCTCTGGTATATCCTGCCAGTCGTTTACGCCATCACTGCTTCTCTGCCATTTATATTTAATATTTTGGGGATCCTTCACACCCAGACAACCATCCTCTTCAATAGTGTCTACAATGGAAAGGCTATGTGCTTTTGTAATGTTAATTTTAATTTTAATTTCAAATTTAGGATCTTTCTTACCAAGATCACTTACATTGTTTGTTGTACCATAAATCTGACATCCAATCCATGTGCTAACAGAATCTTTATTTCCCAAATCCTTAATTTTATACTGAACAGTGGCTGCTTTCTGCCCACAGAATTCTAAAACATCACTATTATAATCATTTGCCCCCCACTTGTTATTATTTTTAACAAGGTTTGCATCTTTCGAATTTCCAGACCAACGTACTTTATCTTTCTCGTTATTTTCATCTTCTCCAAAATCAATATGTATATCTCTTGGATTAACGTAGAAATAGATGTAATTATTTTTGCCTGGTTCATAAACGACTTCATAAGTGTCATTTGTGGCTAATACATCTCCCTGCACCAAATCTGAATTTAATATTGTATAATCTTTTTCCGATCCATCCGCATACTTCATATGAGCCGCTTTTTCCGTTTCGGTTTTATCATATAGTTTATCGACCGGATAAATTCCGTACTTTTTCCCTTGAACATCTTTCCAATATTCCTGTAAATTCGTTTCCTTACCCCATGCTTCAAACTCCCAGATAGATAGTCCCCATGAGCTATTAGCAGCTTTCGATGACTCTATCCGAATGTAAGATGCATTTTTTTTCACTGTCCAGTTTAAAGCTATATCCAACTCTGGCACTGGAACTAAGATTGCCTGCTGACCCTGGATTTTTCCATCCGGTTACAGTCTTTATTGTCTCCCATGACTTTCCATCCTTCGATGTTTTAATTGTAAAGTCCTCCGGATACGCACGTTCAAATTTTAAGTCTACACTGTGTAACGCATATTCTTTTCCAAGGTTAATCTGATACCACTGCGCATCTCCACTGATAGATCCCCATCTGGAGTCATCTTTTCCGTCAATCGCCCATGCAACTTCATTCTCGTTACTTGAACTTGCTGTTGCTGTTTTATTTACTGCCACATCTTTCACATCTGCCGGCAGTTTATCGCCTTTTACAACAAACTCCCAAATAGACAATCCCCAACCTTTATTTTTAAGACTTGTCGCATTAATTCTGATATATCTTGCCTTTCCATGATAAGAAATATTAGAATTCCATTGGTATTTTGCATTCGGATCTGCATTCTCGGAAGGTGTCCAGCCCTTTACAGTTTCTGTAGTCGTCCATGATTTTCTGTCTCTGGAAACCTGAATTTCAAAATCCTTTGGATAGGCACGTTCAAACTTCAACATACCTGATTGATTTCATAAATCCCCTCAAGATCTATCTCAAACCAGTTTTCATTCTGATTTGCACGACCTCCCCATCTGGAATCATCATAACCATCTACCGCTTCTTCCGGAAAGTACCTTTTATAATTATCCTTATCATTGACATCATCACTACGGTTACCACTGGTTCTGACCGGCTTATCCAATGCGATATTGGACTTATCTACCTGTCGTGTTAATTCGAAACAATCAATATTGATATACTCGTTATATTTATTGCCCGTTGTTTGGCGTCCGGCAATATATATTGTATTCTCACCTTTTGGCAATGTAATGTCCATCTCTACGGTCTTTACTACATTCCACTCTCCTGTAGACGGAGCGGAAAGTTGTTTCCATTCTCCCTTTCCTATCTTTACAAATATATCTCCATCATATTTGGTTCCATATTTAACAGCAAGCTTATATTTACCTGCATGCTGTGCATAAACATTATACCCCAGGTACTCATGTTCCTCACCTGTCAGAGTATTCCAAATAGTTGCATATTTATTTTCAGAATAAATGCCACCACCATTATCTTTTATTTCATACTGCTTATCTTCACTTTTATTTCCGGATATATGATACTCTTCTGCTTCATGTTTTCCTTCTGCTAAAGGAGAAGAAATATCAAAATAGTCTAAATTAATCTGCTGCCAGTAATCTCCTGTTCCTGCATACCATATATTACTTGCACCTGTTATATCTATGGTATTTTCTCCACGTTTTAATTCAATAACAGTGCTAACCTCTCTTACATCATTCCAATCTGCCGTTTGGTTTGCTGTAACAGATTTCCATGATCCTCCATTCAATCTGACATCAATATTCGTAGGTTTGCTGCTATCACCTGCATTATTTCTATACGCATATCCTATGGTCAACAAATATTTTCCCGGTCTTTCAGCGTATAATTTCTGTGTCAGATAGGAACGAATATCCTTTCCTTCATCATCCAGAGGATAGGAATTTAAGTTGCCAACATATCCACTTCCCGAAAACTTTTTATTCCAATCACCATCTTCATTGATAACAACATTAGGCGGATTCTTTGCACCGCCTTGTGTATATGAATCAGAATGTTCTGCTTCATGTCTGCCTTCTGCCGGCACTTCTATTGCCACAAGGTCAAAATAATCCAGATTGACCCACTGCCAATTATTGGTATCACCATACCACACATTGCGCGCACCTGTAACATCAATCTTATTATTACCCTTCTTTAAATTAATTTCTTTACTAACGACACTAACAGTATTCCAAGAATCTGTTAAAGGAACACCATCTATATGAATCCACTCTCCATCGTTAACTCTGACGTCAATTTCTGTCGGCTTACTTTTATCATCGCCCATACCATTAATCCCAGCAGTATATCCGATTTTGATTTCATATCTTCCAGCAGACGGACAATTTACATTTGTCGTAATGTAGGAAGGTTCATCATTCGGCCATGTATTCATGTCGGAAACCCAACCACTATTCGAAAAATTTTCATTGCCACTGTTTTTCTTTGGTTCACTTCCTGAGCCGTGCACAGTATCGCAATTTTCTGCCTCAAATCTTCCCAGACCGCTTGGTTCCGGAAGAACTGCTCTAACAGCTTTTTTCAAAGGCGTATCCACAATTTTTTTCACAGGATTTTCAGCACTGTCCCAATTCTGCTGTTACATCTTTGGTGCTTTCTTCCCACACTGTTGCATCTTCCTCTGCAAGGGTTGCATCTTCTTTTGCAGGCGTTGCATCTTCTTTTGCAGGCGTTGCATCTTCTTTTGCAGGCGTCTTGATTTTCTTTTGTATCAGTTGTCTCTTCAGAAATCGCAGTTGTTTCTTGAATTGTATCATCTGCCAATGTAGATAATGACATATTGCTCATCCCCGACACGAAAACAACGAGTGCTAGCATAACTGCAAAACATTTCTTTATGCTCCTGCTCATATTCTTATTCCCCTTTCATTTTTATATCGTTAACCTAAAAGCACCATTTATCATTTTATCTGGTTATAGTTTCTGTATTATACTATTTTATAATTCCGTCCAATGGTATAATTGTATGTTTGTATTTTACTACGTTTTCTCTTGAATTTCAATTATCTATTGCTTTATCCATCTTTTTCTAGACACATAAAATATCCTGCCCATACAACACCTTCTTCGCAAAGTTTACTAATGTGCTTTTCAATAAATTCGATGACTGGATATACGTTATATTTTGGATTGCGAAGAAATCCTAAAGGGATGATTTTTAAAAGGTTTCAATTGTGTCAGATTAACATTCTTAATTTCTTCCATTTTCAAATGCTCCTTTCAAAAAAATAAGGATTGCTCATTTTCATTGCTGAAAACGAGTAATCCTTTGTCTTAATTACTACGAAGTAAATATTTGTTTTTTCTTTAATTGTGAACGTTACTACCGTGTGTTCCCAATCACCACATCTAATACTACAGAAACGTCAACTCCATTGGAAAGTGTCTTTTTTCTCCTATTTGAGCCATTTTTATCAAACCTAAAAAAGCTCTCAAAGTGCCTAAAATCAAGGATTCTTACATATCGACCCGATGTAGTGCAACCACGCACTCTACATGTGTTGTCTGACCAAACATATCACAAGGTGTGACCTCTTTTAACTTATAACCATTTTCACTAAGCCACTTCACATCTCTTGCAAGCGTTGCGCTGTCACAGCTTACGTAAACCACTCTTTCAGGATTCATTTCCACTATTGTTTCCAGAAGCTTATGATCACAACCCTTTCTCGGTGGGTCAACAACAATAACATCCGGCTTTACATTCCTCGTCATCTTTGTGATTTTCAAAATATTCCGTTACTACATCCTCTGCTGCTCCAACAAAGAATTCCGCATTATTTATTCCATTAATTTTTGCATTTATTTTTTGCATCAGCAATTGCTTCCGGTACTATTTCAACACCCAAAACCTGCTTTGCCTTCTTTTGCAAGAAATAGTGATATGCTGCCGATTCCACAATACAAATCCCATACCATTTCATTGCCTGTTAAATCTGCATATTCTAAAGCTTTATTGTACAATTTCTCTGTCTGAACAGGTATTGACCTGGAAAATGACAACGGAGAAATTCTAAATTTCACATCTCCAATATAATCCTCAATATATCCGGGGCCATATAAGTTAATCACCTTGTCCCCAAGAATCACATTGCTTTTCTT
>ENA-OQHF01001695-OQHF01001695.1-human-gut-metagenome-genome-assembly--contig:-NODE-1695-length-11869-cov-3.378470_pt1 | contig 11869 bp, 10 predicted proteins | sample MGYA00242559_ERZ504709 | MGnify/ENA primary metagenome ERZ504709 (study PRJEB26092, sample SAMD00036203) | human gut metagenome | host: Homo sapiens | study: EMG produced TPA metagenomics assembly of... | reverse complement strand
CGATCAGAGGAGGAATTTTTACCATGGCTATGCTGCTCAAGGGAGCCGAGGTCGCCAAGGCGCTGACCGAGGAACTCCATGCAAAGACGGAAGAACTGAAGAAAAACGGCGTAGAGCCCTGCCTCGCCATCCTGCGCGTCGGTGCACGCGAGGATGACCTGGCCTACGAGCGCGGTGCGCTCAAGCGCTGCGAAAAGGTCGGCGTCGCCGTCCGTCAGGTCGTCCTGCCTGAGGATGTGACGCAGGAGGTGCTGATGGAGAACATCCACGCGCTGAACGCGGACGAGAAGGTCCACGGCGTGCTGATGTTCCGCCCGCTGCCCAAGCATCTCGACGATGAGGCGGCGCGCGCGGCGCTCGACCCGAAAAAGGACATGGACGGCATCACCGACGGCTCCATGACCGCCGTGTACGCTGGCACCAAGGGCGGTTATCCCCCCTGCACCGCCGCGGCCTGCGTGGCGCTGCTTAAGCACTACAACATCCCCATCAAAGGCAAGCGCGTCGTCGTCATCGGCCGCAGCCTTGTCATCGGCAAGCCGGTCTCTCTGCTGCTGCTCGCCGAGCATGCGACCGTGACCATCTGCCACAGCCGCAGCGAGAATCTGCCCGACATCTGCCGCGAGGCCGATATCCTCGTCGTCGCCGCCGGTAAGGCCGGTATGGTCGGCGCGGAGAGCGTGCGCGCCGGTCAGGTCGTGCTGGATGTCGGCATCCACGTCGGCGCGGACGGCAACCTCTGCGGCGACACCCGCTTTGCCGAGGTCGAGCCGGTCGTCGAGGCCATCACCCCGGTCCCCGGCGGCGTCGGCACCGTGACGAGCACGATCCTCGCAAGCCACGTTGTCGAGGCGGCGGAGCGCGCGGCGAACCAGTAATTTTCGCATTCAACCGGCATAGAGAGGAAAGAAACTGATCGGACAAGAGAACAGGAGGGAAGTCATGGGACTTTACGATTTCGTTGACCGCGGCAAGCCGAAGCCCAAGCGTTTGACCGGCCCCATCGCGCTCTGCTGCGCGCTGTTTCTGCTGTTCGGCGGCCTGACGTACTGGGCCTGTCACCACCAGTTCCGTTTTCATACCTTTATCTCCGATTTGACGGACAGCACGCGCGATGCGCGAAGCACAGAGACGTTTCGCGTCACAGTGAACGGAAGCGAAACGGACGTATCGATCGACGATCTCAGTGACCTTTTATACCTTATCGACAAGGCCGGCGCGGGCCGCACCGCCGCTGCGCCGGAGGAGATGCCCTACGCCGTGATCGACTACGGCGACGGCTCGACGCTTGAGATCTGGAAGGTCGAGCTCGTGAATCCGTCCAACGACTGGGACGGAGGGGCCGTTTTTCCGCTACACGGACGCGAAGGGGAAGTCGTATGGCTACGACACGGACCAGCTCCGCTGGGAAAGTGTCGTTCGGCTCTTGGGAGAGTGAAGAAAGGGAGCCACCCGCAGGGGTGCTCCTTTTTTTTGCGCGCTCTCCAGCGCGCGGGGATTTTGCAGCCCGAAAGGGCTGCTTCTGCCCCTGCACCGTGCAGGGGGCGAGTCAAAGGGGCCATTCTCTTTCGCGAAAGAGAATGGCCCCTTTGGAACCCCAAGAGAAAGGCTTAGATTGGCAGTCTCGAGCTCGAATGACTTTTGTGCCTCCGGAGTGGAAGTGCCTGCGTGGCGGCATTGCTGCGCTCGCCGCATTGAGCAGTGCTCCGTTAGACGGAAATTAGGCTGCACTTCTACAAGATGGGCAGAGCGGCAGCGGATAATAGGAGTAAGTCAGATCGTATAGCAGAACTCAACGCGGCAACGCCGCGCGCGGGCAGTGCAATCTTGCAGCTCTTCGAGCTGTTCGCTTGCAATGAAAGCCTTTCTCTTGGGGTTCCAAAGGGGGTATTCTCTTTTGCGAAAGAGAATATCCCCTTTGACCCTGCCGCCCGCAGGCGGCATTTCTTTCGCACCTGTGCGAACAAGGGGAGCCTTTCTTTGAAAAAGAAAATCTCCCTCTTGACAATATCGATATTCGATAATATACTCTCCTCAAGAATATCGAATATCGATAAAAGGAGGCTGACAATGGCGCGGGAGAAATTCAGCACGCTGACCGAGCAGATGTTTTACATCCTCCTGTGTCTGCGCGAGGAGTGCTGCGGCATGGACGTGATGGCGCGCGTGAACGAGTTGACGGGCGGGCGCGTGGCCGTCGGCCCGGGGACGCTCTACAACCTGCTCGAGCAGTTTTTGGCGGCGGGGTACATCGTCGAGACGCGCGCGGAGGGGCGGCGGCGCAGCTATCAGCTCACAGCGGAGGGCGAAACGCTGCTGCAAAACGAGGTGGAGCGCCTGCAAGCACAGGTGCGGGACTACGAGAAGCTATTTGAGAGATAACGCCCCTTGCGGGCGGAGAGAAATGAGAGAAAGCGAGGGATAGCGATGCTAAAAACAAAATATGAGTACAATTTCTATTCGTTTTACGACCATACGGGCATGGAGCAGCACTTCGAGAAAATGGCGGCGCAGGGCTGGCTCATTGAAAAGCTCGGCTATTTCTGGCGCTACCGGCGCATTGAGCCGCAGGCGCTGCGTTTTTCTGTTGTTTACTACTCCGAGGCCTCGGAATTCGACCCGACGAAGCCGAGCGAGGGCGAGCTGACGTTCTATGATTTCTGTGCGCAGGCGGGGTGGAACAAGGCTGCAAGCCGCGCACAGATGAACGTTTTCTACAACGAAGACGCAAACGCTGTGCCCATCGAGACGGACGCGGCGCTTCAGGTGGAAACGCTGCACCAGTCGATGAAAAAGGAACAGCTCATCGCCTGGTTTTTGATGCTGGCGCTCGCGCTGTGGATATTTTTTGACATGCGTATGGGCTTTATCAGGGATTTCGCGGCGGCGCTTTCCTGCTTAAGCGCGCTCTCGGCCATTTTGGATTCTGTGCTCCTGTTCCTGCTGTGTGCGTTGGAGCTTGGTGGCTACTACATCTGGCGGCGCAGGGCGAAGCGCGAAGCCGAGCTTGGAAGATTCCTGCCGACGCGCTCACATCCTGTGTTACAGATGTTGGCGCTCTTGGTGCTGGTGATGGGCTGTGCCGTTGTTTTGTACAGTGACAAGGAAGAACGGGGGACTTACCTTGCCATCCTTACGGGTATTGTATTGCTGGACGCATTGATTTGGGGAATCAAGGGGCTGCTCAAGCGTCGCGGCGGCAGCGCAGAGCTAAACAGGGGTATCACGCTGGTATCGGTGCTGATCCTCTCGTTCATTTTTTCGTTTACCTACTTGCGCAGCGTCAGAAACGGACAATTCGACCAGACGCCCGAAAACGCCACGCGCTACGAGGTCACGTGGTCCAATGGCGAGACATCGTTTTACTACGCCTACGATGATCCGCTGCCGCTCTATGTGCAGGATCTGACCAAAACAGACTATGACCGCTATTCCTGCGAGCTGGCGGAGGAATCCTCGCCGCTGGCATCTCAGGTCCGCGGTGCGCAGAGGATGCGCACGGGCGATGAGGACGACGCGCCGGAGCTGAACTACGAGGTCACCGACGTGAAATTTGCGCCGCTGTTCGACGCCTGTCTGGACGGCGAGCTGAAATACTTCCAGAACTACACGGTGACCTTTTACCGCACGCATCGCCCCTTCCGGAACTGGGAATACCGCGAGGTGGACACCGCACCGTGGGGCGCGGACCGCGCGTGGCAGGCCTTCGATACCGAAAGCGACGGCTGGGGCGTCTCGTGGGTCTTAACGCGCGGCAAGCGCATCGTGCGCATAGGTGGCAGCGCATTGACCGGCACACTGAGTCAGGCGCAGATGGATACGATCAGCGAAAAGCTGCTAGATGCAGACATAAAATAACGCAAAAAAGGAGCACCCGAAAGGGTGCTCCTTTTTCATACCGTAGGAACAGCAATTACTGCTTGTCGTACAGGTCGATGAGCTTGGTGAGGTGCTCGTAACGCTCCTTGGCCGCGTCCTCGTTGCGGGTGAAGAGACCCTCCGCACGCTCGGGGAACTCGCGGGTCAGGCGGCTGTAACGCGCCTCGTTCATCAGGAATTCACGGTAACCGCCGGCAGGAGCCTTGGAGTCGAGCGTGAACTTCTTGTCAGCCGCAGGATTGAAGCGGAACAGGTTCCAGTAGCCGCACTCGACAGCCTTCTTCATTTCCTTCTGGCAGTTGATCATGCCGCCCTTGATGGAGTGCATCTCGCAGGGGCTATAGCCGATGATCAGGGACGGGCCGTTGTAAGCCTCAGCCTCGGTGATGGCCTTGATGGTCTGGGCCGGGTTGGCGCCCATGGCGATCTGAGCGACATAGATGTAGCCGTAGCTCATCGCAATCTCGGAGAGGCTCTTCTTCTTGGTCTCCTTACCGGCAGCCGCGAACTGAGCGACCTGACCGATGTTGGAAGCCTTGGAAGCCTGACCGCCGGTGTTGGAGTACACCTCGGTGTCGAAGACGAAGACGTTGACGTTCTTGTTCTGAGCAAGCACGTGGTCCACGCCGCCGAAGCCGATATCGTAAGCCCAACCGTCGCCGCCGAAGATCCAAACGGACTTCTTGGAGAGGTAATCCTTCTTGTCGAGGATCTCAGCAACGAGCTTGCAGGCGTCGCAGTCGCAGAACTTCTCGCCCTTGGCCTTGAGCTCGGCGGCGTGCTCAGCGAACTTGGGCACAGCAGCCAGCTCGTCGACGGTGGCGATGTTCGCCTGCAGGGCTGCGACGTATTCCTTCGTGGCCTCGGCATTGGCGTTGCCGTCGTCCTTGGTATCGAGCCACTTCTGAGCGGCTTCCTTCAGTGCGGGCTGTGCCCACTCGATGGCAAGGAGCTGCTCGGTCTTGGCCATCAGATCCTCGCGGATCTTCTCCTGGCCAACATACATACCGAAGCCGTGCTCGGCGTTGTCCTCGAAGAGGGAGTTGCACCAAGCCGGGCCGTGGCCGTTCTTATCCGTGCAGTACGGAGAGGTAGCGCCGGGGCCGCCCCAAATGGACGAGCAGCCGGTGGCGTTGGAGATGTACATACGGTCGCCGAAGAGCTGAGTGACGAGACGGGCATAGCTGGTCTCGGCGCAGCCTGCGCAGGAGCCGGAGAACTCGAGCATGGGCTGCTTGAACTGGCTGCCCTTGACGGTGAGATCCTGCATATCCTTCTTGTCGGAGACCCTGGAGACGCAGTAGTTGAACACATCCTGCTCAGGCAGCTCGGACTCCTGACCGACCATGGTCAGAGCACCGACCGGGCACTGGCCGACGCAGACGCCGCAGCCCATACAGTCGAGCGGGGAGATGGCCATCGTGTACTTGTAAACACCCTTGCCCTTGCCGGCCTTGATGTCGACGATCTTGGCATTGGCAGGAGCATTCTTGGCCTCTTCCTCGGTGAGAGCGAAGGGACGAATGGTGGCGTGCGGGCAGACGTAAGCGCAGTTGTTGCACTGAATGCACTTCGTCTCGTCCCACGTGGGAACGGAAACGGCAACGCCGCGCTTTTCGTAAGCGGCAGCGCCGAGCTCCCACTGGCCGTCCACGTGAGGCATAAAGGCGGAAACGGGCAGGCTGTCGCCGTCCATCTTGTCCACGGGATCGAGGATGTTCTTGACCTGCTCGACGAGCTCGGGCTTGCCCTCGTAGGAGACGGCCTCGTCAGCGTCGACAGCGTTCGCCCAATCGGCGGGAACGTCGATCTTGGTGTAGGCGGTGGCACCGAGGTCGATGGCCTTGTGGTTCATATCGACGACGTCCTGGCCCTTCTTCAGGTAGGAGTGCGTCGCGGCGTCCTTCATGTACTGGATGGCCTGCTCTTCGGGCATGACCTTCGCCAGGGAGAAGAACGCGGACTGGAGGATGGTGTTGTTGCGCTTGCCCATGCCGATCTTGATGGCAAGGTCGATGGCGTTGATGGTGTAGAGCTGGATGTTGTTCTTGGCAATGTAGCGCTTGGCATCCGCCTTGAGGTGGTGGTTCAGCTCATCGAAGTCCCACTGGCAGTTGATCATGAACACGCCGCCGGGCTTGACGTCGTTGACCATCTTGAAGCCCTTGATGATGTAGCTGGGGTTGTGGCAGGCGACGAAGTCGGCCTTGTTGATGTAGTAGGGGCTGCGGATGGGCTTGTCGCCGAAACGCAGATGGGAGATCGTCACGCCGCCGGTCTTCTTGGAGTCGTACTGGAAGTAGGCCTGGACGTACTTGTCGGTGTGGTCGCCGATGATCTTGATGGAGTTCTTGTTGGCGCCGACGGTACCGTCGCCGCCGAGACCCCAGAACTTGCACTCGATGGTGCCCTCGGCTGCGGTGTTCGGGCAGTTCTTGTCTTCGGGCAGGGAGAGGTTCGTCACGTCATCGACGATGCCGATGGTGAACTGACGCTTGGGCTCCGCCTTGGCAAGCTCGGTGTAAACAGCGAACACGGAAGCGGGCGGGGTGTCCTTGGAGCCGAGACCGTAACGGCCGCCGATGATGGTCTTGTCGGTGATGCCGGCGTTGGCCAGCGCGGTGACGACGTCGAGATAGAGGGGCTCGCCCTGTGCGCCGGGCTCCTTGGTGCGGTCGAGGACCGCGATCTTCTTGGCGGTGGCGGGGATGGCCTCGATCAGGCGCTCAGCCTTGAACGGGCGGTACAGACGGACCTTGATGAGACCGACCTTCTCGCCGTGGGCGTTGAGGTAGTCGATGACTTCCTCAGCCACGTCGCAGATGGAGCCCATCGCGATGATGACGCGGTCAGCGTCGGGTGCGCCGTAGTAGTTGAAGAGCTTGTAGTCGGTGCCGAGCTTCTCGTTGATCTTGCCCATGTACTTTTCCACGACTTCGGGGAGAGCGTCGTAGTACTGGTTGCAGGCCTCGCGGTGCTGGAAGAACGTATCACCGTTCTCATGGGAGCCGCGCATGGCGGGATGCTCGGGGTTGAGGGCGTGCTCGCGGAACGCTTTGACAGCGTCCATGTCGCACATGTCGGCGAGATCCTTGTAATCCCACACGGCGATCTTCTGGATCTCGTGGGAGGTGCGGAAACCGTCGAAGAAGTTGATGAACGGGACCTTGCCGGAAAGCGCGGCCAGGTGTGCCACGGGGGAGAGATCCATCACTTCCTGCACGTTGCCCTCGCACAGCATAGCGAAACCGGTCTGGCGGCAGGCCATGACGTCGGAGTGATCGCCGAAGATGTTCAGCGCGTGGGTCGAAACAGTACGGGCGGAGACGTGGAACACGCAGGGGAGCTGCTCAGCTGCGATTTTGTACATGTTCGGGATCATCAGCAGCAGGCCCTGAGAGGCCGTGTAGGTGGTGGTCAGAGCACCGGCACCGAGGGAGCCGTGCACTGCGCCGGCAGCACCGGCTTCGGACTGCATCTCGACGACCTTGACCTGGCTGCCGAAGATGTTTTTCAGGCCATTTGCAGACCACTGGTCGACCAGGTCGGCCATCGGGGAGGACGGCGTAATGGGATAAATTGCCGCAACTTCACTGAAAGCATAGCTTACGTGAGCCGCAGCATTATTGCCGTCCATGGATTTCATTTTTCTTGCCATAAATGAACCTCCTATTTATTTCACCGTCAAAAAACGGTTCTTCTGCGTGTGAACGCAAAATTCAACGATGACACTATAGCACACTTTTTTCGCTATGTAAACGCCTTGTTCCCGCAAAAACATTCACTATTTTGCAACAATAGGTTCAATTCCTTTTATTTTTCGAGAACTTTTGCGAGGATTTATTGATTTTGTGCAAAATGTGCAAAAATGCGCGGAGGGGGATTTGCCTGATGCAAAAAATGTGCTATACTAATTGCAAACTGTACGATTCGATGCGAAAGAGGGAGGAAAACAGTATGGTCACAGCGGTGCGCTCGCTCGGCCTTCAGGGCATCTCGGGCTACGAGGTCACGGTGGAATGCTTTTTATCCGGGGGCCTGCCTGCGTTTGACATCGTCGGCCTTGGCGACACGGCCGTCAAGGAATCGCGCGAGCGCGTGCGCGCGGCAGTGAAAAACTGCGGTGTGAAGTTCCCTGTCTCGCGCATCACAGTGAACCTCGCCCCTGCGGGTCGGAAAAAGGAGGGCACGCTCTATGACCTGCCCATCCTGCTCGGCATCCTTGCCAGTGCAGAGGAGATCAAGCCCCCCGCGAAGGACGCGGCCTTTGTCGGCGAGCTCTCGCTGACCGGCACGCTTCGCGCGGTGAACGGCGTTTTGCCGATGGCGATGGCCGCGGTGCGCGCGGGCATCAGGACACTCTACGTCCCCGCGGCGAACGCAGCGGAGGCGACGCTTGCCGACGGCGTGACCGTTTACGGCGTGCCGGACGTCGTGTCGCTCGTGCAGCATTTGAAGGGCGAAAAGAAGCTCTCGCCCCAGCCAAAGTGGCAGGCGGAGCAGACGAGCGAGACCGGCCCCGACTTTTCCGACGTCATGGGACAGGAAAATGTCAAGCGCGCGCTGGAGATCGCCGCTGCGGGCGGACACAATATCCTGCTCATCGGCTCGCCCGGCGCGGGCAAATCCATGCTGGCGCGGCGGCTTCCGTCGATCCTGCCCGACATGACGCGAAAGGAAGCACTTGAAGCGACCGAGATCTGGTCAGTCGCGGGATTGACCGACAGCTCGCACCCGATGCTGCTGCACCGCCCGTTCCGCGCGCCGCACCACACGCTCTCAGCCTCCGCGATGACCGGTGGCGGGCAGACGCCCAAGCCCGGTGAAATTTCGCTCGCGCACCACGGCGTGCTTTTTTTTAGATGAGCTCCCCGAATTCCACCGCGACGTGCTCGAGGTGCTGCGCGCGCCCATCGAGGACGGCGAGGTCACTATCACCCGCGCCGCGGGCAGTATCACGCTGCCGAGCCGCTTCATGCTCGTCGGCGCGATGAACCCCTGCCGCTGCGGCTGGTACGGCCACCCCTCGGGGCGCTGCCACTGCACCAAGCAGCAGGTGGAAAAATACGTCGAAAAGATATCCGGCCCGATGCTCGACCGCATGGACTTACACGTCAACGTGCCGAGCGTCGAGTTCGAAGCCATGCGCCGGCGCGAAAAGGCGGAGTCCTCCGCCGACGTCAAAGCGCGCGTGAACGCCGCGCGCGACATCCAGAAGCAGCGCTTTTCCGGCACGAACATCACCTGCAACGCGCAAATGACACCCGCGATGGTGGGCGAGTTCTGCACGCTGGACGCCGCGGGTGAAAAGCTGCTCAAAGGCGCGTTCGAGCGCCTCGGCCTCACGGCGCGAAGCCACGATAGATTACTGCGTGTTGCGCGCACGATCGCCGACCTCGACGGCAGCGAGAAGATCGAGGCGCATCATCTGGCCGAGGCCATCCAGTACCGCAACACGGATATTTTACAGGGGTGAATGAGATGAAAAGGTATGACTACATCCAGTTTGGCGCGCTTTCCATTTTGAGCCATATCGCTCAGGGCGCGGCTTTTATCCTGTTGTTCGCGGCGTTCGGCGGCACGGGGACGACCTCGTCCTTTACGTTTGCCACGCCCGTCGGGCTCGCGCTCGGCGTCGTCTATGTGTCGGCTCTTTCGTTCCTGTTCGGCTGGGGCCTGCGGCCGGAGCGGGGCATCGACAAAAATTGCTGCTGGAACGCGGCGATCGTGCTCTATGTGCTGAATCTTGCCTCGCTTCTTGTGATGCCTGTCCCGTTCGGCTCGGGGAGCATCCTTGCGATGATCTGGGAGCTGCCGATGGCGCCCGCCATGGTCGGGATCAACGGGGTGAGCGGAGAGGGCACGATGTTCAGCTATGCGCTCTTTGCCCTGCTGGCCGCCGTTGAGCCGCTGTGCTTTACACTGGGACTCACCCGCAAAGGGAAAAAGCCTGCCAAATCCGAAGACAACGAAAATTCAGCCGCATTTTCCACCGATGCGGAAGCGGCCATAACAAATGAGGAGAACAATACCAATGCATGAAATGATCCTGTGCAAGCTCGGCGAGGTCGTGCTCAAGGGCCTGAACCGCCGCAGCTTCGAAGATAAGCTGATGTCGAACGTCAACCGCCGCGTGTCGAAATGCGGCAATTTCCGCGTCTACTCCAAGCAGAGCACCATCTATGTCGAGCCCAAGGACGACGAGTGCGACATCGAGGCCGCGTTTGAGAGCTGCAAGAAGATTTTCGGCATCATCGCCGTTTCGAAGGCGCTGCCGTGCGAAAAGGACATCCAGAAGATCATCTCCGCGGCGAAGGAGTACCTTGCGTGCGAGATGCGCACGGCCAGGAGCTTCAAGGTCGAGAGTAAGCGCGCCGACAAGACCTTCCCCTTGACGTCCATCCAGATCTCCCAGCAGGTCGGCGGCGCGCTGCATCAGGCGTTCCCAATGTGCGAGGTCAACGTCCACGACCCCGAGCTCGTCGTGCATATCGAAATTCGCGACGATGCGGCCTATGTCCACGGCCCCGCTGAAGAGGGTGCGGGCGGCCTGCCCATCGGCATGGGCGGCGTGGCGGTCAGCCTGCTCTCCGGCGGCATCGACTCGCCCGTCTCGTCCTACATGATCGCCAAGCGCGGCGTCAAGCTCGAAATGGTGCACTTCTTCTCCCCGCCCTACACGTCCGACGAGGCGAAGGAGAAGGTGCTTTCCCTTGCCAAGCTCTTAGTCCCCTGGTGCGGGCGGATGACCGTGCAGGTCGTGCCCTTTACCGAGATTCAGGAGGAAATTCGCCGCAACTGCCCCGAGGAGTTCTTCACGCTCATCATGCGCCGCTTTATGATGCGCATCTCCCAGCGCGTGGCCGATCAGGTCAAGGCCAAGGCGCTCGTCACGGGCGAGAACCTCGGTCAGGTCGCGTCTCAGACGATGGAGGCCCTGCGCGTGACCGAGGATGTCGTCGATCTTCCCGTCCTGCGCCCGCTCATCGGCATGGATAAGGAAGAGATCGTGCGTTTGTCCCGTAAGATCGGCACGTTCGATACCTCGATCTTACCCTATGAGGATTGCTGTACGGTCTTCACCCCGCGTCATCCGCGCACGAAGCCGAACCTCGACGAGGTCCGTGAGGCCGAGGCTGTCCTTGATATCGAGGGCCTTATCGACCGCGCGATGACGAATCGCGAATTTGTGCGCATCAAGCTCTGAAAGGAAGTCTTATCATGGCAGAAAAAACAGTCGAACAGCGCTGCTATGAAGCGCTCAAGGCGCGCGGCGTGACCTTCGCCGCGGCGGAGAGCTGCACCGGCGGCCTCATTGCCAAGCGCATCACGGATGTGCCGGGCGCGTCGGGCGTCTTCATGGGCGGCATCGTGAGCTATACGAATATTGTCAAGCACCGCATACTCGGCGTTCCGGCGGACATGCTGGAAGAGTACGGCGCGGTGTCCGCGCCCGTCGCCCGCGCAATGGCCGAGGGTCGCGCAAGGCGACGACGGCGGACTGCGCCGTCACGTCACGGGCGTCGCTGGACCCGACCGCGACGAGCGGGGAAATCCCGTCGGCACGGTATTCATCGGATTTTCGTCGCCCAAGGAGACGATCGCCGAGCGCTTTGACTTCGGCGCGGCTTCCCGCGAGGAAATTCGCGGGGAAGCGGCGGATGAAGCCTTCAAGCTGCTGGAAGAAAAGCTGAAGGAGCACTGAAACAGCGATGAAAAAAGCCTTGGCCCGCAAATGCGGGTCAAGGCTTTTTCTTATAACGATTTGAGGTAGAAGTGGTCCATCGCGCCGTGCTGCACACCCTGCGGTTTGTCGATTTGCTGGAAGCCGAGCTTTTCGTAGAGGCGGATGGCGGCGTCGAATTTGGAGTGCGTCTCGATGTAGAGCGTTTCATAGCCCGCGTCTCTGGCGGCCTGCTCGACGGTTTCGGACAAACGTCTGCCGACGCGCTTGCCCTTGGCCGCGTCGGAGAGGTAGAGCTTTTGCAGC
>ENA-OQHF01001694-OQHF01001694.1-human-gut-metagenome-genome-assembly--contig:-NODE-1694-length-11871-cov-2.286018_pt1 | contig 11871 bp, 15 predicted proteins | sample MGYA00242559_ERZ504709 | MGnify/ENA primary metagenome ERZ504709 (study PRJEB26092, sample SAMD00036203) | human gut metagenome | host: Homo sapiens | study: EMG produced TPA metagenomics assembly of... | reverse complement strand
CGCTGGATTGCTGACCACGGCCACCGAAAAGCAACACCACCAAGCTAGCCGCTAAAAACATCCGTATTCTGCTGAAAAAAGCATTTTCCCCGGCGTGAAGTTTTCTGTCCGTATGCGTGACTATAACGCGCTCTATGTTTCGTGGACGGATGGCCCAACCAAAGAGGCTGTAGAAGCGATTACAGACAAGTTTGAGGAAGGCAGCGTTAACTCAATGGAGGACATTTACGAATACAACATTACGGGCTTTCACCGTGTTTATGGTGGCGTGAAATACCTGTTTTGCTCACGCGACCTGACCGACGCGCTGATCGCTGAATCTATCGAACTGCTGCGCAAAGAATACGGCGAAACCACTATCCCGGCTGATGTGACACTTGAGGCGTACAAATCCGGGCGCTGGCGGGGCGCGGGCATGACCGCTTTACCTGGGGGCTTGCAACGCAAATACGCATCAATGCGGGAAAGGTGGATAAATCCAGCCGCTGAAATTAGCGCCCTTCGGGGCGCTTTTTGTTGGTAGAACTTAATGAAATGTATGTAATAAATATATTTACTAATATTGACTTTGAGGGCGAAAAGAGCGATACTTATTTCATCGGGAGGCAATACCGCCGCCCGGTAACACAGCCCCAAAGTGGCATCTAAGGAGTTATCTATGAACTATCTGATTATCATCCCAATCGTGCTTATCCTTGCCGCCGCCGCGCTGGCGCTTCCGTGGTTTATGGTTCGTCAGGGCTACCGTGAACAAGTTCAGCTGGGCGGCGCGTGTACTACCGTGCTGGGGCTGGCCGCATCAACAGGCGTTTTCAGCTATGCCGATAATATGCCGCTGGCGTTACTGTATGGTTCTGCGTCGGTTGTGTCATTCCTGTATGCGCTTGATTGCTTCCTGCCGCTTTATCTTTCACGTAAATCTCACTAACTCACAGGCGGGGGGAAGCCCCCGCCAGCCAGGAGAAAAAAATGGAAACCGGAAAACTCGCACAACAGCAGGGTTTTGATCTGGAGTTGCAGATCCTGAAAAGCCAGAAGGGCTATTACATTGGCACAGCGACCAGTGAAGGCTACCCGGTATCAAGGGAATCCGCTGAATACTTCCCGGACAGCAGCGCCGCGCAGCAGGCTTTGACGGATAACCGCTGGACACAGCGGGAGGATTATTAATTAAATTGCAGGGCGGCTATTCGCCGCCCTGCATAACGAAAAGGAGGCCGGACGATGGCAGACCATGACGACGCGCCGGATAAAATTAGATGCCTGGAGTGTGGGAAAGAGTTTTCTTTCCTTGCCCCTCATTTGAGTAAAGCCCACCAGATGAACGCCAGACAGTACCGGGAACGCTGGGGCATACCACTACAAACGCCGCTTGCCAGCGCCGAGCATTCCCGCCAGTGTCGGGAAAATGTTTTGCGCCGTATCCGGCGGGGCGAGATTCGCCCCGCTGACCAGCTCGCACTCATGGCCGAAGGGCGCAGGAACGCCCCGAAGCGGGACCGAAGTACCCGCCTGCATAAAGTGGCGGCGGCACAGGTCGCGCGGGTGCATCAGATATGGAAGCATTCTCCGGTGGTGAAGGTCGTTCCTGATACGCTCAGGGACGAAGCCGTGCAAAGAATGACGGCCAGAAAGGTGACTGGTGAGAAAGTTAAGGATATTGCCGCCGATCTGAATCTGTCGGTTGGGTGTCTGTACAAATGGGTGGCGGGCGCTAAATAGGGCGTCTCCCTCCGGGCCGCTACGTCGTGCTGCGCATCGAGCCAGCCTTGCTGTCTCGCCCCTTCGGGCTTCCATCGCTGACGCTTGTGATAAACATGGATTGTGCAGCTCAACGGGCATCAGCCCGTCAAACCCGGCGCTTGCAGCGGCCACAGGCCGCGCCGCAACGGGGCTTTAAGGCATCAAAAATACTGAATGCCTGTTTTCCCTGCCTGCTGTCGCTAACTCACTGAAATAACGTAAAAGCCGAAATGGGCGCCCGCCAGCTGCAGCTGCTTCTCAGCTGCTGCCGGCTGCGAGTGTCATTCAGCAAATTTGATCGTATCGGCCAACGTCGCCAGCGGCGCTGTAAGCCCGTTTACAGCCCATCCGGGCGCGTCAGCTGCGCTAACCCACCACGGACCCGGAAATCACGCCCAGCGCGTCGCAGAGCGCCGCACAGGCCGCTCACCGGGACAGGGCTAATGTGTGGCCGTGGCGTGGCGTTTTGGTCGGTTGAAAAGAGGGCTTTGCAGGGAGGGGGTGGGGGCAGTGTCCACGCGGCGGCGTGTGTGGGCGTGCTGTGGTGGTTCCGGTCGGGTTTTGTGGTAGTGGGTGCATCATCCCCGTCAGGTCCGGTAAGGCCCGGCGATTGACGATTTAAGCCCCATTTCATCGTGGTGCTGTCGCCTTTCCGCTGTCGCGCAACCACGTGAAATATAAGTAATAAATGTATTTACTAATATTGACTTTGAGGGCGAAAAGAGCGATACTTAATTCATCGGGAGGCAGCACCGCCGCCCGGTAACACAGCCCAAAGCGGCGATTACATTCAAGGAGCAAAAAATGAAACTGACTCGCGAAGCAACCACAGCAGCAAACCCGGATTTACGCGGCCGCAAACATCATTTCATCATCGAGAGCGCCACGGCGGCAGAGCTGGAAGCGATGGACGAGATCCTGACGCTGGCAGGCTGGGAAAATGACAGCTGCCCTTGCTATGAGGACGGCTTTGGTTGTGGTTACTGGATCGACATTTCCGAAGTGGCTTGTTTCAAAGCGGCATACAAAGCAGCGAAAACGGGCCTGAAAGGCTATATGGCAGTTGAAGCAGAGAAGGCCGCAGCAGTGTGCGAAGTCACCGCAGAACCAGCCCCGCAACACATTCCGGCGGCAAGCCGGACCGATTACACCGTGTACACCTTGCATGACCTATTGAAGCGGAAGAAGGCAAGCCATACGCAGAGAAGCGCGTAACTCGCGCCTACGTTGCCCGCAGCATGACCCGCGCCCTGGCGAGCCAGGAGAAGCATGTAGAGAAGTACAAAGCGCAGGATGTTATCTGGCTGGCGGAACACAACGCAGACCACGTCTTTTAGAATGGGCGTTTTAAGCCCGGAAGAATTCACAGAGATCTATCACATGATACGTGCAGAGAACGCGCAGCCCTTGCTTATTCTGGCGGCCTTGCGTGATGCCCTGCTAACCGGAGCGCCAGCACTTGCCGCCGCCCGTGCGGCATAAACCGCCGTCCTTCAATGCGCCTTCCGGGGCGCTTTTTGTTGGTAGAACCGCATGAAATATATGTAATTATTGTATTTACTAATATTGACTTTGAGGGCGAAAAGAGCGATACTTATTTCATCGGGAGGCAATACCGCCGCCGGTAGCAAAGCCCAAAGCGGCAACCTACGGAGTCCCAAATGAAACAACATATCGCTGCAATTATCCGCGAATACAACACCCCTACAGTAACCGTCGAAGTAGCCAATACAGACCGCTACGATAGCGAGCAAATCGAGATCCGCCAGGTTGTTGATGGTCGCCTTATCTGGCGGGCGTGGGACTATGAGGCAGGTTTTGAAAGCGCCCTGCATCGCGAGATGGCCTATTACCATATCCCGGCCTGATTGAGCCATAAACACCCCGCCCGGTGAAAGCCGGGCAATACAGCCCAAAGCGGCACTTATCAGGAGTAAGCCTAATGACACAAGTCACAACACCGTCCCAGCTGAAAACAGAGCTGGAGAGCCAGAAAACCTACCTTCTCGAAGCCTGCCTGATGGCCTTCAATCAGTTACCTAACCAGCGAACAAAAGGCGTGTACCCGTCAACATACGCACTCGCAGCAAAGATTGATCACCTGTTGCAGCAGGAAAAAAAATAAGCCTTCCCACAACGACAAAGCCCGGTTAATACCGGGCTTTTCTGTATTGCACAATACACTAAAGATTAAGCGCGTTTGCGTCCTGCGCCAGCCAGCATCGGTATGTTTCCTTTTGAAACTCCCCGCCGCAGCCGCCACCGGCTTTTGATTTTCCGCAGTGCTGGCATGTACCCAGCGCGGCTTTTTCTTTCTCCCACTGTTGCCAGTTGCGGATCAGCAGCAGCTGGAAAAACTCATTTGGTGAATAGGGCTGTTTACCCATCCTGCGCACCTGCCGTAGTTCTTCCAGCTGCGCGGCTTCATCATGCGTTAGCGTGACGGTCACGCTAACACCTTCATTGCGTAACCGTTCGCGGCGGCGAGCTTGCCGCCGCCTGGCTAACATCCTCTCGCGTTCAGTTTTATCCATGTTCATCACCGTGACTGTCACGATTTAAAAAACGAAAAAAGGCCGGGAGTCCGGCCTTGTGAGTTATTTCAGGATCAGCAAGGTCAGCGCCGCACCAATGGCCGCACCGACGATGGAACAAACAGCCGTCATGATCACGACGCGGTTAACGATGGTGCTGGCGTTGTTGTGCTGGAGTGATTGCCAGCGCGTCAGGAAGTCTGACCGCGCCTTGTTTTCCTCCTTCATCGCTGTCTGTATGTCTCTCAGACTGCCGATGATTTCCGCTCTCGAATCGTCTGCCGTCAATTCAAGTGCGCTTTTGAGTTCGCCCAGCTGCTGAAGCATGTCGGCTTGTTCGGCCTTCATTAGCTTCATGGCTTCTAAAATTTCCTTCGCGTCTCCCAAAAACCAGTCCATCAATACGTCTAATTTATCGGGCTGCTTATCCATGCTTAATCTCCGATTAACAGGGAGAATGTTTTATCCAGGTTACTTTTTACCGGGATAGCCTGTTTCATGTAAGTATAACGACGCGCCATTTTGCGGCGTTCGTCTACGTCAGCTGATGCTTTAGCGCGGGCTTTAAATTCTTCCGCATCTTCAGCGGTCAGCGTTTCAAACGAAATTTTGTGATGTGCAAGATATTCGTATACCTCACTATTATAGATCGCAGAATTTTTATTAATGCGGCCTACTTTAGTTTGCTTCACAAAATCGAAAATAGGGCCGAAAACATTTTCAACATCGTCACCCGGATTAACACGGTTTGGAATAAAGATAATTTTTTTGTTATCCACGCCAGCCTTGCTTAACGTGTGTGCCGTTTTCATGCTTTCTTTAATAGCTTTATCTTCCGGCGTTACCGGGATGAAATACATATCAAATTCATTTGCGCCGCCATCGAAGCGGGACATTGCCATTAAAAACGGTTCCACGTTTGACGCGCCAATATCAATAATCGCTGCATCTTCGAAAACAACATCTTCAATCAGGCGGGAAAAATCATCCCCTTTAAAACTGGTGACGTTTTCAATTCCTAAATCAGACGCTGATTGGTTAATTGTTTCGACAGCGAAAAATTTCGCATCTTTCAGGCGCGGGGCGAGAAGGTAAGTTGAAACTAAAGTTTTGCCAACGCTGCCACTGTAATTAATAACCGCTACTTTCATTGCACACCTCAATATTTTTTGATGAACTCATTAGGATCGAACTCGGCTTTTGCCTCGTCAAAAAATTCCTTTCCGATGATACCCGGTGGCTGTTTCTTTTTGTCTCCTTCGGTCGCGTCTTGTGTATTGTGCATTGCATCTTTTTTTACCTGCTCAGACTTCGCGGGCTTTTCTGTATTGTGCAATACAGTTTTCTTTTGTTGCTCACTGGCTCCGGTTGATTCTGTATTGTGCAATACAGAATCAGGGGCGGCATGTTTCGCCCGGTTTTGCCTGGCCCGATAGAGGGCAGTATCAAAACTCCGAACGTTCACATTCTCCAGGCCGAAGCGTTCAGATACCGCCTTGAAAACCTCCTCTCTGGAGACTCCCAGCGACAGCATTTCTTCTACTTCCGGCAACATCATCTGAATTGCTGCCCTGATGCTTTTGGGCTTCATAGTACCCTCATGTAGAATGATGTATTTTTGATGTAATAGTGATGTATTTGTGACGTATCAACTATCCCATGACGTAAGAGTGGTGTAATTATGGTGTAATGTCAACCATAAATTGACGTAATAGTGGTGTATTTGTGGTGTATGGGTATTCATGCAAGCATGAATACCGGGATATTGAACGCTTTTTCACCAAAATACCCCTTAACCTCCGTAGATCGCTCCCACCAAACTGATTATTTTTTAGCCCTTAACCTGCTATACACCTAACGCAGTGCGATAAATCGCACTAACTAACTGATTTAAAAAACAAAAAATGAAATATTGCGGATTTTGGGTATTAAAAAGGTATTAAAAAAACAGCATAAGAGCATGGTTTGTATGGAAATATAGGTATTACTTTGTTAATACTTACCTCATGCGGTTAAACTACCGCCAGATTGAACACGAAAAATCACCAGTTGAGGACATGATGCCGATCATCACATGCAAGGTAACGGACGAAGAAAAAGAGCTTATCGACAGGCTGGCCGGAACGAACAGATCGGACTATATGCGCCGTTGTTTGTTGGCCGGATCAGGTGGCCGGATAGGTGGATTGAGTCAGGTTACGGAACAGATAAACGAAGTAAATCGACGCCTCGATATTCTGTTTGACCAGGTATCAGAGACAGACATGAGCGCGTTTTCCTCGGAGCTAAAAGGTCTGGTCAGGCAGCTGGCACAACTCAAGTTACCGCCTCCCGGCCAGATGATGCTCCATGAATCACTGGCAATCGAGACGGTGATCCTGCTGCGTTCGATGGCAACCCCTGCCAATATGAAAGCCGCCTGGGGAGAGCTGGAGCGTAACGGATACAAGGTGTGGGAAAGTAAACAAGAGAGGACGGAATAATGACGGAACAAGAAAGAGGACTTATATTTTTATGCTCGCTGCTGGGACCAATACCTTTTGTATGGTTTATTACTGCAAAGTTTACTTATGGTATTAACAGCGAAACCGCACACTATCTTGTCCCATATTTGCTAAAAAACACGTTCAACCTGTGGCCGCTATGGGCAGCGATTATTGCAGGCGTGGTTATAGGTTTGTGTGGTTTTATCGGATTCATCATTTACGATAAGGGAAGGGTATATAAAGGACCACGCTTCAAACGTATCTTGCGATGGAACCAAATTAGCCAGAGCATCCACACTAGCCGAAAAAACAAAGGAAAGAGGTAAAAAACAATTAATGATTGCAGGTGTTCCAGTACCTACTGAATATGAAACTCTTCATTTTTCAATTGGCGGGGCCACTGGTACGGGTAAATCAACTGTTATCAAAGAAGCCATATATTCAAGTCTGAAAAGAGGCACAGATAAACGCATAGTGCTTGACCCGAACGGAGAATATGTTGAGACGTTTTATCGCCCCGGTGACGTGATTCTTAGTCCCTATGATAAACGCTCTCCCGGTTGGTCAATGTTCAACGAAATACGCGATGATTTTGATTATGATCTCTATGCTGTATCTATTATTCAGGAAAGTAAGGAACGTTCAGCAGAGGAATGGTACAGGTATGGCCGTCTTATTTATCGTGAGGTGTCAAAGAAGTTACTCACGCTAAAACGTAACCCAACAATGGAAGAAGTTATGCACTGGTGTACCATTGTTGAGAATGACAAATTAAAAGAGTTTGTGAAAGGTACACCTGCGGAAGCCCTGTTTATTAAAGGTGCCGAAAGGGCCACCGGGAGCGCCCGTTTTGTCCTGGGTGACAAATTAGCCCCACACCTGAAGATGCCCGCTGGCGATTTCTCGCTGCGTGACTGGCTGGAAGATGATAAACCCGGCACGTTGTTTATCACCTGGCAAGAGCAGATGAAAAAGAGCCTCAATCCGCTTATTTCATGCTGGCTGGATATTATGTTTTCAAGCCTGCTGGGTATGGGGAAACGCGATCAGCGCACGTTGTTTTTTATCGACGAGCTGGAATCACTGGAATACCTGCCAAACCTGCAAGACTTACTGACGAAAGGGCGAAAAAGTGGCGCGTCGGTATGGGCTGGCTACCAGACGTACTCTCAGCTGATTGAGCGCTACGGCATCAACATAGCGGAAACACTGCTGGGAAGTATGCGCTCCGGTATCGTCATGGGTAGCAGTCGATTAGGTAAAGAAACCCTTGAGCAAATGTCCCGCGCATTGGGCGAGATTGAGGGTGAAGTGGAACACAAGCAAGGCAATCCATTCCAGGCGGGCATTGGTAACAGGCCACGCATTGAAACGCGTACTGTCAGAGCCGTTACCCCAACGGAAATATCAGAGCTGAAAAACCTTACCGGATACGTCTATTTCCCTGGTGATCTGCCTGTCGGCAAGTTCAAGACTAAATATGTGAAATACACGCGTAAAAACCCGGTTCCGGGCATCATCATGAGGTAGCGCCATGCTTGATATTACGACTATCACCCGTATCGATATTGCGTCAGTTGTAGGTTACTACGCTGACGCAAAAGACGATTACTACAGCAAAGACAGTAGCTTTACCGCGTGGCATGGTCAGGGCGCTGAAGCGCTGGGCCTTTCCGGCGAGGTCAGTTCCCAACGCTTCAAAGAGCTGCTTGTCGGGGATATTGACCCTTTCACTCAGATGAAACGCTCCAGTGGCGACGCGACAAAAGAGCGGCTGGGGTACGACCTCACATTTTCCGCGCCTAAAGGCGTATCGATGCAGGCGCTGATCCACGGCGATAAGGCAATTATCGCCGCCCACGAAAAAGCGGTTGCCGCTGCCGTCCAGGAAGCGGAAAAACTGGCTCAGGCCCGCACGACCCACGCAGGAAAAACCATTACGCAGAATACCGGTAATCTGGTTGTTGCTTCCTTCCGGCATGAAACATCACGCGCTCTTGACCCAGAGCTGCATACCCACGCCTTTGTCATGAATATGACGCAGCGCGGGGATGGTCAATGGCGGGCACTTAAAAACGATGAACTGATGCGGGCCAAGATGCACCTGGGGGATGTATATAAGCAGGAGCTAGCGCTGGAGCTAACAAAGGCCGGGTATGAGCTGCGCTATAACAACAAAAACAATACCTTTGATATGGCGCATTTTACGGATGAACAAATCCGGGGATTCTCACGGCGTTCCGCTCAGATAGAAGAAGGGCTGGCGGCTATGGGGCTGACCCGCGAAACCGCTGACGCACAGACCAAAAGCCGGGTATCGATGGCGACCCGCGACAAAAAAACAGACGACTATTCGCGTGAAGATATTCATAAAGAGTGGGTTAATCGGGCTAACGAGCTGGGGATAGACTTCAATGATCTGTCCTGGGCGGGCAAAGGCAAGGATGGCCCGCAAACGTCAATGAATACCGTCCCTAACTTCACAAGCCCGGAGGTAAAAGCCGACCGGGCGATCCAGTTTGCACTTAAATCTCTTTCAGAGCGCGATGCGTCTTTTGACCAGTCGCGCTTGCTGGCCGTGGCAAATAAAAAGGCAATCGGGCAGGCATCAAAACAGGATGTTGAAGCGGCCTATTATCGTGCTGTGGCGAAAGGGGCCATTATTGAAGGTGAAGCGCGATATACCACCACAACCGACCAGAGAAGCAAAGACGCGCCGCCACTCCCTGCAATGACGAAAGCAGAATGGCAGGCGCAGCTGACCGACAAAAAAGGGATGAACGACAGCCAGGCGAAGGCATTAGTTGCTGAAGGTATCAAGTCTGGCCGCCTGAAAAAAACCAGCCATCGGGTAACGACCGTTGAAGGTATCCGGGTAGAGAAAGCGGTGCTGAATATCGAGGCTCGCGGTCGGGGCAAGGTGATCGCCGCGCTGACAAGCGAACAAGTCACCGCGCAGCTGGTCGGCAAGACGCTGAGGCCGAGCAACAGAAAAGCGTCGTAGATATTTGCACCACGACAGATCGCTTTGTGGCGGCTCATGGCTTCGCCGGGACCGGGAAAAGCTATATGACCATGAGCGCGAAGGCTGTTCTGGAGTCGCAGGGCTATAACGTCACCGCACTGGCTCCTTACGGTACGCAGAAAAAATCCCTGGAAGATGAAGGGATGCCTGCCCGTACCGTTGCCGCTTTCGTGAAGGCAAAGGACAAAAAGATAGACGAGAAAAGCGTGGTCTTTATCGATGAAGCGGGCGTTATTCCGGCCAGACAGATGAAGGTGCTAATGGAAACCATCGAGAAGGCCGGGGCCAGAGCGGTATTCTTGGGCGATACCTCGCAGACGAAAGCCGTCGAGGCGGGCAAGCCATTTGAACAGCTGATCAGCGCCGGAATGCAGACCAGCTATATGAAGGATATTCAGCGCCAGAAAAATGACGTGTTGCTTGAGGCGGTGAAGCTGGCCGCAGAGGGCCACATATCCGGCTCGCTGGCCCGACTCAGCAATATTAGCGCAGAGAAGGACCAGGATAAACGACTGGAGGCTGTAGCTAATCGCTGGCTGTCATTCTCCCCGGAGCAGCGCGAAGGTACGCTGATTATTTCCGGCACAAACGAATCAAGGGTAATCCTCAACAGCCAGATTCGGGAGGCGTTGCAGCTGCAAGGAAAAGGCGTGGAGGTGAATTTTCTGGAGCGCGTTGACTCCACGCAGGCCGAACGCCGGGACAGTAAATACTACCAGGTAGGGCAAATTATCATCCCCGAAAAAGACTATAAAAACGGGCTTCAGCGGGGCGAGTCTTACCGGGTACTGGATACAGGTCCGGGGAACCTGCTGACCGTGGCCGGGAGCGACGGCCAGAAAATCAGCTTCAGCCCGCGCACCCATAAAAATTTATCTGTTTATACCAGCGTGGCCGCCGAGCTGGCCGTGGGCGATAAAGTGATGGTGACGCGTAACGATAAGACGCTGGATGTGGCGAACGGCGACCGCTTCACCGTGACCGGGACTACCGAGAAAGGCACTTTTACGTTAACCAACTCGAAGGGCCGGGAAATCGAGCTGGACCAGAAGCAGGCCGCCTATCTTTCGTATGCCTATGCAACGACCGTCCATAAAGCGCAGGGGCTTACCTGTGATCGGGTACTGTTTAACATCGATACCCGTTCTCTGACGACTTCCAAAGACGTTTTTTACGTTGGGATTTCCCGCGCCCGTCATGAAGTCGAGATCTTCACCGATGACAAAAAGCGTTTGTTGAGTAGTGCCAGCCGCAACAGTCCTAAGACCACGGCCAGCGAAATAGACCGATTCTTAGGGATGGAAGAACGTTACAAAGACGTAAACCGGAGCTATGGCCATAGCGATGGCCAACAGGAAAAAAGTTATGGCCATGATGCTGGCCATCAAACCGAAGAGAAGGAAAACACCATGAAAAACGCGACAGAAGCCGCGCATGATGGCCCTGATACTTCAGGTACTGAAAACACGTCTCAGGATTTGCGCCAACGTGAGCAGGAGGAAGTCAACGCAGCTATCCGGTACGAGCAGAGGCAAGAAGCTACACCGGAAATGGAGGCGAACCCCTACCACGACTATGAGCGGTATGCTGACGAAGGGCCGGACTATGGCGACATGCAGGACTACAGCACGTATGAAGAATATGAACGTGCGCGTGACGTGGAACTACCGCAGCATGAGCACGAAAATCATCAACATGATCATGACAAGGAGGGCTACGGCCTATGATGTTCTGGAACCGAAATAAGAAAGGAAAAGCCGCTGCCGGCAATGAAAAAAATCGCTTCGATCACCTGCTTTCGGTGGCCGAAAAATTACCCGTTAAGGCGCTACCTGATCTCATTCGCGCCATCGTGCGGCCAGTACAGAGTGATTTCTTGCTGGCGGTAGCCGAGGAAGGGACTGATGCCCGCCCGGATATGACCCCGCAGGAGTTCTTCTTTGAAGGGCTTATCCAGGTGCAATCTTACGAGAAGATGAAAGAGGGTGAACTGGACGGCGCTGATTATCCGTTGTCGCTGGCAAGTGAAATGGTGCTGCCGTGGCCCTGGAGCCTGACACGCTATATCGATAACGTTTCGCAC
>ENA-OQHF01001692-OQHF01001692.1-human-gut-metagenome-genome-assembly--contig:-NODE-1692-length-11876-cov-9.176951_pt1 | contig 11876 bp, 12 predicted proteins | sample MGYA00242559_ERZ504709 | MGnify/ENA primary metagenome ERZ504709 (study PRJEB26092, sample SAMD00036203) | human gut metagenome | host: Homo sapiens | study: EMG produced TPA metagenomics assembly of... | reverse complement strand
GAAGACGACGAGGTAGATAGGCAGAGGTGGAAGTGTGGTAACACATGGAGCTGACTGTTACTAATAGGTCGAGGGCATAACCAAAGCAGTGATAGGTTTGGATGATGATGTTGGTTTTAACTGTATGTAGTTTTGAAGGTACATGGAATATAGACAGGAATGAGAAGCGTGCGAAAGCACTGTTTTTTTCTTTGCAAAATTAAAACGGAGTATCTTTGTTGACAGCAAACCAAAGTGTAAATTGGAATTTTTCCATAGAACGAAATGTATTAAGATATCAGATTAATAGATATAACAACCAACTTGATCTATTTTAACATCACTTGACCATATTTAACGAATATAGATAAAAAACAGATTGCACTCTATTTCTGCTTGACAAATCATACTTCTACGAGCTAATATATGACACATAAAGTTTATTATTTTAATTTCTAGGAGGAGATTATTATGAAGATGTGGAAAAAAAGCAGCAAGTGTAATGCTTGCATCAGCTATGGTATTTTCATTAGCAGCATGTGGAAGTTCGGGAGATAGTGGAAAGAGTGGAGGCTCATCCGATTCTGATACTTTTAAGATTGGTGGTATCGGACCTACAACAGGAGATGCAGCAATCTACGGAACAGCCGTAAAGAATGGTATCCAGCTTGCAGTAGATGAGATCAACGCAGCAGGCGGAATCAACGGAAAACAGATTGAATATAAGTTTGAAGATGACCAGGCAGATTCAGAGAAATCTGTGAATGCTTACAATACTCTGAAAGACTGGGGAATGCAGGCACTGATCGGAACAACAACTTCTACACCTTGTACAGCAGTTGTTGAGGAGACTCATTCAGATAACATGTTCCAGCTGACACCATCTGCTACAGCAGTAGACAGTATCCAGTATGACAATGCATTCCGCATGTGTTTCTCAGATCCTAACCAGGGTAGCGCATCAGCAGATTACATTGCAGAGAACAAGCTTGCAACAAAAGTAGCAATCATTTATAACAGCTCTGACACATATTCATCAGGAATTTATCAGACATTTGCGACAGAGGCAAAGGCAAAAGGACTTGATGTTGTAGCAGCAGAAGCATTTACAGCAGATAACAAGACAGACTTCTCTGTACAGATCCAGAAAGCAAAAGATGCAGGTGCTGAACTTGTATTCCTTCCAATTTACTATCAGGAAGCTTCTTTGATTCTTGCTCAGGCAAACAAAGCAGGATTTACACCGAAGTGGTTCGGATGTGACGGTATGGACGGTATCCTTGATCTTGATGGATTTGACGCAAGTCTTGCAGAAGACTTAATGTTCCTTACACCATTTACAGCAAATGCTACAGACGAAGCAACACAGAAATTCGTTGCTGATTATAAAGAAGCATTCGGAGACACACCGATTCAGTTCGCAGCAGATGCTTATGACTGTGTATACGTAATCAAAGCAGCAGCTGAGAAAGAAAATGTGACACCGGATAAGAGCGTATCAGATATCTGTGACGCACTTAAAAAAGGTATGACAGAGATCACATATGATGGACTTACAGGAAAGAGCATCACATGGTCAGAGGATGGAGAGCCTACAAAAGAGCCTACAGTAGTTGTTGTTAAGAGTGGAGAGTATCAGGTACTTCAGGCAGAAGATGCTGCTGAGTAATTGATATATCAGATTCGTTTAGAAAAATGAATACAGAGAGCAGCAACGTTCTTTGTAGATACATTAAAAGAATAGGAGAAGTCCCCCGACAGACATCGTCTCTGCCGGGGGACTTCTTTGTGAAAATCTTAGAGAACTTAAATCTTATAGATATTCACGTTTTTTCAGTACATTGATGATATTTCTACCTTCTTCAGTACCTTCAATAATTCTTCTTGCTCTTACGCTGTCACCGATGTTTACGATCTCAACAGAGTCATCATCTTCAAAAGCTTCTTTGATGTCTTTGAGTATCGGTTGTTCTGCGCGCATTCCGAGACAAACAAAACCATAATCAAATGGAAGTTCTTTCAGTTCACCGTCTGCTTCTACAAGGAAGTTATCCTCGCGAACTTCTTTCAAAGCTGTGTTTGTCATCTGATTTACATGGTATTTGTCCATCAGAGTTCCCATGTCAACCTTGGATACCGGGTCAATTCCGTTTCCGATGATCGGCATCATCTCAACGATGCTTACTTCAGCTCCGCGTGGTGCGAAGAATTCTACCACGTCAAGTCCTACAGAACCTCCGCCGATTACTACAACTTTCTTGCCTGTTAAATCTGTCGGATAATCATTTACATGGTTGATCATGTTCAGGATGGAAGCAACTTTTCCCCCTTCTTTGTCGATATTCTCGTGCAGTCCCGGGATCGGAGGGAGAAGAGGTGAAGATCCTGTCGCATTTACAATGATATTTGGTTTCAGGTTTTTGATAAAGTCTACATTTGCATCTGTGTTTGTAAATGCAAAGAGATTTTTCAGTTTATTTGTGCGGTGGATCATATAATTCGGGAAGTCAGCAAGACGCTTCTTATCCGGAATCTTGGAAATCTCAGCAGCAAGTCCGCCAAGGTAAGGCTTCTTCTCTAGAAGGAATGTAGTACATCCTACTTCAGCAGCTGTACAGGCAGCTTCCATGCCTGCTGTTCCACCACCGATAACGACAACGTTACATGGCTTCGTGATCTTGTACTTTTTATATTCTTCTCCATCCGGTACATTTGGGTTTACTGTACAGCGGATCGGACGGTTGATGCCGATACGGTTTCCGGCACATCCGATATTACAGGAAATACATTTACGGATATCACAGACATCACCGAATTCTACTTTATTTACCCAGTCAGGATCGGCAATCAGTCCACGTCCCATACCGATCAGGTCAGCATCGCCTCTTGCAAGGATGTCTTCCGCTACGTGAGGATCACGAATATTTCCCATTGTTACACATGGCTTTCCAAAACGCTCTTTGACAGCTTTTGCCATGTAAGAACGCCATCCGTCCGGAAAATGATTTGCATCGATCTGGTACTGGATGGAACCGTTCAGACCGCAGGAAACGTCGAATACATCAACTTCTTTTTCAAGATATTTTAAGTATTCAAGGCAATCTTCTAATGTATTTCCACCTTCCATGAATTCGTCTGCACTAACACGAAGGAAGATTGGGAAAAAAGGTCCGACCTGGTTTCTGACCTCTTCAATTACAAGTCGTGTAAAGCGGGCACGATTTTCAAGAGATCCTCCGAATTCATCTGTACGTTTATTTGTGATCGGGGAGAGGAACTGGCTTAACAGATAAGAATGTCCTCCGTGGATCTCTACGGTGTCAAATCCTGCGATCTGAGCACGTTTTGCTGCTTCACCGTATTTCTTAACAATACGGTAGATTTCGTCTTTAGAAAGCGGACGTGGAATCTCGCCGCCTGCTTTAGACGGAATGTCAGAAGCGGATACCGGCTGCATATTTGTTCTCTTAGACTGAGCGGAAGCTCCGGCGTGGTTAATCTGGATACCGATGCAGGCACCGTGTTGGTGAACAGTCTCTGTCAGCTTGAACAGACGTGGAAGATAATTATCCTGATCGATACGAAGCTGTGTTGTTCCGTTGGATCCCTCCGGTGAATCTACGCTGGCATTTTCTACCATAATAAGGCCAACGCCGCCTTTGGCTCTCTGCTCATAGTAATTAATGTGGAGGAAACTCATCTCTCCGCTTGATTCTCCGTAGTTTGTTCCCATAGGAGTCATCATGATACGGTTTTTCATTGTCATACGGCGAACTGTAAATGGTTCGAAAATATGCTTGTACTCTTTTTTCATTTTTATAATCTCCTGAAAATTTTTTTGAATATGCCGCCACGAATCAAAGAAGTTCATTTCCATCGTGCGTAAATGTGACAGCCGTGATTTGATTCTGTTTCTTCTTATATTTAAGAGGAAGATTGTTAATCAATATAAGAGGTTGTTTGGCTTTATTTGGAATTGATAAGTGATTAACAATCTGTTTTACAATGCGTATTATATAAGAGAATAAAATATAAAACAAATACATATTTTTTGCCAAACCTATAGAAATAAACTATGAATTGTGATATTTTATACAAAAGAGCAAAGTGATTGTGAATAAACAGTGGGTAGAAAGGAGCAGAAAATGAATTTAAATCAGCTGCATTATTTTTCAAAACTGGCGGAAGTGGAGCATTACACAAAAGCTGCGGAAGAGTTAAAGATTTCTCAGCCGAGCTTAAGTCATGCGATTGGGAGCCTCGAGAAGGAACTTGGAACAAGGCTTTTTGAGAAGCAGGGACGCGGTGTGGTTTTGACGAAATATGGGAAATTGTTTAAGGAATATGTGGATAACGCATTACATTCTCTGGAGACAGGGGTAAAAACGGTGAGAACAATGACCAGTCAGACAGAAGGCGTGATCGAACTGGCATATATTTATACTCTTGGAAGTGGATTTGTGCCGCAATTGGTCGGGGATTTCCTGAGAACACATGAGGAACTGGAGGTTCATTTTCGCTTTACAGTTGGAAATACATCGGAAATCATTCAGGGTCTGAAGGATGATCGCTTTGACATTGGATTTTGTTCGATGGCAGAGGGGGAAAATGATATCCTGTTTACTCCGGTCGGAAGGGAAGAACTTGTAGTTGTTACGCCAAAGGGGCATCCGATTTCTTATGAGAGCGCAGTAGATCTAAAGCAGGTAGCAGAATATCCGCAAATCTTCTATACTTCGAACAGCGGCCTTCGACCGGTTGTGAATCGAATGTTTGAACAGGCAAAGCTGAAGCCGAAGATTGCTTATGAAATTGAGGAAGATGGGTCTATGGCGGGACTTGTCGCACAGAATTTTGGTATCGCAGTGATGCCTCAGATTCCGGTTCTCAGACAATTGGATGTTGATGTCACACCGCTTCGCAATCAGAATCAGAAACGGTATTTCTATATGGCGGAGGGTAGGACAAAATACCAGCCACCGCTTGTGAAAAAGTTTGCTGAATATGTAAAAAAACGTGGAATAGAGTAAAAAATAGAAAAAAAGGAACCTCTCAGACAGAAGTTCCTTCTTTTTTGATAAAAGAAATAAAATTCTTTACAGCAGGTATCTGATAGTGCCCTTTCAGATAGGCCATATAAACGGTGTGATGTAAAGTGATATCGCTTAAATGTAATCGTTCTAACTGAAAATGGTCTAATGTATCTGTATCGGCAACCAGAGCAATTCCAAAATCTTCCGCAACGAGTGAGGCAATTGCATTTTCGTTTGGAGATTCGCAGAAAATATTCGGATTTATGCCATAAGAAGCATAAGTCTGTTTGGTGAATCGACCAAGACCAGAGGTACGGTCATAGCCGATGACAGGATAACGTTCCAGGTCGTGCAAAGTGATTTCTTCTTTTGTAGCAAGCGGGTGTCCGACCGGTGTGATCATGATCATTTCCTGATTCGTGATAGGAACAAACTGAATCTCAGGTTCACCTTCTACATAGGAACCGAAGATTACATCAAAGCGTTCATTTTTTAGACCGCGGATCATTTCTCCGGTATGGCTTTGATGAAAATTGAAAGTTACATTTTTATTTCTGGGTTTGTTCAGGAAGCGACGAACTGTATGGGGAATATAAGAGGCAGCAAGTGGGAAGACATAGGCGATATCAATATGCCCGGCATTTCCGGAAAGCTTCTGCATCTGCGTCTGTGCAATTGTCACTTCATCTAGGATTCGGTTCACATGTTCTAAGAAGAGCTTTCCGGATTTAGTCAATGCTACATTTCGTCCTTTACGTTCAAAGAGAATCACACCGAGTTCTTCTTCCAGTGTGGCGATGGAACGGCTGAGGCTTGGCTGCGATAGATTTAATTCTGCGGCTGCAAGACGGAAATGCTCATGTTTTGCGATTGTCTGAAAGTAAATCATCTGATTTAAAGTCATAAGTGAGCTCCTTTGTTAAAAAAACATCTTTTTGTAAATATCTACTCATAATGATAGCATAAAGCTATCAAAAAGAAAGAAAGATGTATTAGAACTATTAACAGAAAAAAGTATAATGAATATCAGAGAGGTTGTTTGTTATTTAACAAACCTTTCTTCCGTCCGGAACTGATCGTTGTTGATGTACCGTACTCTCCACTTGAGACAAAGATGCGTAAGAGGGCAAAAGAAGTTGGTTGTAAGACAATGAATGGTCTTGGAATGATGCTCTTCCAGGGAGCTGCAGCATTCAAACTGTGGACAGGACAGGATATGCCAATTGAGCACATGAAAGAAGTCCTGAACATCAGATATGATGACTAGCAACAGGATTAATTTCCTATAACATGCTGTTCTATATTTATGGTATTATTTATATTGTACTTTTTGTTCTTGTGATGCTGTTCCTACTTCCGGATGCAGACCAGATGCGTTGCTGGTCGCACATCGTGTGAACAGTAACACAGAAGGCAGCAGGCAAGAAAGAAGGACTGATTGACACTTAAGAAAATTTGAGGAAGGTAAAAAATCATGAATACGGTAAAAGTAAGAAATGTTGAAATAGGTGTTGGAATCCCGAAAATCTGTGTACCTATTGTTGGTGTAACAAGGGAAGAGATTCTTGCAGCAGCCGAGAATATCAAGTCAACAAAGGCTGATGTTGTTGAGTGGCGTGTGGACTGGTATGAAGATATCTTTGATTTTGCAAAGACAGAGGCGACAATGCAGGCACTTCGTGAGGTGATTGGGGAGATGCCGATCCTTTTCACATTCCGCACATCCAAAGAAGGTGGAGAAAAAGCAATCGAGACAGGGGCTTATGTTGAACTGAATCAGAATGCAGCAAAGACAGGACTTATTGACCTTGTAGACGTAGAGGCATTTACAGGAGATGAGGCTGTGAAGGCTGTTGTTGAGACAGCACATGCAAATGGAGTAAAAGTGATCGCTTCGAACCATGACTTCCACAAGACTCCGGCAAAAGAGGAAATCGTATCCCGTTTAAGAAAAATGCAGGATCTTGGAGCAGATATTCCGAAGATCGCTGTGATGCCACAGAATAAGAAAGATGTTCTTACACTTCTTGCAGCGACAGAAGAGATGGCAAGCGAGTATGCGGATCGTCCGATCATTACAATGTCTATGTCAGGAACAGGTGTGATCAGCCGTCTCTGTGGAGAAGTCTTTGGTTCTGCACTGACATTTGGAGCAGTTGGAAAAGTATCTGCACCGGGACAGATGGGGATTGAAGATCTGACAACAGTACTTGGATTACTTCATAAAAGTCTGTAAATAAGAATCCGCGAAAGAAGAAAAAGACAGTATTTTTCGGTATAGATAGAAAAACCGGAAAATGTTGTCTTTTTTCTTACAAAAAGTTAAAAAATAACACAGGAAAACAGAGCGGATTCTGTTTTTTGTATTGATACAAGAAAATAATTATGCTATAATCAATTCAATTTAAAAGGTTAAAGTAGTACCTTACAAAAATATAAAAAGGATGAGAGGGACGGATATGAGCTTTATTTCATATTTAGTAAATGGACTAAGTCTTGGCAGTGTCTATGCGTTGATCGCGCTTGGATACACAATGGTATATGGAATCGCCAAGATGTTGAACTTTGCACATGGTGATGTGATCATGATCGGTGCATATGTAGCTTTGATCACAATGAAGCAGGCAGGACTTCCTACCTGGGTGGCAATCCTGATTTCAATCATTGCCTGTACAGTACTTGGTGTTCTGATGGAGCGTGTAGCGTATAAGCCACTTCGTAATGCAACATCTTCACTTGCCGTACTGATCACAGCTATCGGTGTCAGTTATCTGCTTCAGAATGTAGCACTTCTGATCTTCGGTGCGAATGCACAGACATTCCCATCAGTGATCAAGTGGAGCGGACTTTCACTTGCAGATGGCAAGCTGAATATTTCAGGAGAGACAATTGTTACGATCGTAGTTTGTGTGGTTATTATGATTGCATTGATCACATTTGTTCAGAAGACAAAACCAGGACAGGCGATGCGTGCAGTATCAGAGGATAGAGGCGCAGCGCAATTAATGGGTATCAATGTAAATGCAACAATTGCTCTTACATTTGCGATTGGTTCCGGACTTGCAGCAGTAGCCGGTGTGCTTCTGTGTTCTACCTACCCGAGCCTGACACCATACACAGGTGCGATGCCGGGTATCAAAGCATTCGTTGCAGCTGTATTTGGAGGAATCGGTTCCATTCCAGGTGCATTTATCGGAGGAATTCTTCTGGGAATCATCGAGATCCTCAGTAAGGCATACATTTCTTCCCAGCTTGCAGATGCGATCGTGTTCGCAGTTCTGATTGTTGTGTTGCTTGTGAAGCCTACAGGACTTTTGGGCAAGAAGATTCAGGAGAAAGTGTAGGTGGATGGAATTATGTTGAAGAATATGAATAAAACAAAGAGAAGTAATCTCATCACTTACGCAATTGTAATCGTAGCATTCGTAGTGATGCAGATTTTGAGCAGTACAGGAAGTATTTCCAGTCTTCTGACAGGACTTCTTGTTCCGCTTTGTACTTATATTATCCTGGCAGTTTCTCTGAACCTTGTAGTAGGTATTCTCGGAGAACTTAGCCTTGGCCATGCAGGATTTATGTGTGTAGGAGCATTTTCCAGTGCATTTTTCTCAAAATGTATGAGAGATGTGATCGAGAATTCGATTGTACGATTTCTGCTTGCACTTTTGATCGGTGTTGTAGTAGCAGCAATCTTCGGTGTTATCATCGGAATCCCGGTACTTCGTCTGAAAGGCGATTACCTTGCAATCGTTACACTTGCATTCGGTGAGATCATTAAGAACCTTGTAAATGTCCTTTATATTGGAAAGGATTCCAAAGGATTTCATTTTGCAACAAAGGACGTTATGGCACTTGACATGGATCCAGACGGAACAGTTATCCTGAACGGTCCGCAGGGAATCACAGGAACTCCGAAGGATTCAACTTTCCTGATCGGATTTATCCTGATCATGGTGACATTATTTATCGTACTCAACCTGATCAATTCCAGAGACGGACGTGCGATCATGGCGATCCGTGATAATGTAATTGCAGCTGAGTCTATCGGAATCAATGTTACAAAATATAAACTCATGGCATTTACAATTTCAGCAGCTATGGCCGGTGCAGCAGGTGTTCTGTATGCACACAACCTGTCAACACTGACAGCAAATACAAACAACTTTGGATACAATATGTCCATCACGATTCTTGTCTTTGTAGTACTTGGTGGAATCGGAAATATCCGTGGATCTATTATTGCAGCAGTTATCCTGACACTTCTTCCGGAGCTTCTCCGTGGACTGTCTGATTACCGTATGTTGATCTATGCGATCGTTCTGATCATCATGATGCTCTTTAACTGGGCACCAAAGGCAATCGAGTGGAGAGAGAAGTATCTTCATTTTGGAAAGAAAAAGGAGGCTTAAGTAAGAATGAGTACATTATTAGATGTAAAAAATCTTGGAATTTCTTTCGGAGGTCTCCGTGCGGTAAATGACTTTGACCTCAAGATACAGAAAGAAGAACTTTACGGATTGATTGGACCAAACGGTGCCGGTAAGACAACCGTATTCAACCTTCTGACAGGAGTATATAAACCGGATTCAGGAAAGGTTCTTTTGGACGGAAAGGATCTTACAGGAAAGAAAAATATTGAGATCAGTAAGGCCGGAATTGCAAGAACATTCCAAAACATCCGTCTTTTCAAAGAACTGACTGTTCTTGATAATGTTAAAGTAGGACTTCACAACCATCATCATTACTCTACGATCGAAGGAATCTTAAGACTTCCGAATTATCGTAAGGTAGAAAAAGAGATGAATGAAAAGGCGATGGAGCTTCTGAAGGTATTCGATCTTGAGAAGTTTGCGTCATATAAGGCTGCAAATCTTCCTTACGGACAGCAGAGAAAACTGGAGATTGCCAGAGCACTTGCGACGGATCCAAAGCTTCTTCTTCTGGATGAGCCGGCAGCAGGAATGAACCCGAACGAGACAGGAGAACTGATGGATATGATCCGTTTCGTGAGAGATGAGTTCCATATGACGATCCTTCTGATCGAACATGATATGAAACTGGTAAGTGGTATCTGCGAGGAGCTGACAGTACTCAACTTTGGTGAAGTACTTGCACAGGGCAAGACAACAGATGTACTGAATGATCCTCAGGTAATCAAGGCATATCTGGGAGAATAGGGGGAAGATAACAATGGCAATGCTTGAAGTCAAAGACTTAGAAGTATATTATGGAATGATCCAGGCAATCAAAGGCATTTCCTTTGAGGTAAATCAGGGAGAGGTTATTGCACTGATCGGCGCAAACGGAGCCGGAAAGACAACAACACTTCATACGATCACAGGACTTCTTTCTCCAAAGAAAGGTTCTGTTATGTTTGAAGGAACTGATATCACAAAGATCCCGGCGCATAAAATCGTGTCTATGGGAATGGCTCACGTTCCGGAAGGACGAAGAGTTTTCGCTGAACTGAGTGTTTATGAAAACCTGAAAATGGGCGCCTATACAAGAAAAGATAAAAATGAGATCGAAGAGAGTCTTGCAAATGTTTATAAGAGATTCCCACGTCTGGAAGAGAGAAGAAATCAGATGGCCGGAACACTCAGTGGTGGAGAGCAGCAGATGCTTGCCATGGGACGTGCACTGATGTCTAAACCGAAGATCATTCTGATGGATGAGCCTTCTATGGGACTTTCTCCAATCTTTGTAAATGAGATTTTTGATATTATCCAGGCAGTAAGTGAGAGTGGAACAACAGTACTTCTTGTAGAACAGAATGCAAAGAAAGCTCTTTCTATCGCGGATCGCGCCTATGTTCTTGAGACTGGTAAGATCACAATGTCAGGAAATGCAAAAGACCTGCTGGAAGATGAAGCAGTTAAGAAAGCGTATTTAGGAGAATAGGAGGCGATTCAGGTGAGCAGCAATATTGTAATTACAATGGCGAGACAGTATGGAAGCGGTGGTAAGACAATCGGAGCTATGCTTGCAAAAGAGCTTGGAATCAACTGTTATAGCAGAGAAATCCTGCGTATGGCATCCGAGGAAAGCGGAATTAACGAGAGACTCTTCGGTATGAGTGATGAGAAGATGAAGGGAGCCGGCTGGTTCAAGATCCTCAGTCGTCCATACGACGGAGAACTTCTTCCGCCGGAAGATAAAGACTTCGTTTCAGAAGAAAATATCTTTAACTATCAGGCAAAGATCATCAAAGATCTGGCTGAGAAAGAATCCTGTGTAATCGTTGGAAGATGTGCAGATTATGTTCTGAAAGACAATCCAAATGTTGTCAGTGTGTTTGTTCATGCAGATGAGAAATTCTGTCTTGATCGTGCGATGGAGCGTAACAGTATGACAGAAAAAGAAATGAAAAAATACATCGAGAAGACAGATAAATTTCGCGGTGATTTCTATCGTTACCATACAGGACACGAGTGGGCAGATGCAAGAAACTATGATTTGTGCCTGAACAGTGGAAAGCTTGGATTCCAGAAATGCGTGGAAGAGATTAAAGCATATATCAAGATCAGATTTGATCTGTAAATGAAAGAGAAAGCAGACAAAAGAAACAAGTCTGCAAGAAGAAAGAGATACGGTTGCGTATCTCTTTCTTGCTATCTGAAAAGTGTTTCATGCATGCGACTTTTGTTCTTCCATCTGAAAAGCGTTGCATACAGGCGACATCATTCTACAAAATATGAACTGATATCATGCTATACTGTGACAGAAATAAAATAAGTGTAACTGTTCAGAGCCAACCTCCAAAATGCTACGCATTTCGTCGGTGTGGCGTATCCGCCAAATAAAATTTCAAAAACAGTTTTAAAAATGCAAGCATTTTATACCTGTTTTTGAAATTTTGCTTGG
>ENA-OQHF01001690-OQHF01001690.1-human-gut-metagenome-genome-assembly--contig:-NODE-1690-length-11878-cov-3.793975_pt1 | contig 11878 bp, 5 predicted proteins | sample MGYA00242559_ERZ504709 | MGnify/ENA primary metagenome ERZ504709 (study PRJEB26092, sample SAMD00036203) | human gut metagenome | host: Homo sapiens | study: EMG produced TPA metagenomics assembly of... | reverse complement strand
ATGCGCATTCATTACGGGCGACTCCAGCTCATAATCCTCGGGCGAAGCAAAGGTGCGGATGGTCTTCATCTCCGGAAAGGCCTGAAAGCCGTACTCGCTCATGAAACGCGGTATCTCCTTATCTAAACTCTCGAAAGGCTTCTGACCGTACCACGTGCCCCAGTTATGGCTGTCGCCCACCTTCCAGCTCTCCGGTCTGCCCCAGTTGGCCTCCAGCGGCGAGCCTTCCAGGTAGAAGCGCCCCGGATCAAATTCTTTCACCTTCTGCGGCAAAAGCTGACGGAACAGCACGTCGTATCCCTCCTGCATCTGCTGATAGACCTCGGACGAATATTTCTCCTCCCATCCCCAGTAGCGTATACCCTCGTATATCTCGTTATTACCGCACCACATGGCCAGCGACGCATGGTTGCGCAGACGATGAATGTTATATTCCGCTTCCGCTTCTACACGACGCAGAAAGGCCGGGTCATGGGGATAAGTGGTGCAAGCGAACATGAAGTCCTGCCACACCAGAATGCCGCGCCTATCGGCTTCCTCAAAGAACGCATCGTCCTCATAGATACCGCCACCCCACACACGAATCATATTCATATTGGATGACTGCACATCCTCCAACAAACGGCTGTAGCGCTGGCGCGTAACACGCGGCAGCAGCGCATCCGACGGAATCAGGTTCGTACCCTTGGCAAACATCGGTACCCCGTTCACTTCGAAGTAGAAACTCTGGCCGTCCTTGTCTTCCTCCTGCACTACACGTATCGAACGCAGGCCAATCTGGTGACTCTTCTGTGACACCACCTGCCCGTCTACCGACACTGAAGCCTCAAACATATACAACGCAGGCTCTCCCCAACCGTTAGGCATCCACAAATGTGGCTGCTCCACTGTTACAGGAAGAGAAATATGATTAAGTCCCGGCTGCAATTCCACCGTCTGCTCCACGTTCTTATCTGGTTCACCCGTATAACTGTACGTCACACGTACCACAGCCTGCTGTGTATGATTGCTAATATTGTTTATTTCTAAGCGATTGTCTACCTCTGCCCGTTCGGCGCTGACTGACTGCTGGTGCACGAAATAATCTTCCACTACCGCCCGATCCGCAAACTGCAGATACACCGGCCGCCAAATGCCACAAGTCACCATACGGATACCCCAGTCCCATCCATAGGAATAAGGTGCCTTACGAGTAAAAATACTTAGCTTCTGTGGATAATGATCATTATCAGCCGGATAATCAAACCCGTTACTCTCCCATTGTGGCATCGCTTCCCGAATGGGCGAACGGAAACGTACTACAAGCTTGTTTTCTCCTTTTCTTAAAACAGACTTGACAGGAACCCGATACCCCACAAACATATTATCTGCTTTCAGCAGCAAAGAACCGTTTAAGAAAACATCTGCATAGGTATCAAGCCCTTCAAAAACCAAATACACCCCTTCATGATGCAGCTGCTCTTCTGTCAATACAAATGAAGTGCGATACAACCAGTCTTCCTTTTCTACCCATTGTATTTTCTGCTCATTCATGCCATAAAAAGGATCAGGCAATTTATCATGAGCTATCAGGTCCTGATGCACCGTGCCCGGCACCTGTGCAGACAACCATTCATTAGTACCGTACATTGAAAATTCCCATCCAGCATGCAGCTGATGGATTTGAGATAAACTACTGCCCGACGCATGATTTCCATAAGTCAGTAAAAAGGCCAGTAACATCATCAGAGTGACTTTTGACATATTTTTCACGTTATAGATTCAAGTATCGTAATATCAGATACAAAATAAAATAAGTTTTTCCGATAAGCCAAATTAATCGAAAAAACTTATTTTATTTTAGTTTTTTAAGGGAAAAGTTTATTTTACTTTAAGCTTATCAAAGCCTTCACCATATACTCCAACTACATTGCTTTGTGAAATGAAGGCATTCGGATCAATATCCTTTACTAACCGGAAGATATCGAGTGATTCCCGTTTTTTAGCCAAAACCACTACTACCTTTATTTCCTGTTTGCTGTACCATCCTTTTCCATCAAGTAAAGTCACCCCACGATCAATCTTTGTCGCAATCCCCTCGGCTATTTCCTCATATTTGCGTGAGAATATCAGGAACTGCACAGACTGACGCGTACTGTTAATCACATAGTCAATGACGATACTCATCACAAACAAGACACAAAAGCCGAACAACACCCTACGCCAGTCGTGAAAAATAAAATAACAGGATGAAATGATTACGATGTCACAATACATCATCATCCGCCCCAGCGTAACATCCTTATATTTATTAATAATCCAGGCTATAATATCCGTTCCACCCGTACTTCCATTGTTACAGAATACGATACCAATTCCAAAACCCAGCAGACCAGCACCTATCACACAAGCCATAAAATCCTGACCAGGACCTAGCAACTGAGGAAGGTTTCCACTCTCATCTTTTAAAAATCATCTGAAAGAACCAGAGCAGGAAGGTCAGCATAAAAATGGCAAAGATGGTCTTAATACTAAATTTAGGCCCTAAAATTTTCAAGGCAAAACCCAGGAATATAGCATTAATCACAAAATAAGAGACCTGAATCTCTATGCCTGTGGCATAATAGATAATTGCCGCAATACCCGTTACCCCTCCGGTAGTAATCTGATAGGGAAGCATAAATGCAGCCCAGCCAATGGAATAACAAATCAGCCCGAAGGTTATGGCCAAATAGTCTCTGGACTCCCGGCCCAACTTTTTCTTTAATAAAGCTTCCATAGACAATAAAAAACAATCCGGAATGAACAGGAGGTACCTCCTGTTCATTCCGGACGAGCATTTAATAGGCTAAAGTACAATGTTTACAATTTTCTTCGGTACAATAATCACCTTCTTCGGAGTCTTGCCCTCAATCCACTTCTGTGACTGTTCTTCAGCCAGTACAGCAGCCTGGATGGTATTATTATCTGCATCGGCAGGGAACTCCATTGTAAAGCGAGCCTTACCATTGAAAGAAATAGTATATTTTACACTGTCTTCTTTCAAATATTCCTCATTGAATTCCGGCCAATGTGCATCGCATACAGAAGAGGTATTGCCCAAAGCTTCCCACAATTCTTCTGCCAAATGCGGAGCAAACGGAGCCAGAAGCACAACCAGATTGCTCATCACAGCCTTGTTGCGACATTTCAATGAAGTCAATTCATTGACACAAATCATAAAGGCACTGATAGAAGTGTTGTAAGAGAAGGTCTCAATATCTCCTGTCACCTTCTTAATCAGTTTATGAATGGCTTTCAGTTCTTCTTTGGTAGCTTCTCCTTCAACAGGCAAGAAAGCACCCTGACGGTCATAGAACAAATTCCAAAGTTTCTTCAGGAAGCGGTGTACTCCGTCAATACCATTGGTATCCCATGGCTTAGACTGTTCTACCGGGCCAAGGAACATTTCATACATACGCAATGTATCTGCTCCATAACGTTCTACAATCATATCCGGGTTCACCACGTTATACATGGACTTACTCATCTTTTCAACCGCCCAACCACAGATATACTTGCCATCTTCCAAAATAAACTCTGCATTATGGTATTCCGGACGCCAGTTCTTGAAGGCTTCCACATCCAGTACATCATTCGATACAATGTTTACATCTACGTGCAACGGAGTTACTTCATACTGGTCTTTCAATCCCAATGACACAAAAGTATTGGTATCCTTGATACGATATACAAAGTTGCTTCGTCCCTGAATCATTCCCTGATTCACCAGTTTTTGGAACGGTTCTTCCTTGATGCTGATGCCTAAGTCGAATAGGAATTTATTCCAGAAACGAGAATAAATCAAGTGACCGGTAGCATGTTCCGTACCTCCTACATAAAGGTCTACATTCTGCCAGTAATGGTCTGCCTTCTCAGAAACCAGCGCTTCATTGTTATGCGGATCCATGTAACGCAAATAATATGCGCTGGAACCGGCAAATCCCGGCATGGTATTCAATTCCAGAGGGAATACATTCACGTTATCAATCTTCGTGTTTTCTACTACTTCACCTTTGGCTACATCCCACGCCCAACGGGTTGCGTGTCCCAAAGGAGGTTCTCCGCTTTCTGTAGGCAAGAACTTAGCGACCTCAGGAAGTTCCAGCGGAAGCTTGCTTTCGTCAATCATATACGGCATGCCGTCCTTGTAATATACCGGGAACGGTTCACCCCAATAACGCTGGCGAGAGAAAATCGCATCACGCAAACGGAAGTTGACTTTCACACGGCCCAGATTATGCTCTTTCACATATTTCTTGGTAGCAGCAATGGCTTCTTTGATAGTCAGGCCATTCAGCGTCAAATCGCAATAAGGAGTTCCCCCCGCTTTCGGAGAGTTGCAAACGATTCCTTCCTTCGCATCGAAACTTTCTTCGCTTACGTCACAACCTTCTACCAGCGGTACAATCGGCAAGTTGAAATGCTTGGCAAATGCATAGTCACGACTATCGTGCGCAGGTACCGCCATGATGGCTCCTGTTCCATAACCAGCCAAAACATAATCACTGATCCATACAGGAACAGATTCTCCTGTAAACGGATTTACTGCATACGAACCACTGAACACACCCGTTACACGACGGTCAGCAATACGCTCACGTTCTGTACGCTTCTTTGTACGGTCCAAATAAGCCTCAACTTCTGCACGCTGTGCTTCGGTTGTCAGCATCGGTACCAATTCACTTTCAGGTGCAAGTACCATGAAAGTCACACCGAACATCGTATCGGCACGTGTAGTAAAGATGGTAAATTCCAAATCGCTGTCTTTTACCTTGAAACGTACTTCAGTACCTTCTGAACGGCCAATCCAGTTACGCTGAGTCTCTTTCAAAGAATCTGTCCAGTCTACCGTTTCCAATCCGTCAAGCAAACGCTGTGCATAAGCAGACACACGCAAACACCACTGACGCATCTTTTTCTGCACCACCGGATGTCCTCCACGTTCAGATACCCCGTCTACTACTTCATCGTTTGCCAATACCGTACCCAATGCCGGACACCAGTTTACCATGGTTTCTCCTAAGTAAGCGATACGGTAATTCATCAGGATTTCCTGCTGTTCCTTTTCTGTCTTAGCTTTCCATTCTTCTGCAGTAAAATTCAGTTCTTCGCTGCATGCCACGTCCAGCCCTTTTGTTCCTTCAGCCTCAAAATGAGCAATCAGTTTGCTGATAGGCTGTGCTTTCTGGCATGAATTGCAATAGAAGCTGTTGAACATTTTCTGGAAAGCCCACTGTGTCCAGTGATAATATCCAGGTTCACATGTACGTACCTCACGATCCCAGTCGAACGAAAAACCAATCTTGTCCAACTGTTCGCGATAGCGTGCAATGTTAGCTGCGGTAGTAACGGCCGGATGCTGGCCCGTTTGAATGGCATACTGTTCAGCTGGCAAACCGTATGCATCATATCCCATCGGATTCAACACATTGAATCCTTGCAAACGTTTGTAGCGTGCATAAATATCGCTGGCAATGTATCCCAGCGGATGACCTACGTGAAGTCCTGCTCCCGACGGATAAGGGAACATGTTCAACACGTAGAACTTTTTCTTGGATTCATCTTCGACAACTTTATAGGTCTTGCGTTCCACCCATCTCTGCTGCCACTTCTTCTCAATTTCTCTGAAATTATATTCCATAGCGAAATATTATATGATTGATTATTACGTATTTCTCCAATTTCTCCGCAAATATAGTAAGAGTTCAGGAATAAATAAGGATAGTTTCGAACGAAAAGTTTATCTTTGCTTGATAAATGAAAACCTAATCTTAGAAATCTATGCACATCCGTAAACTCTTACTGCTCGCCGCTATCCTCTGTAGTGTATGCAGTCTCAACGCACAGCGACATGAACAACTCTTGGAAACCGGCTGGAAATTCCACAAAGGAGAAGCCAATGGAGCTGAAGCTGTGACATTCAACGACTCGCAATGGGAATCAGTCTGTGTTCCACACGACTGGGCCATTTATGGACCGTTTGACCGCAACAATGACTTACAGAATGTAGCCATTACTCAGAACTTAGAGAAACAGGCATCTGTCAAGACCGGACGCACCGGAGGGCTTCCTTACGTGGGAGTAGGATGGTATCGCACCCGCTTCGATGCAGACCCTGATAAAAAGACAACACTGGTTTTTGACGGAGCCATGAGCGAAGCACGAGTGTATGTCAATGGAAAAGAAGCCTGCTTCTGGCCTTTCGGTTACAATTCCTTCCATTGTGACATTACTGAGCTTCTGCACAAAGAAGGAAAAGACAATATATTGGCTGTACGCCTGGAAAACCGTCCTCAATCTTCCCGCTGGTATCCGGGAGCCGGACTTTACCGGAATGTCCATCTCATTACTGCAGAAAAAATACATGTACCGGTATGGGGTACACAGATTACCACCCCACACATTGCTAATGACTATGCTTCGGTTTGCCTTCGTACCTCTTTACAGAATGCAGGAAAAGAAGAAATTACCATAGAAACAGAAATTCTAGACCCGAACGGAAAAAGAGTTTCTTTCAAGAAAAACAGCGGACGCATCAATCACAAGACAGCCGTTTACACAAAATTTCATTGTGGAAAACCCACAATTGTGGTCGCCCGAAACACCGTTCCTATATCAGGCTGTATCTAAAATCTATGCCAACGGAGAGCTTACAGATACTTATACCACCCGCTTTGGTATCCGTTCCATCGAATTTGTAGCCGACAAAGGCTTTTTCCTGAACGGCCAGCACCGTAAATTCCAGGGGGTGTGCAACCACCACGATTTAGGTCCTTTGGGAGCTGCCATCAACGTATCTGCCCTACGCCACCAGCTTACACTATTGAAAGACATGGGTTGCGATGCCATTCGTACTGCACACAACATGCCGGCACCCGAACTTGTCAGACTCTGCGATGAAATGGGATTCATGATGATGATTGAACCTTTCGATGAATGGGACATTGCCAAATGCGAAAACGGATACCACCGCTATTTCAACGAATGGGCCGAAAAGGACATGGTAAATATGCTACGGCAATACCGGAATAACCCCTGTGTAGTGATGTGGAGCATCGGTAATGAAGTGCCCACCCAATGCAGCAGTGAAGGATACAAAGTAGCCAAGTTCCTGCAAGACATTTGCCATCGGGAAGACCCTACCCGTCCGGTTACCTGCGGCATGGACCAGGTTAGTTGTGTACTCGACAACGGATTTGCGGCTATGCTCGACATTCCTGGATTCAATTATCGCGCACACCGTTATGAAGAAGCCTACCAACGATTGCCCCAGAACCTGGTGTTAGGCTCAGAAACCTCTTCTACCGTCAGCTCACGCGGTGTATATAAATTCCCGGCAGAACGTAAAGCCGATGCCAAATACGAAGACCATCAGTCTTCTTCTTACGACCTAGAATACTGCTCCTGGTCTAATATTCCCGATATAGACTTTGCTCTGGCTGATGACTACCAATGGACTTTGGGGCAATTTGTCTGGACAGGCTTTGATTACTTGGGCGAACCTAGTCCATACGATACAGACGCATGGCCCAACCACAGCTCCATGTTCGGTATTATTGACTTAGCTTCCTTGCCCAAAGACCGGTACTATTTATACCGCAGCGTATGGAACAAGCAAGCTGAAACACTTCATATTCTCCCTCATTGGAACTGGGAAGGCAGAGAAGGAAAAGAAGTACCCGTATTTGTCTATACCAATTATCCGACAGCCGAACTTTTCATCAACGGAAAAAGTTATGGAAAACAGACGAAGAACAACCAAAGCGTAGAAAACCGTTACCGCCTGATGTGGCACAACGCTATTTACGAACCAGGAGAAGTAAAAGTTGTAGCATACGATGAGCATGGCACAGCCAAAGCTGAAAAAATCATCCGCACGGCTGGAAAACCACATCATATTGAATTGGTTTCTTCACGCCAGTCACTCACAGCCGACGGAAAAGAGTTGGCATACGTAACCGTACGTGTTGTGGACAAAGACGGAAATCTCTGCCCCACAGACATGCGCTTGGTGAAATTTTAAAGTAAAAGGAGCCGGAAGCTACAAGGCCTCAGCCAATGGAGACCCAACTTGTCTGGATTTGTTCCACCTGCCTCAGATGCACGCCTTCAACGGCATGCTGACTACAATTGTGCAATCAGGAAAAGAAAGCAGAGTTCTTGAGTTACAGTCACTGCAAAAGGCTGAAATCAGGAAGATACAAATCTGAAGTAAAATAACCCTCAAGACAACAGCGGGGAAAAGCAGGCATGAAGTGCCTGCTTTTCCCCACTTATATTTTTCCACAGCTTGCTATCTGTTCAGGTTTTCCTTAAATTCAACTTCTACAATACGAAGTTCATGATTGGTTTTATCTCCATCTTTCGCCTTAAACAAATCTAATTCATTGGCTACTGGAGCAGCCACTTCCACAATCTGTCCAAAGGCATCATCCTCTTTACTTGAACCCTTCAACCGGATAGTTATTTCAGAAGCAGGAATCGGTTTCACTTTCAGATGAACGTAACCCAGACTTTTTTCAGTTTCTCCGCTCCAAATCAACTCATCGCCCGCATAAATTTCCAAAGGATAACTACGCATACGCCATCCTGTAAGTTTCATACATATCTCATCCACACGCGCTACCCTTTCAAGGTGATATTTAATCCATGCAGTGGAAGCTTTTCCATCATTTTTCCATTCACTCAATTCATTGTCATCAAAACTCTTACAAGCTTCCTCCGTATTTATTCCGGCCTCTGCAGAGAGCACAGCCACATCCACCGCACGATCTATATAAGAAGGAGACAAAGGGGTTTCTCCACGATCTAAACTTCCTTCCAAATCATCTCCAGGAATATATGTACTCAGTCCGTTTTGTACTTCTACAGGAGAAGAAACCAGTTCTAATGAGGCGGAAGCCAATCCTTCTGCTTCAGCTCGTACAACCACCTTCCCTGCTGTAACAGACGAGCGCAATAACGCACGGTTCACCCCACATTCCACAGGAAGTTTTTCCGACAAGATATAATTATCCGGGCCTTGCGCTATACCTCCTCGCCATTCTGCCGGACCTTCTACCGTAAAATGAATCAAATCGTTCGCCAGCGGACAACGATTTCCTTCTGCATCGACAACCTCCACTTGCAACAACACCAAATCGGATCCATCGGCTTTCCATCCTTTCGGATGCTGAATGGCAGCTAATTTCAATTTAGCTGGTTTACCTGCGGTTCTTAACTGCATACGCGCAGCTTCTTTTCCGTCATTGTACCCCACAGCTTCCAATACTCCAGGAGTGAAGGCGATTTTATCAAAAGTAAACAAGAAATGATAGTCACACTGAGCCTGTCCCATTGGTTTTCCGTTTAAAAATAACGCCACACTATCCGTATTAGAAACCACATACACAGGCTTGACCACTCCCGGTTCATAATTCCAGTGTCCTACGATATGCAAACGAGGATTTTCCGTATCTACCCATCCGTCCCACATCACTTGATGAGCGAAATAAGAATCTTTCGGAATACGCATCGGGTCTGTATCTCCACTACGCCTATAATTTTCTACTCCACGAAAATGAGTATTTGTATCTGAAAAAATAATCTTAGCGCCGCCTGAGCTTACCCTTTTCCCTGTCCCCGGACGTTCACGCCAGTAATCAAACCAACGAATCACATTCTCAATGGTGAAGGAGTCCTGATTGCGATTGTATACACTGGCATCTGCCTGTTTTTTCGTTTTTCCGGTAGCCGCAGAATGATAAGCACTGTTTCCTTCTCCATCCTTATGATATGGATAGGAGTAATTATCCCAATACTTGCGCAAGCCTTCATCACGGCAATACTCCATGGCCCACATAGGATGATGCGCACTTTTGTTAATATACAACATCTCTCCCCCATACTCGGCATCACGAATATCCAGCATCTCACGAGAACCGATTGCACGCCCACCATGATAATCAAACTCATCACGTATCTTCTTCATCTCCAGCATGTGTTCACGGCTGATTGATTCATTGCCACATTCATAAAAAAGGATACTCGGATTGTTGCGGTTATAGATAATTGCATCCCTCATTACCAGTTTACGCTGCTCCCACTGACGTCCTTTGCAATCTTTTTCTGCATCTCCTGCCGGCATGGCCTGAATTAAACCGACACGGTCGCATGACTCTACATCCTGCTTCCAGGGAGTTACATGCATCCAACGTACCAAATTAGCATTAGCTTTCACCATGAGACCATTGCTGTAATCACTCAACCAGGCAGGCACCGACATTCCCACAGCAGGCCATTCATTACTTGTTCGCTGGGCAAATCCCTTCAACTGAATCACCCGGTCGTTTAACCATACTTTTCCATCGGCAAATCGTGTCTTTCGAAAACCTGTACGCGTAATTACCTCATCCGTTTTCTTTCCTTCTATACACAAAGCTGTCTTTACCGTATACAAATAGCCGTAACCCCAGCTCCAGAAATGTAAGCCTTCCACTTCACTTTCAGCCGAAAGCACTATTTTTTCTCCTGGATTAATTCTTTTCTCCGCGCCACGGAACGCCTTTACAAGCTTCCCGTCACGGTCAAAAAGTTCCACCAGATAACCTACCGTCTGGCTTTTCTTTGTTTCATTTTTCACTTCCGATTCGGCATGAATTCGAGCTTTACGAGCACGTACCTGAATATCTTCCGCGTAAATATAGACACCTGTCGTTTGCAGGTTACTATATAAAGGTAAGGTCTGGTATAACTTATCCGTCACATGTAACCACACATTCTTGGGTAAACCTCCGTAATTTGCATTAAAATTACGGTTACTCCACTGATACTTCACGCCAGTAGCCTTCTCTGCATAGTCCCAATTGTTATCAATACGTGCAGCAATAACATTTTCCTTACCCGGCTTTACAAATGCAGTAAGGTCAAAACCAAAAGCCATCACTCCATTTTCATGCTGGCCGACCAGGTGACCGTTCACATACAAATCAATTCCTTGTCGTGCTCCTTCAAATTCAATGAACACCTTTCGTCCTTTAGCGTCAGCAGGTAAACGAAAATGTTTCCGATACCACACAATTGTATCAGTAAGATCCTTGATATTCAGTTTGAAAGCCTCATCCTCATTAAATGCATGAGGAAGTGTAACCGACTTCCATTCCGTATCCAAATAACTCACACTCTCTGCCTGAGCTATATCACCGACTTTTAGCTTCCAGCCACTGTTGAAATTATATTTTTCACGTCCTGCGGCATGAATGCTGCTTATAACCATCAGCAGACATAAACTTATCCATAAAAATCTCAGTCTCATACTATCTAAATATTTTGTGTAAAAATACATTATCTCTTGTAAGAATACATGGAAAAATAAAGATTATAACTGGAATTATTGGTACATAAACAAATAACTTTTATCAGAGTAAGATAAATACGGACGGTAGTACTGGACAGTTCTCTTTTTTCTAGAAAATTCTGATATTGATGAATATGAGATGGTCTGATTTGTTCAAGCGGTATATCATGTTCTTTTTTTTAAAATTCGATTAAAATTGTGAAATTGCCGTTTTATATAGTTTTAATGATAAGATTTAAATGGATGAAAATTTACATAAAGAAAAAGATTCTTATTGATAGTTTATTTGTTCTAATCATTTTTTCAGAACTACTTTGCAAAAACTCTGTTTCACAGTGTGGGATTTGTATTTCACACTGTGAAATATGTATTCCACACTGTGGTTTTTATATCCCACAGTGTGAAACAGAGAATTTGTGCCTAAATTTAAAGGAATACATCAAAGGGAAAAGAAGAATTATATAGAGAATTTGTATGTTTGAATGTTAATGAAAATAACTTAAATTCATACAATCTTGTTAA
>ENA-OQHF01001689-OQHF01001689.1-human-gut-metagenome-genome-assembly--contig:-NODE-1689-length-11883-cov-7.628020_pt1 | contig 11883 bp, 15 predicted proteins | sample MGYA00242559_ERZ504709 | MGnify/ENA primary metagenome ERZ504709 (study PRJEB26092, sample SAMD00036203) | human gut metagenome | host: Homo sapiens | study: EMG produced TPA metagenomics assembly of... | reverse complement strand
CGGTAACCATCATGCTGTTACACGGTTTCATTTAGATCCAGATGCTAGTGATTTAAAAGGTTTAAAGCTTGTATCCAACATTCCATACACAAAGCATATTGAGCCATGTTCCCTTCGTTATAATGAAGAATTAGAGCATGATGTTTTATATTTTGAACAAGATTTCACGGATCATTTCGAACAATGCATTTGTTTTGTGGATAAAGCGATTGAAACAAAAGATGATTTTGTTCTTCAAAACAACGATACAAAACTAGATAATACGATTGTACACACCAAAAAGTTTATACTTTCAGAAGATGAATCTTATAGTGTAGCCATATTCCATAAGGAAATCTATAAAGGAAAGAAAGTATTATTCTTAGATGGTGAACCATTCCATTGCAAAGTATTTGTCGTACATAAGAAAAAGATAAAGTAAAACATATATTGTTCGTGCCTAGTAAACGCGTTTGCTAGAAAATGTAATATTTGTTAAAATTAGAGTATTGAAAGGATCCGCTTTATGAAAGAAAAAATAACCATTCGTGATATAGCTGAACGCGCTGGAACATCTAAAACCACTGTACTCTTTTTTTCTAAATGGTAATGACGGACAAAATGTCAGAGGAAACCCAAGCAAGAATTGCTCAAGTCATCAAAGAGACAAACTATCATCCAAGTATTGCAGCACGCTCTTTAAACACAAAAGAAACACGTTTAATTGGCGTTATCATTGGAGATACACTACACAGTTTGCATGAATCAAAATACGTAAAGGTAATCGATGATTTCGCAAGAGATAATCGTTACCAGATTGATTGATTGGAAACAGTAATTATAATTTTGAAAATGAAAAAGGATACGTCAATCGCATGTTGGCAATGGGAGTTGATGGTTTTATCATCCAGCCATCCAGTCATTTTGCCGAATTGATTCCAAAAATCAAACAAGAAAATAAAGACGTAGTATTTATTGATTCACAAGTTTCTATGGATAAAGAAAAATGGGTCAAGACAAACAACTATGAATCCATATTGAATGTAGGAACACACCTAATCAATGATGGATATGATGAATTCATAATGATTACGGCAGATCCTCATGTATTAAGTACACGTTTAGAGCGTACAACTGGTTTTTTACACGCTTTAGAAACAAAAGGAAAAACATGCAAAACTCACGTTGTAGCAGATGATGTAACAAGCGATGCATTACGTGATCTACTATATAATGAATTACGTTTTGGTGTTCGCACCCTCATCTTTGTAGCCAACTGCTTCTTATTACCACGAGTTTATTTGGCATTAAAAGATTATCGTAACCTAATGCCAGATACAATTGGATTAATTGGCTTTGACAATACAGAATGGACTAACTTCTCTAGTCCAACCGTAACAACGATCGTACAGCCTGCCTATGATGAAGGCTATCAAGCTGCATCGATCTTAATTGATTCATTAAAAGGAGAAAACAAACAGATTCCAAATCAAATCTTAAAGTGTTCTGTGAACTGGAATGAATCAACCAAACAACATAATTAAAGATTTACAATGTTGCCCATATTTACTTATGGGTTTTTTTCTATCATCAAAAGTTAAATTCATATCTTAAATCTTTCATTAATTTTTATATTTTATCAGTTATAACTGATAAATTTTGACTTTCTACACTAAAGTTCAATTATAATTTCAATTAAAAATCTCAGCCCTTTTCTTGGACTGAGATCTTTTATTTTATCGCTTCTACCATTTCTTTAACATATTCCTCAACATACTTATGCGCATCTTTTCCATACTTTTCAACAATCTTCTCAATAGCTCCATCGGATTGATCAGCCATTTTTTTAGCTTGTTCTGGCGTTGAGATTCCAAAACCTACCGCAACAGGAACGTCTGCGACTTCTCGTACAGATGTACCATAGCTGAAATATCTGTTGTAATCGTAGATTGAATACCTGTTACACCTGATACGCAATAAATAAAGCCACCTGCATCTTTGGCAATCGTTGAATGCGTTGATGACTAGTTGGTACAATCATGTTGATCAAATCTAATTCATATTTCTTTAATACCACATCAAACTCTCCTTTTCCCTCATAAGGAACATCTGGAAGAATCAATCCGCTCATATTTCCTTCCACCATTTTATAACTAAGCACAACATTGGCATATGTCATTAAATACCATAGGAATATTCGAGTCTTTACAAATTCTTTTAACCATCTCAAATATTTTATCGGTCGTTACACCATTGGATAATGCACGAATACTCGCATTTTAAATGACAGGACCCTATGCCGTTGGATCAGAGAAAGGAATTCCTAATTTCACCAAACTACATCCTGCTTTATCAAGGGCATATACAATTTCTTCGGTTGTTTCAAGATCTGGATCGTCACTTTGTCACAAACACAATAAAGGCCCACCATTTGAGAATGCTTTTTCAATGTGTTTATTCATAAATTATTTGGTGATTTTGTGGTTCCCAATGTTTTAAACAACATTACAGAAATTGGCTTAGTTCGTGCAAGTATCCTTCAATATGGGACATTGGAAACTTTTCCGTATGAAAAAGATGATATTGTAGCTGTAATTCCTAAGGGACATCCTTTATCCAAGAAAAATACACCCCATTGAAATCGAAGAATTTCAAGGTATCCCTTTAGCGATTCCTTTTGATATTTCAAATACAGTTTATACTGTGTTTGGTCAACATGATGGCATATAATGTTGCGATTATTACTTTCATCAACGAAACTGCAATCGAATGGGCACGTACATTTAACTCAATCGCAATCATCCCTTTTTCTGTTGCGGATACAAGACATACCATGAATATGGTTATTCGCCCTATCAATGATCCAGGCATGTATATTTCAAATGTATTCTTGATTCGAAAAGATCGTGAGTTGGCTTTTGCAGGCAAATTGTTTTTAGAAGAAATTGGCGTTTTAAAGTAAATCATATTGACTTATTATTTATGTAATATATAATTAAATTAACGTTAAACATTAATTATTTAATTTTAGGAGGTAATATCATGAATGATAAGTCTAAAGATTTATTGAGGAAAATGTGCTTTATTTTAGAAATCGTTCGAGGGGCTTGTTTAATATCTGTTGCGTTGTTAATTGGACTAAGCTTATTTTATGCCTTCAACAAGGATGTATATAATATGCTATTTGGAAGTATAAGAATTGACTATCTTCAATTGATTTTTAATGATGATTTGGCATTAAATAAAGATAAAATGTCCATGTGGTTACCATTGATTTTCTTAATCACCGCTATATTTGTATTTATTATATATAAGGCTGTACAAACAATTGAATCCATTTGTACGATTACGATGAATCATACTCCATTTGATGTTCGTGTTTCTAACCACATAAAAAACCTTGCCAAGTATATTCTTGTAGGTGGTATTGTCTTTAATATTCTTGAAGTATGTCGTATTATGCAATTTAAACAAACCATCAACTTCGATCTACTTTTCAACACTAAATATGTTACACAAATCAATTTTGATATTCGTCTTCACTTAAGCTTCCTCGTTTTTGCAGCTCTAATCTATTTGTTATCTTATATATTTAGATATGGACAAGAACTACAACAATTGAGTGATGAGACGTTGTAATTATGGGTAAGATCATATTGCGATTAGATCGTGTCATGGCCGATCGAAAAATGAGTTTAAAAGAGTTGTCTGAAAAAGTTGGCGTCAGCAATGTCAACTTATCAAAGATGAAAACAGGTAAGATTTCTGCGATTCGCTTCTCTACTTTAGAAGCTATTTGTGAAGTATTAAATTGTCAACCTGGTGATATATTGGAGTATGTAAAGGACGATGAAAATAGCTAGAAGCACAAACTTCTAGCTATTTTATTATGATTTTAAATTTCAATAACACTACATACTATATTTCAAATTCAGTTAATCCCATTATTGTCTGTTCATGCACACTTAATATAAGAAAAGATTCGTCATATATTTTTAGTATGTAATAATTATTCAATCGCATCTTTTCGAATATAATGGGATGCACGACCTCGACCTTTACGAATAATAGAACCATCTTCAACTAATTTTTTTAGTGCGGATTCCACAGAAGAACTGCCTAAACTCGGGCAATTTTCCATAGCATCTCTTTTCGTAAAGGTCACTATTGTACTATTTACATATGTTTTAACAATATCATAAGAGTTGCTTCTTTTTCCGCTTTTCTCACTAATTGTTAATCTCTCGTCAAATTCACGGTAACATTTTAATATAACCCCAAGCATATATTTAATAAATGGCTCGGGATCATTTGTTCCTTCATGCCAACCTAAATCTGCTTGTGCTAAAGCCTGATAATAGGCTTCTTTCGTATCTGCAATTTCTTTTTCAATACTGATATATTTTCCAACTACATAATCATTACGATATAAAAGAAGTAACGTTAATAATCGACTCATTCTGCCATTTCCATCATTGAAAGGATGAACACAAAGAAAATCTAATATTACACATGGAATTAATATGAGTGAGTCTACAATTTCATGATCTAAAGCTTGTTGATAGCTACTACAAATTTGTTCAATGGCATCTGGTGTTTCATAAGGCTCTAATGGTTTGAACAATATTCTTTTTTCACTATTTGGCAAAACCGCATCTATTTCGTTTGGCGAAGCCTTGTATTTTCCACCATAGGATAAATCTGTGTATTGAAGCAAATCTCGATGTAGCTGCAAAATATAATTTGATTTTAACGGAATATATTGATAATTTTCATGAATTAAATTTAAGACATTCCGATATTCTAAGATTTCTTTTTCATCACGATTTCTAGGTGTTGTTTTATCCTCAACCAATTGTTGAAGACGAGACCTAGTCGTTACAATACCTTCAATACGATTTGAACTTTCAGTACTTTGTACTTTAGCTATTTCAACCAAGCGCTCTAATTCTACAGGCTTTTGTCGCAAATAAAGTTCTTGTTTCCCCTTGAATTCATGAATTTTAGCAATATAAGACAATATTTCATTATCCCAAGTACGATTTTTAAGATTACTATAATCAAAATTTCGCATTTTTTCTCCTTTCATCTTCTCCCAAAGCACATATTCTTTCACCCAATTATACACTGCATTTGGGAGAAAAAGAATAAATTGGGAGAAAAAAGTTCAACAATCACCAACTTTTCTAACTTTCATTACTTCAAAGACGTAATAAACAATTATTTTTTAAGTATTCTTCCACATCCCTAAATATTATCTTTTTGTTTTCAAATACCATAATACAATCAGCATTTCTAATAGTTGATAAGCGATAAGCATGACGAATGTTGTTTGTCCTGTCATCAATTTATCCATACCGTTTTGAACCAATTCTTCTGTATGAGTGTCAATACTTGAAGCAACTTCATCTAAAACCAGGACAGGAGGATTTGCGATAGCAGCTCTAGCTAGTTTTGCAGCTTGTATACATTCTAGCGCTTTTATATTTAGGAATTAGATGTAGATACACTGTTACTACATCTATTGATATTTTATTAAAATATCCCTATACTATAAATGAAGGGAAGTGTTAATTATGCGTAACGTAATCAATGCTCAAAAAGATGATGTATTTAGAATTCGTATGAATTCAGAAATTAAAAATGAATTAGAAGAAGTTTTTGCGAAAAACGGCTTAACGTTAACGGATGCGGTTAATGTATTTTTTCAACAAGCGTTAAATACTGGTGGCTTTCCATTTTCTGTAACTGAAGATAATGCTGAAAATATGAAAGCCAAAGCTTTAATTAAACTCATGAAAGAATTAGAAATTGGTATGCATTGTTCTGAATCTTATTCTGAAGAAGAAACTAAAAAAATATTAGGTTTATAACATGAAAATTATTTACAAAAAGACGGCTATTGATGATCTTTTAAATACTGAAAACTATATTATTCGTCAATCTAACAATAAACAAGCTGCACAAAAATTAAAAAGTACCCTTGTGAATACGATTTCTTTATTAAAGGACAACCCTTATTTAGGCCCAAAAATGTCGGATCGATTTCATGTAGATACTTCATTACGTTATTTAGTCATTTCAAAACAACTTGTATTCTACAATATCAAAAATGATAATATCGAGATTATCAGAATACTTGATTCAAGACAAGATTACTTATCATTACTATTTTAATTGTTTAGACACTACACACTATGTAGCAAATCAAGTTGGACATTTGATCATAAAAGCCCTTAAACAAGGGCTTTTTCACATTTACTAAATATTTTTAAATGTACTTCTTGTAGAGCGATAAAAAAATCAATTTGGTAAATAAAACACAAAGTATTAGACTTCCCATTAAATATAAACCTACCACTTCCATTTGAATTGTTCTAATAATCAACAATACAATCACATCCAGTATTATTATGAAAGCCAACAATTTCACTATATACATCCTACGAATTTTTTTATAAGACATGCCAATGGTATGCAGCAGATCATACTCATTCTTATGTGAGTAGAAATGTTGATACAACTGCATATATACGATCACGATCGAAGTGATTATCAATACAAATTGATAGAACTGTACGATTTTTTGACACATATTCATGATTTCGGCAAGATTCTTTGCGTCCGTTTTATTATCGACTACATAGAAATCATCTCTTCTAGACAATTGGATATGATCAAGTTTCTTTTTTAGTAATGCTGATTGTTTAGTATTTACCCACAAATCACCCGTAATAAATGTATCTGGATATGTATTTAGCCATTCCATTACTTTTGTTTCAGGAATATACAAAACTTTATTATCCCCACTATTTATATGTTCTTCTACCGGTATATCGAGTACATCAATCAATTCTCCACTTTGTTTATACAAATGCAATCTTACATTATCTTCATATGAATTACTCAAGACAAAATCATTATATTCATCTGTAATCTTGGTTTCTATTTGTTCATTATTTATATTCGCATCGCATTGAATGTTATAATTAAATTCATGCTCATATGACTTAAGAATTTCTTTTGATTCCTCAATAAATTCAGGAATCAATGTATGATCAAATATATTAAATGTGGCACTCACATCATGTTCATACTGTACTTCTTGTTGATTAGTTTGAATCCAAGATGTTAATGACTGCATGGATACACATATAAACATCGAACTCATCGCAACAATCAGTGCAATAAACAGACCATTGCCATTTCTCATTGTTTCAACGATAGATAGATTTGAAATATTTAATTTTCTAAAGAAATAATGTTTAGGTCGTACTAAACTCAATCCAAATACAAATATATATTGTACAAATAAAATCAATAATAAAATACATAGATGATATTTTGATATATGTAAACTAAATGGAAGATTCATTTGAATCCATTTTAAAAACAAACCCCACAATAATAATGTAAATCCGATTCCCATACACTCAATCAGTGCAAAAAGCAAGGTATATTCCTTAATCATATACAAACGAATTTTCTTTTTATTCATTCCCAATATGTAGAGTTGATCATAAAAAGCTTTCTTTTTCTTTAAGTGCACAGATAAAACGCTATATACAAACAAGAAACAACATACACTCATAAACAAGATTAGAAATTTAAAAATATTTTCATATTCAACATTCAAATGATATTTGGCAACCACCATATCTGAATTCAATTCATAATCCTGTACGGGTAGTGTTGCGATTGCCGATTTATCTTTTAAATTCGCATAGACATACATCGCATCCTTTTTTGAATTTGTGGCTGTATAAAAACTATAATTGACGAGCTGATTATTTAGGTTTTCATATACACCACTAATCGTATATTCTTTAGACTTCTGATCTGAATATAATTTTATTGTATCCTGCACCTTATATTTATTCTGATACTTTTTATGAATTAACACTTCATTAGATTTAGGATACTCTCCTTCTATCAAACGTATTGGATAGACACTAAAATTTGTGGTTGAAACCAAAGAATCAAAAGTACCTTTATACGCATAGGGCATTGGTGTTTCATAACTTAAACTATCTAGGTATGTATCTGTATATTCTTTATTTTGTGCATACGCATGCGCCGTATATTTAACGTCATAATCCCCATAAAAGCTTTTAGCTGCATTAATTCGATATAAATCATAAGAGTCTTTTACTACAAAGAGAGAAGTTAAAAGAAATGTGCACAAAAACAAAATACTGAATAATAAAACATAGCTTTTCTTATTGCAACTTATATATTTTTTGACTATATTCATACAATTTTCCCTTGTTCTAAGCGAATAATTCGGTCTGCATAATTGGCGATTTTTAAATCGTGCGTAACCAATACAATTGTTTTCCCTTCTTTATTCAACGCTTTTAAAATATCCATCACATTTTCAGCATTCTCTCCATCCAAATTCCCTGTTGGCTCATCAGCCAGTATGATATCTGTATGTGCAAGAATCGCTCTAGCAATCGCAACGCGCTGTTGTTGACCTCCAGACAATTCATTCGCAAAACGATCTTTTTTATGCTCTAACCCTAGCAATTTCAATACTTGATTCAATTCTTTTGCATCCACTTTTTTCCCTTTAATTTGACTTGCCAAACACACATTTTCTTTCACTGTCAAAAAAGAAATCAGATTAAAAAATTGATATACATAACTAATATATCGACTTCTTAATGTACAACACTCTACATCCGATAAAGAAGAAATCTCTTTATTTCGAACTACACAACTTCCCATATAATCCGTATCTAAACCACCAATAATATTGAGCATAGTAGTTTTTCCACTTCCGCTTGCTCCAATAATCGCAACAAATTCCCCTTTTCTTATGTGCATAGAAACCGTATCGAGTGCCACACAATCTTTATACACTTTCTTTAGATTCTGTATTTTAATCACAATTCATCCACTCCTTTTCTTTATTAATACACATAAAGAGAAGAAGCATTAAAAAAATCGAATAACCGTCAATTGATTTCGATTATTCGATAAATAAGATGATTTTCATATCCTTTGAATCCATGATTTTTGTTCCATGATACTTATTCAAAATGATATTCAATATGGATTTATTTGAAGGTGTCATATTCTTTATGTCCAAAGGATATTGAACATGTATAATTAGCTCTTTCTCCTTTAGATTCATATGAAACATGAAAGTCTCATTTTCTTTAACTAAGCTACTATCCAATACGCATGTAAGTAGTGTTGCTAAGTCTTGTGTATCCATAGAATTGATTCTTTTAGGAACATGTATCTGTATGTCATAATTTAAATTGTGTTCTTGAATAAAGTTTTGTAGGATCACATCCACATATGGATTTATGCATATAGAATTGGGATATAACTTTCCATATTTTACTAACTCTTGATTGATTTGTTCTTCAATTGCCTCATATTCTTTCTTTTGCGAAAGAACCTTTATATCGTCCAAAGAATTTCGCATATCGTGAATCAACTCCTTGATTCCCGTCTGTTCATGAATCATTTGTTCTGTATAATGACTGGATAGTTCAATGAAATTTCGATACATCTCAATCTCTAATTTTGAGCGTATTCTAGAAAAAACAATGATAGCTACACTTAATAACACAAGAACAGATATGGTAAACATAAACACATAGATTTGGCTGTTCTTTATAAAATACATATATGTAAATTCTGTTTTAGAAAACAAGTCTGTCATCAACAACATATAAAGATAGCTAAATATAAATAGAATTATAGAAACACTGTATTGCATATTCTCACTAAATTCTAAACTTTCATATTTAAAGATTTGATAAAAGATTGCACATCCACCGATTGTGAGTATTGTTGAAAATGCATAATATTCTATAGTTAAAGAACGGAATAGAAGGATATTCATTGTTTGAAATAAGACAACAATCAAATTCGAAATGACAGATTCTAATATATGATATTCTTTTGTAGAAACATTCAAACATAGAATAGGAATCAACAATTGTAGAAATACAGATAGCCAGTTTATATGTATATATTCACTGGTCAAAAATACACATAAACCATTTAATAAGAATGAAAGAATGCATTTTGGATATAGTGAATTCTTCGTTATTTTTAAATAGAAACATTGTTTGCAAATATAATACATACTATTCATTAGAATATTCATATGCTTGTCCTCATCTGAATATAGTGTTCTTTTACCTTTTTCCATCTTCGAACACTCACAGAAATAATCGTACCATTTAACATAATGATCTTATGATTCTTTACATCCAAATAATCGACTTTAGAAAAATTAATAAGCACATTATTATTTACTCGAACAAAAGAATCCGATAGCGTTGCTTCTATTTCCTTTAGTGTTTCGTTCACTAAAGATAATTTCATTCCATCCTTCAATAAGACGAATATGCCATTGTCAATTTGAAAGTATAGAATATCATCCCTATACACATATCTTGTTTCATACGGTAAATTCAGTGCAATCTTCTCTAATTGATGAATACGTTGCTCTACCTGATTTACCTTTTCAACTAAAGCATCTTCAATTCTTTCTTTTGTTATAAATCCTAAAACATTTGTATCAAATGTATCAGCCATAGATTCACTATGACTACTTACATATACAATAAAGCGCTGTTTGTCTGGATGTTTTTTTATAAATTCAATGCCATTTTGACTTCCTAATTCAATATCTAGCAACAATAAATCAAAATAGAAATTGGATTCCATATATTCTTCAACTGTGCAAAAGAAACAAAGTCTATGATTTAAATCTAATAGATTTCGTATTCTTTTTTGTTGAATCAAACTATCTTCTAATACTGCAATTCTCATAGGTCAATTATAATGGTTAATATAGCAAATGGCAAAAGCATCCTTTCAACTTTATCTATGGTTTGTGACATCGGATAAAATTATGTTACTTGCATATTTTTATACATAAACATCCAAATAAGAAAGAATTTTTCTGTGAAAAAGTCACACACCTAAATAACATGCCCGGTTCGTTTCCAGCCGTCCGGTAACATTTCAATATCCACTCCATATTTCTGAATCATTCAGTATCCCGATCCATTCAGTCTTTTGCGATGGAGTTTTTATTGTGTATTTTGTTTATCAAAAAATACTGTTTAAGTATTCTTCCACATTCATAGATACAATCTTTTTGTTTTCAAACAGTAAGACTTTATCGTATAAAGAAACTGTTTCTTTTGTTACTTTATGTTCAATAGATAGTACTGTAAGATCTGGATTGGATAAAATGAATTGATGTATTCGATCTGAATTTGTTTTATCGATTGCAGAAAAAGCTTCATCCAAGAAAAGCCATTTTTTATTTCTATATATCGCTCTTGCTAAACAAATACGTTGCTTCTCTCCACCGCTTAAATTCAAATGTTCAAAATCAAGATTGTCTCTTTCCTTATCAAATATTGATTCTAAATTAAATATAGTTACTAATTCTTTCAAGGAATATTTACTCATTTTCCTTCCTAAAGTAATATTTTGTTCAAAGGAAAACGGTAATAAGTCATTGTTTTGATTCACATAAGAAAACGTATCGGCATAGGTGCTAAATTGAACGTCCTTCAAATTCTTATCATTCACATAAATGCCATCTACTTTTTTCTGCTTTGTTAAAATGTCTAAAAACGTACTCTTACCATCTCCACTTTTTCCAATGACTAAATACTTTTTTCCCTGATTTATTACCAAATTACTTAAATCTAATATTAGACGAGCACCATAAGAATAACTTAAATGCTTAATCTTAATGTCATGAATTTGTTCATCAAAAATAATAGGCTCATTGATGTTAGCATATAAATAGGACTAGTCAAAAAGAGAAAATTTACACCAGTGGTACAATAGAAAGAGGATGATTTACAGACGAAGGAAGGCAAAAAAAATGTCAAATAAAAAGAAACAGTTTGATCA
>ENA-OQHF01001687-OQHF01001687.1-human-gut-metagenome-genome-assembly--contig:-NODE-1687-length-11895-cov-3.036625_pt1 | contig 11895 bp, 21 predicted proteins | sample MGYA00242559_ERZ504709 | MGnify/ENA primary metagenome ERZ504709 (study PRJEB26092, sample SAMD00036203) | human gut metagenome | host: Homo sapiens | study: EMG produced TPA metagenomics assembly of... | reverse complement strand
CAAAACGTCCCAACATGAACAATCCCAATCCGCCAAATGAGAGTACCAATGAAGCATCGCGAGCATTCATCCATCCTTGCTCTACTACATAATTGATAAAAAAGCTGTTAATGGAAATCTCCCCGATTTCGTAAGCAAACAAAGCCAATAGACCAAATATAAAAAGCTTGTGCGACCATAGCCCTACCTTATGCCCGTCCTTGTCCACCTCCACACCATGTTCTATTTCGGGCAACTTTATCTTTGAGAAAACCAATGCTACCAGCAGCACCACTATCCCCATACCAACATAAGGCAAGGCAACATTGCCGGCACCACTATTCCCGTCTTCCGAAAACAAAAGCAGCCCTACCAATACAGGAGCGCAAATACAACCTAATCCATTGAAGGATTGTGCAAAATTCAAGCGACTGGCTGCCGTCTCTTTCGCTCCCAGTTCCGTAGCATAAGGATTAGCAGCCGTTTCCAGAAATGTAAGTCCGCAACCTATGACAAAAAGAGCAAACAGAAACATATTGAACGAAAGATAATACTGTCCCGGAATGAACAACAGCGACCCAACGCCGTACAATACCAATCCAAAAACCACTCCCCTGCGATATCCAAAAGCGACTTATAAAAAGTCCTGCCGGAATGGCCATTACAAAATATCCCATATACATCATTGCCTGGATAAAGGCCGAATGTGCCTTTGTTATATCCAGCAACTCTTGGAAATGTTTATTCAGCACATCCAGAATAGCATGTGCAAATCCCCACAAGAAAAAGAGAGAAGTAATCAATATAAAGGGAACAAGATATTGTTCCCCCACTAACGGTATTCGTTTCTGTTTCATAATATCTTCATCAGCCAATAAATGCGGCTGCAAAGATATACAATAAAAGCATTTCCATAATGCTATCTAAATTAAATAATTGCCATTTCAGCGTGCAGTTATCACTATTCTTACAACACCAAAGGAAAGACAGAGTATGATATCTTGATTACATTATGCATACATTTTCCCTAAGATTTATATAAAGATAGGAATTATAATGATTTGAGGAACTTTTAAACTCCCTTTGAGAGCTGCTTAAATGATTCTGGAAAATAAATAAAAATCGCAATTCGTTTTGTGTTAACAGGTGCAAAATGCTCACAAAGTGATTTGGAAAAGCATCACAAAACGTTTTGCGGTTTATAAACACTGACAATCAAAGACAAATGCGTCAATTCGTGGGAGCAAAAACGGCTTTCAAAAAGTCCCACGAATAAGCCACGTGAGAACTACCTAAAACTGCTATTTTTTACCGAAGCGGAGAAAAAGAAAAAGCTCTGAAATCCTTGAATTTCAGAGCTTTGCTTTAATTTGCTATTTGCTTTCGCGGTGCGTACGGGACTAACACATTTTGCTATTATACTGATAATCAATAAAATACTTATTAAAAATATATTAATGGTATCATATTTATATCATCTCCGCTTATTTTCTTCTATAATTTTATGCAGTGCTTCTATCTGCATCATCGCACCTTCATAAGCTGCTTTGTAGTTGACATTCGCATCAATATCCGTCTCAATCATATTCCCTTTGCCAGTACAAAGCCACTTCACATTCAATTCCGGGAACTTATCCACAATACGAGCTATTATATCAGTTCCAATAGCCCCCTTCCCGTTCCTTATGGAATTATAAATGTATCTATTTGATAATTCACAATAAGCCTCAAACGAGTTCTCACCTTTGACAACTCCCTTATCACGTGCATACCTTGCAAATTTTCGTAATCTGTCAATAGCCCTTTCTTCCATATCAAATAATCTTTTGACTTATTATGCGTAATGCTTGCCACATCCCCCTTATTTCTCTTCTCTCGACATCTAACTGGCCATGCTTGGGGTTATCAGCCTTTAAAGTCAGCACATTATCCAAGAAAAGACTGTTTTTCAATATCCGCTTGACTGAAAGTGTTTTCCCATACACAATACTCACAACTCCTGACGCGCTTTCCCACAAACCTTCTTCTATTTTGCGAGCAAGAATTTTAGCTCCGTCCGGTATAGTTGGCTCCATGCTGTCACCACGTACTTGAAAGACCATATAAGAATCATCAAGCACTTCACCTTCTTCCGGCATGACACCATAAGAATCAATTTCATAAGCTGTGTTATATAAGCTTTCGACAAATGAAGCCGCAGCATCTATCGGAACATATTTTACTTTTACAAGAATATCTTGAAGATAAGGAGCTACTTTACTAATCGTAGAGTCTGATTGCATTCTCGCATTTTTCAGAGCATCCCTAATATCCTTCTCCGAAGGTTCTATCTGTCCTGATGGAGTCTTTGCAAACAAACCTTCTCCAGTATATAGCCATGCTCTGCTCACATCATACTTCTCACAAAAAGCATCAATTGTTTTTTTACTTGGTAACTGAATCCCTTTTTTATACTGGTAAGAGTTGATTCACTGGATATAATATTGTCTTTCTTCAATTTATACCCACTCAAACCACAATATGAAATTGCTTGCAAAAACCTTTTTGAGAGATCACTCAATTTTTTATCGTCAACTTCTTGCATACTTCACAAATTAAGTAGTATATTTGCATCCGTAATAGTAGCAGTATTACCACATAAATTGATTAAACATCCTATTTGGAGTTTATATATAGAAATCCGTAAATAGCTGCTACCTATTTGCGGATTTTCTTTTTCTCCACATTGTGTAATCGGCGGTAGGCCGCATAGCGGAGAGACAGAGGGTTACACTCTTACAACTCAATACTGCGAAAGGCGTGCGATATTGAGAGGCAAACGAAACCGGGATGCCTGCACAGCTACAAGTAAGCGAAAAATCCGGGAAGTCGGGTAACTTGTTAATGCCCGGCCAGCTAAGAACGGCGTACTTATACGAACGAGACATTTCTTATGCTGCATATAGCAAAAACGGGAAACCGTCTAAGGGCTAACTATGCAGCAATCCAGCACCTTACCGAATGAGATCGTCTTTTACTTCTTCAATTATTACAATACTAATAGAACGACATTACTTTTTTTTCAGAAAGCTTTCTTTTTACGCAAGCCTCACTTGTATAACATTTTATAAACCAGCAACTTATATTAAAACATGTTTTATAACATACGATATACTACAAATTTTATGAAGCATTTTATTGTACTTCTGAAAATATGAAGTATATTTGCAACGTCAAACAAACAAAGAGTGTAAGTTTGAACAACAAGAAAGCTGGCGACTTCAAAAGCCACTTACTACATATCTCATTGGCAAATGTAGTTGTTAGCTTTCTTTTATGCAAATTTTTTGTGGAAAATTTAAGTATAAAATAGAAAATAATATGAAAGTAACAAAGAAAGATATTCTAAGTATTAAAGCTGGTTCTTCCAAAGTAATGCAGCTGGATTCTTACAAGGATTGCGTCAATGCAAGAAGCTACGCCTATCAATTAGCTTTTACTGATCCCCGTGAAGACGTTGAAAGATATTCAACATCCATCGACAAAGATAAAAATCAGATAACCATCGAAGCGATAAAGAAATGAACCGTTCAGATGCCAGAATGATTGCAGAAGAACTGCACAAGTTTATTCGCAATGATGTGAGAAAGGCTGTAACTGAAATGGCGACTGTTGAAACCGAAGAGTATTTGAATGCCAAACAAGCAGCTGTATTTCTTGGATGGAAGTTGCAAACCTTATACAATCGAATACATGATATTCCTCACACCAAAAATGGCAAGAGTCTCATTTTTACCAAATCAGCTTTGAGAAAATTCATGGAAAGAAAATAATCCCGGACGGATTTGGCCGTCTTTCCGGGAACTAACAAAACGTTCTTTGACATATTGTATAGTCTGAACAAATAAAGACTTAAAACAAGGTTTACTGCTTATCTAAAGGGCGAAATAGACCGACAAAGTAGCCAAAGCGGATTAGTGAAAAGAGTGTGAATACGGACTGCCAATAAGAAGATGCAGCACACGAATCACTAAGTTATCAAAAACAACTTATATTATGACAAAGTAAACGTAGGGCGTTTATAAATACATTCTTAACTGAATAGATACTTTAAATGATATATATACCCGTGCTTCGCAAGAAGCGGTCACCGCTAAAAAGCTACGGCCAACAATCCATCGGAACGCGGACGGGAACACATTTTAAATGCTAAAAGTATGAAAGGAATTACAGAAATGACCGAGCAAGAGATTCTTGCGTTAACGGAGGAAGATGTACAGAAATTGATTAAACTCCGCATGATGGAGGAAGGTATCAAAATTATGGATAAGCCGGAGGTTCCCGAATTGTTTGAGATTGAACCTGCTGATTTGAAAGTGTTCACGATCCCATTCTTTGAAGGTTACGCTTTTACAGACATGGAAGAAGCGAATGCGGTAGCAGAAGCATTACGTAATGCGAAAACCCTTCGCAAAGTTGAATACGATTGGAACAAACTCGGAAGCGACTACAAATATCTCGTCAAGAAAGATAAATACAATTACTCTATCAAGCCAGACTTTGAGGTTAACTGTGGCTTTGTATATTCAAGTGAACTATACGAAAAGATTTCAAACTTTGCCGCACAGAACAAGGTTATGAAAGAACAAGCAGCGAAAGACCAAAAAGAATATGACGAAAAGATGCAAGAAGCGTCCGATATTATCTCGGAAATAAGCGGACGGGTTAAAGAGGTCAAAGTTAAGTATGAGCGATTGAATAGGCTTACTTACAAATTCGCTACTGACTATTATCCCCTTTCCGATCACAATGAGGATATGGCAATGAAATTTATGGCTAAAGCCTATTCTTTTACAGATAAAGAAAAAGAATACATATTACAGAATTACAAAGAATTACTATCTACAAGTGATGAATAAGTTTTTTAGTTAGTTATTGGCTCCTTGCTTGCGAAAGTAGGGAGTTTTTTGTAAAACTCCAAATTCATTATATGAGTAATATAGAAGATACAATTTACAATCTGCCAAATGAAGAATACCACCGTGGAGAAAGATTCAAAGATTTCCTAAGTAGTACGCAGATTAAAGATTATATGGTGTCCCCAAAGTTTGCCCGATACAAGGCATTGCACCCTGAAATGTTCGAGATCAGTATTGAAGCTTCTGAAAAAGGCTCGCTGTACCATGATGCAATGGAAAGTCTTGTTAATACTGGAACACTTGACAAATGGAGAAACAATCTTCTTGTATTTGAGCCACCTATAAATCCTAAAACTGGCTGTCCGTATGGACGAGACACCCAAAAATATCAGATTGCACTAATAGAGGCCAAAGAATCAAATCCCGGTAAAACATTGACAAGCACAACCGATATACAATTGGTTGAAACAATGGTTTATGAGCTTCTTAATAATTGCCGGGACACCTCCAAACAGATTAGGCAGATATTAAAATGGGGAAAAGCCGAAGTTAGCCATTTCGTTGAATACGAAGGATGCAAGTTCAAATATCGCCCTGATGTGGAAACGGCCAAAAAAATTGTTGACTGGAAAACATTGGCGGTTGATGATCTTCATGAAGAAACAGTTAACCGGACTATCGCCAAATTTCATTACGGTATTTCGGCAGCCTTCTACCAGTTTTTTTGAACATGAACGTACTGGAGTATGGAAGGAGTTCTACTGGGTTATGCAACAAAAGACAGCTCCCTATGACGCAGTATTTGTCAGTGCAGCTAACTGGGCTTTCCATTTGGAAGACGGAATTGTGAAAATGGGGGCAAGCGCATTGGCATTCAAGAAATTGTTAGACCAGCATGTTTACTGTACACAAAACAATGATTTTGACGGTGCACAGATATTTATTCAGCCGGGATTCAAAGGACGAAGAATAATGATACCTGACACACCTGCATTTGAAAAGAACAAGATGTTTAACTTTTATAATAATCAAGAACAATGAGTAAAACAGAGAATCAATCCCCCAACAAGGAACTTGGGAATGGAACAACACAATGCTCCTTCACCAACAAAAACAGAACCGGTCTCCCCAACACCTTCCACACCACAACCGCCCGTTCCTTCTGCCCCACCAGCCTTTCCAGTACAACTGAAAGGATTGGAAAGCTGTTTTATCTCCCCTAAAAAGGCATTTATAGCAGCTGGTGGCACAGAACAGCAATTTGCCCGTGAAGTCAATTTCGCTATGCAGGCAATGTTGAATAATCCTTATTTGATTGACTGTGCCCGGCAATATCCCGATCATCTTGTCGAAGCAATCAAAAACGTTTCTCTTACCGGTCTGACGCTCAATCCTGAACTAAGGTTGGGGTATCTTGTACCGTACAAAGGCAAAGTGAAGTTCCAAGCTTCATACATGGGTAAAGTTGATATTTTGATCCGCACCGGTGTTGTAAAAGATATTTATTCTGATTTGGTTTATGCTAATGACGAGTTCAGCATGACAAAAGGTACCGGTGGCACTATCATCCACAAACCCAATGTATTCGGAGAACGTGGTGATCTTCTTGGAGGCTACTATTTTGCAGTCTTGACTTCCGGTGTTGTAAAATTCGATGCAATGCCCAAAGCACGTATTGAAGAAATAAAAAGTCGTAGTGAGGCTGTCAAGAAAGGCAAGCAATCCCCGTGGGACACAGACTTTGAAGAAATGGCTCGAAAAACAATCGTGAACTGGGCTTTCAAATTCCTGCCCAAAACCGGCATTTCAGATTCCATGATTAAAGTTCTTGAAACAGAGAGCCAGTTGGATGATGAAATGTTTGAAGACTGGAGAAAGGCACAAGGTCAGAAACCGGACGATTTTGAGGAAGACGATACTCCATACGCAGAAGAAGTCAAGTAATGGATTCATGTGAAAAAATTAGTAACAGTATCACAGCGGCTAAAGAACTGATCGAAAATGAAACACGTTCTTTGGCTGCTTTACATAAAGCAAAACAGCTTGAAAAAGAGCTTCATAAATCCGGCAAGTTGTTTCGTATTCCTACAATGAACGGAATTATAGAAACAACCTGCCCGAAAAAATTACATAGAATACAATAACCAGTTTAAAATCAAATTAAAATGAGAACAGTAACAGTTGAAGTGCCCGAAGGACACATGGTAAAAATCGTGAAAGAAGAAAGTATGCAATCTACCCAAAAGTTATGGGGGGGGTAAATTTGAGTTTGAAGGTGAGACATTCATCCCCGGTGACGTAATTATCAATCCAAATCGCGGAGGGGGCAGCATGATGATTCTCTCTGAAATTAGAGAAGAAAGGCCGCTTCCTTTTTTACCAGCAATAAAAGTACCTTTCGGCCTTGTCGCTTATGTTCCTTCCAACGATGAAGGTGACAGAGTTTTTGTAAAACTCACACCCGAAGCTGGTATCGGAGGCATGAAGGGATTCCGTAAAGCTACAGAAGAGGAAAAGGCAAAGATGCTTGCCGCCATGAAGGAAGAAAAACATTACTCCTTCAATTTTGAGAAGTTACAGCCTGAATATATCCCGACTGTCGGCGATGTTGTTATCGTATGGGATGATAACAACAAAGAAAATGCGGTAGTCGGTATTATGAATGAAGTGGATGAAACGAGCAACCCATACAAAATAAATGATGGCACTTGGTATAAGAACTGCGACAAGTTCGTTTCAGAAAAACAATATAAAAATTTGATTGATGGGAAAGAGTAAATCTAAATCCGGGGGGGCGAGAAATTACACTCCCCTTCTCACAGCTCGTCCCAAAGGAATGAGCTACCAAGAGTATCGTGAACGCAGAGCCTATCAGAACGCATGGTTGAAAGAGCGACTGAAAGGCTTTATTTGTTATGTATCGTCTGAACTGGTTGTATATGACAAAATAACGGGATTACCCCGATTATTCAATCATCGTACAGATGATATACACAAAGCAAACATAAGGACTAACCCACAGCCATTTGTCGGTTCTGCCCGATATGGCTTAAAACCGTTATGATATGGATAAAGAACTATTTAAAGACAAGAATCCATTGCTTCGCAGACAAATGTTGGAAGACAATTGCGCAGCAGTTGAAAGAATCACCTATACCTCTCCTTTCAGTGAGGAAGAAATGGGTGAACGGAAAACGGAGTTGGCAAATATTGATCTTGATATGGCCGCACTGGAAGAAGAAAAGAAAGCTTTCATGCAGGCATACAAAGACAAGATGAAACCTAAAAAAGAGCGTAAAAAAACGTTGCTTACCGATATAAAGCGTGGTTATGAGGAAATTACGGATGAATGCTTTAAGTTCATGGAACGTAGCACCCGTACTACCGGATATTACAATGGTAATGGTGACTTGGTTAAAGAACGTCCGATGGAAGCACAAGAGATGCAGAAAACAGTCTTCGAGGACATGGAATCTACTGGTACGGAGGGATAAGCTATGAGGAAAGAAGAACTTATCAAGCAAGTAGCCGAATCAACCGGTATCGCTATTTGTGAAGTCCGAACTGTCATAGAGGCAGCACTGAAAGAGACCGTGGATGCAGTAGCTAATGGAAAGACTCTTTATATCAGAGGTTTTGGCACACTGTCACCCAAACACTATAAACGAAAAGTAGCTCGTAACATACACAAAAACGAGACTATTGTCATAGCGGAGCATTATACTCCACATTTCAAACCTGCCAAATCATTTAAAATAGAACTAAAATTTGTAGAACAGCATGGAAAACGAAAAGATGCAAGTGAAACTTTGCTCCGGGTATGACCGAAGCAACACTTAGAGTTATTGAACTTCACGAAGAAAATGAGATTACCGGTACTGGAGCCTGATAAGGTAGAATTAGCCGGAACAATTGGAAGTGTTCATGAATTTCTCTTGAAAAGAATCTCTGAAAAAGAGCAGATCAATCAGAAACGTTGCTATATTCTTGTTGATCGGGAGAAAATGACACTTAAACTTGTCACCAATGAAACTGACAGTAGGAATAAAGCTACTGTAAGAGGTGAGTTGAAATACTATCCCAAGTTTCTTGAATTTGGTATTAACACAAGCAAGACATGGGAACCGGTGCAGCTTTCAAAGTTCTTCAAAATGAATCGTGCCTTCTTCAAGGATGCACAATACAACATGGAACTGGTAACAGTCTTGAAGAACTTCAAAGCCAGCATTGACTCAAAAGTGGAAAACTCCCGACAAGACAACGGTAGTCGCACTGACAATTACAGCCAAGTTGTCAACTCCAATCTTCCGGCCTCATTCAATCTTATTGTTCCGATTTTCAAAGGTCGCCCGGCAGAAGAAATTGAAGTGGAAATCATTGCAGATGTGGATGGGCGTAACATTCGATTATCCCTTTGCTCTCCCGGTGCAGAAGTAATAGTGGAAGAAGAGCGTAATAAGGCCATTGACGAGCAATTGTTGTTAATTCGTAAATTGGCACCGGATATTGCCATTATCGAACAATAACAATGAAGTCTGTAAAGAAATACTGGAAGCCGGTACTTGTCGTATCGGCTTTCTTCATTGGCAACCGCGTATTCAATCACATAAATGCGTGGCTTGGAATTTCAATAATCATGCTGACTGTAGCATTTATAGTTTATAATATCATTAAAAAAGTAGAAAATGAAAAGAAAGATTGATTTTTGATTGTGGCATTATTTGCCGTTGTTTTGTTTGCTTCATGCGAAAGAGTTGCTCCCAATTATGCCGGTGTCCTTATGGAGAACTACGGCAAACAAGGGAAAGAAGATTTTAAAATCGTTTCCGGTAAGGTATCTACATGGGAATTAGGCACAGAGCTTTTTCAAGTTCCGCTATTCGATCAGCGTGGAGAATTTGCCGAAGCTGTCACACTGAAAGCAGCCGATAATACAGAGTTCAAGGCACGTCCCACATATAGCTATAAAGTTATCAAGAACCGTGCCATTGATGTTGTCTTTGACAACAAGCATATTGGCCGTGGAAGTGATTTCATGTCTTCGTTAGAAGATAACATTTTGGAGCCACGTATATATGATTTGATAAAAGAGGAAAGTCGGAAACATAAGACTGACAGTTTAATGGCTGATGGAGGTTCATTAGTGTTTGAGAAACGATTGGAACAGATAGTTGACAAAGAGTTTGAAAAAAGAGGTCTGCAATTACTCACATTCTCTGCCCAGTTGGAGTTCTCCGATAAAGTTCGCGAAAAAATTGATAGTAGAAATGAAGTGAATACCAATATCTCCGTGTTGGATCAACAAATTGAGGAACAGAAGAAGCGCAATGAACTGGAACAGTTAAAAACCGAGCAGGCTCTAATTCAGTCAAGAGGTCTGACAAAAGAAATATTATATAAACAGTTCATTGACAAATGGGATGGAACAAGCCCTTTGTATGGTATTGCTCCTGAATTTCTAAAAATAACAAAATAGTATGCCGACATTTCAACAAAGAAGAGATACAATATTGTCTCAATTTGCACAAGCAAAAGCCGATTTGGAAACACTTAATAGTGATATTGATACAGAAATCGAAAAGAATAAATCTGTTATTTCTACGCTAACTTCTAAAAATACAGAATTGGCCTCTTTAAAAAGTAATAATGAAAGCTCAATCAAGACTTTTGCTAAATTCTTAAAACAATAATCATTAACCCGATTAATAATCAGCTTCTCCCGGTGTGGCTTGGCCGCCTATCCGGGAACTATCATGCCTCACCTTTTTTCTTCTCTTTGCAAGTCGAGCCGAGTACGCTGCATACGCTCCACGGCGGTAGATACTACAAAGAGTCTTTTTGTTCATATAAGAATGCCTCTATTGTGGAGGCAAACGAATAAGTGGCGGAATTTGGAAGACGCTTAGTTTCTGTGGTAAAAATGCACGAATAGCATCACGAGTCAGGTAATCATGCTATTAACACTTGACATACGTACAAACGGAAGCAGAAACGAAAATCCTGATTGCAACAGTTCCCGGTTCGAGTCCGGGCTTATTCTCATAAATCAATCATTATGAAAGTTGAAATTCCCGACTATTTCCTAAAATACCTTTATCCGACATTTTGAAAGGATAACCGAGAATTGTAAAGCTTCACCTTCTGACATCAAGACCAGTGAAGCACTAAGGCTTGGAAAGAAAGATGTAATTAAGCTCAAAAGATTTATAAACAAAAAAGTATAATTTATGAAACGAAGGATCATAGGTATAGATGTTGGCAAAAACGGTGGTATTGTAGTGTACGACACCGAGAATAACAAATTATTGGAGTGTATCAAAATGCCACCAACTCCCAAAGACTTATTAGATTTTCTCTCCATATACAAAGAAAATAGCGTTTGTTATTTGGAACGAGTGAATGGCATGACCGGACAAAGTGCTTCTGCCTCTTTTGTTTTTGGAGAAAGTTACGGACAGCTGACTATGGGATTGATAGCTTGTGGGATTCCGACAGTAACAGTATCTCCACAAACTTGGCAAAAAACTATAGGATTACGAAATACAGACAAATTGGGTAAGACAGAATGGAAAAACATCTTAAAGAAGAAAGCCCAACAGCTGTTCCCGTATGCAAAAGTTACATTGGCAACTTCGGATGCCTTACTAATATGTGAATATGGTAGAATTAAAGAAAAGGAATAATGGAAAAATTAAAAAAATGTAGCAAATGTGGCCGGGAACTTCCGGTCAGTGAGTTTTGGAAAAATGCTTCAACCGAAGATGGATTGCAGACATATTGTAAAGAGTGCGGTAATGTTTATGCCAGAAACCGTAAGAAAACTCCGGGGGGGGAATTTGAAGAAAATATATTCCAATCCTGAATTGGCAAAATTTTCTCCACGGGAACTTATCGCAGAATTGAAAGCACGTGGATATACCGGAGAATTGAAATACACCCAAACAATATCATTATAAATGGAAAAGTTACGTCTATTGGTTACAACCAAATGTCCGAACAAATGTCCTATGTGTTGCAA
>ENA-OQHF01001686-OQHF01001686.1-human-gut-metagenome-genome-assembly--contig:-NODE-1686-length-11900-cov-3.273592_pt1 | contig 11900 bp, 9 predicted proteins | sample MGYA00242559_ERZ504709 | MGnify/ENA primary metagenome ERZ504709 (study PRJEB26092, sample SAMD00036203) | human gut metagenome | host: Homo sapiens | study: EMG produced TPA metagenomics assembly of... | reverse complement strand
ATGGTGGAGGCTGTGCCCATAAAGGAGCACGCGCCGCAGCTGGGGCAGGCGTTGTGCTTATAATAGCGCAGCTGCTGGCCGGAGATGACGCCGGTTTTTTCCCATGCGTCGAATTTGCCGATCTGCTCGAGCGTCAAGAGCTCGTTGATCGCGCAGGCAGGGTCCTGCACGGTGTATTCCTCCGGCAGGGGATGGCTTCCATGACGCCGCCAGTGACGACGATGGCGCTCATTTCCTTGAGCCGCCCGATGCTCATCAGCATGGCGGGAACGGCCTTGTCGCAGCTTACGATGAATATGCCGCCGTCAAATCCGCTTGCGTTCGCCTGCGCCTCCACCAGATCGACGATGGCTTCACGGTGGGCGAGGGAGTAATTGATGCCGTCGTGTCCCTGTGCGATACCGTCGCACAGATCGGTGGCAAAATAGCGGGCGGCTTTGCCGCCGTGCTCGTTGACCGCCTGCACGGCCTGTCTTACAAATTGATCGAGATGCGCGCTGCCGGGATGGCTGTCGCCAAAGGTGCTCTCCACCATGATCTGGGGTTTGCTCAGATCATCGATCGTCCATCCCATGCCGATCTTCAGCGGATCGCTCTCTGGTGCAAGTGCGCGTACCTGCTGAGAATGTAATTCCATTATAGACCCCTCCCCGTACAATTTGTCATTTTGAAGCGAAAATCATCAGATGATTTCTTGACATATCATAACGAAGTATGCCGAGGCTGACAAGTAAAAATAGTGTGATTTTGCGCATCCGGAAGAGGAGAGCTTTTGAGACGCTGTGTGCCGGGGGGTGAAAGAGAGCAGATCATGCTGGTGTCAGTCGGCGGCGTCGGTGCAGTAAAAAACGTAACGCTCGGCGTGTTCAACAGTGAGGGACTCCAATACGAATCGCAACAATTTAGCGTAAGTGTTTGAGCGTATAAGGGAAGGGACGAATGGAACTGCTCTGCAGTACGGCTATGCAATACTACACCATCTGCAAGGTCAGGTGTAGTATGCGTAGTCCTGAGACAACAATAAAGCCGTGCGAGGGCAATCGGACGAAATGGGTTCGACTCACAGAATAAGGAATTATTATAGCGAGGAGGGTTAGACACTCAAAACATAAAAAATATACATTTCAGATAATAGGACGGGAAGTAGATCCGTCCTTAGAGAGAATTATTTCTTAGTGTCCGGCAGCAGCTTTTGCTTTATGATGAAATAGTAGGCTGTCAGAACAATCGTGCGAGGAGTATTCCCTTGAGTAAAATCAATGGTCTTCATCGTTTGAACTATATGGAACACTCCTACGAGTTTGAATTGTTTTCGATTTTTGGACATGACACCGCTAAGATCAAGAGTAGGCAGCGGGCTTCTGACGAAAAAGGCATGTCCTGTGCGGCAGCTAAAATTCAGCCTTATTTTTAGCCTTTCTGCATTGATACGAGATAAGATTACCTAACATGAGATGGCAATAAAATCGCATGACTTCCCCACATTATGGTACCGGTTGGCATAGGCAGGGACAATCTAAAACACCTTTTTGCCGGTTCGAGTTCTGTACCGCGCACCAGAAAAAAATCCTTGAAGCTTCAGTGGCTTCAAAGGTTTTTTATTGTCCTGAGGTGCCATTTACCCTTTATCGTACCCTTTATAAATTGAGAACATTTGTCATGAAGCCTTCCATATGCATCCCTCCCATCTGTGAATTGCAACCGGAATCCATCTTTTTCTCATTGCCGATTCAATCTATTGGGTGACACGAACTCTATAACTGCCGTGTACGCGGGCGAAAGGTGATGGATATTTACCGCAAACATACCGTTGCGGTAGGGGGCTGATTGTGGTATGATTCATCAAAAAGGCACAGGCCCGGCCTGTTTTCCCGCGTCCTGCGGCACAGGATAATAGGGAAGCGGAAACGGCGGGCGGGACCTTGAAAATTGACAAAACAGAAAGGATCACTTGACGATGAAACCCAAATTTGACGGCTACGCGGCGCAGTACGACGCCTGGTTTATGGAAAACGAAAACGTGTTCCAGAGCGAATTCCGCCTGTTTGAAAAGGCAATCGGCGATATTTCGGGGAAGCGCGTGCTCTCCGTCGGCTGCGGCAGCGGCCTGTTCGAGAGTATGATCGACTGCAAGAACATCGAGGGCGTTGAGCCCTCGCGCGACATGGGCGCGATCGCGCAGAAGCGCGGCATCAACGTCATCGCCTTCGGCGCGATCGAGGAGGTCGAGCTTGAGGAGAACGCCTACGACATCATCTATTTGAACGGCAGCTCCAGCTATATGGAGGACCTGACGCGCGCGTTCGACGTGTGCAAAAAGGCGCTCAAGCCGAACGGCAAGTTCATTTCGCTGGATGTGCCCAAGGAGAGCGCGTTCGGCTTCATGTACCTTCTCGCCAAGGCCGTTGGCACGTTCGACCACCCGTCCCTGCGCGGTGTCATGCCCAAACTGCCGTATCCGCTCGAACTGTGCTGCGCGGGCGTGTGGCACTCGACCGAGGAAAAGGTCGACGCGCTCAAATCGCTCGGCTTCCACGATTTGACTTCTACCAGACGCTCTTGAAGAACCCCTATGTACACCAACGAGAGCGTGGAGGACGTCGTCCCCGGCTATCAGAGCGGCGGCTACGTCGCGCTCATCGCCCACAAATGAGCGGGGAGAACAGAGTGAAGCTCTCCGAGAGGATCTACGAGCGGGCAAAGGCGCTCTGGCCGCGGTATCTGACCCATCCGTTTGTGATGGAGATGGCGGACGGCACGCTGCCGAAGGAAAAGTTCCGCTACTATATGGTGCAGGATTATCTGTACCTGCGGGATTACGTGAAAATTTTTGCGGCGATCCTTCAGAAAACCGACGACTTCGAGCAGATCCGCTTTTTGAGCGGGGAGATGGCGAACACGATCGACGAGACGTTCCGCACGCATCTTCCGTACATGAAGCGCCTCGGCGTCACGGAGAAGGAGATCGCCGATGCGCGCCCGCACATCGACAACAGCGCCTACAGCCATTACATGCTCTGCGAGGCGCAGGCGGGGGATGTGCTGACGGGGCTCGTGACGCTTTTGAACTGCTCGTGGAGCTATGCGTATATTGCCGAGCAGATGGTGGAGCGCTGCCCAAGCGCCCTGCACGATGAGAACTACGGCGCGTGGTTCGCGGGCTACGTTTCCGAGGAGTACCGGCAGACGAATCAGGCCTTGATCGACCGGATCGACGCGCTCGCCGAAGTGATCGACGAAAAGAAGGCGCAGCGGCTCTGCGAGATCTTCGAAAATTGCTGCCTATTTGACCTGCGCTTCTGGGACATGGTCTACACGATGGGCGAGAACTGAACAGGAAAGAAAAGCCGGAGCAGCCTGAGCTGCTCCGGCTTTTTCATTGAAAAGAAAGGAAATTCACGGTTCCACGTTGGCGTGCTCCATCAGGTCGATGAGTACGCGGATGCCCTGCAAATACGAGCGGACGAGAAGACGCTCGTTCGTGCCGTGCACGCCGGAGGCGGCCTCCGCGGGCTCGGTCATAAACGGGCTGCACCGCAGGCACGTGTCGCAGATCTCCTCATAGCGGTGCGCGTCCGTCGCGCCCACGGCCATCGAGGGAATGAACACGGCTTCGGGATAGTAGCGCTGGAAGCTCTCGACCACTGTGCGGTAGCCGTAGCCGTCGCGGCGCGCGATGGCGGAGGGATCGTTGGCCTGCAAAAAAACGCATCTCAACGCCCTTATCCTGTACGGCCTCACGGCAGTGGGCCATGACGCTCTCGACCGTGTCACCGTCGGCAATGCGGAAGTTGATGACCGCGGTCATGTCCTGCGGCATCACATTGCACGCGGCGCTGCCGCCGCGGATCATCGTGGGCGCGATAGTGGTGGTGACAAACGGGAAGAGGTCGGGCGAGCCCATGCAGCAGGCCGCGATGGCGTCCGCGTTGCCCGCAACATCCTGCACGAGCGTTTTGAGCGGCTCCTGCGTGATATAGGGCGCGAGCGTTTCAAACGCGCCGGTCATGGCGCTGTTGAGGCGCACGGCAAACGGTGCGCGCGTGATGTCGGCGATCGCACCGGAGAGACGCCCAAATGACGTGCCGCCGTAGGGGCGGCTCGAATGCCCGCCGATGCTGTGGACGGAGAGCTCCAAATCGGCATAGCCCTTTTCCATCAGCTGCACGCTGACAATGGACGTCTCCGGCGCGCCGAAGGCCGTGCCGGGCTCAATTTTGCAGCTGCCCTCGTCAAGAACGAATTCGAGCGTCACGCCCTGCGCCTTCAAATGCTCGGCGATGGCGAGCGCGCCTAAGTTGATGGTCTCCTCGTCGTCTCCGAAGGCGAGATACGCCGTGCGGGCAAAGGACTTGCCGCGGGCGAGCAGATATTCCGCGGCCTCCAGCACGCCGAAGACCTGCTCTTTGATGTCAAGCGTGCCGCGGCCCCAGATATAGCCGTCCGCGATGTCGCCGGAAAAGGCGGGATGCGTCCAGTCCTGCTCTGTGCCCTCAACAACGGGAACGACGTCCTGATGCGACATGTAGAGGCAGGGGCGCAGAGAAGCGTCGCTGCCGGGGATGGTGATGAGCACGGCGTGGTGGCCGATGCGCTCAAACGTGCCCACGCGCATGATGTTGGGGTAGCTTGCCTTGATGTGCGCGTGCAGCTTGTCGAACTCCGTGTAGTCCGTCCGGCTGTGGTCAAAGTAGTTGATGGTCTTGCACCGGATGGCGGCGGACAGGCGCGCAGCCGCGCCCTCGCCGTCCAAGTCGGGATAATTGCCCTCCAGGGCAAAAAAATCGGTCACTTTTTTCTGTATCATGCCATTTTATCCTCCAGATAGCGGCTGAGAAACTCACGCGTGCGCGGCTCCTTGGGGTTACCGAAGACCTCCTTGGGCGAGCCCTGCTCTAAGATAACCCCCTGATCCATGAAGACGACGCGGTCGCTCACTTCCTTGGCAAACGCCATCTCGTGCGTGACGACGACCATCGTCATGCCCTGCTGGGCGAGGCTTTTCATGACGTCCAGCACCTCGCCGACGATCTCGGGGTCGAGCGCGGAGGTCGGTTCATCGAAGAGCATGATCTCCGGTTCCATGCACAGCGCCCGCGCGATGGCGACGCGCTGCTTCTGCCCGCCGGAGAGGCGGCGGGAGTCGGCGTGGATGAAGTCGGCGAGGCCAACGGTCGTTAAGTGCTTGATGGCCGTGGCCTCGGCCTGCGTCTTGGGGATGTGCTTGACGTCCATGGGAGCGAGGGTGCAGTTGTCAAGCACGGACTTGTTGTTGAAGAGGTTGAAGCCCTGGAACACCATGCCGATCTTCTGGCGCAGGGCGTTCAGGTTGACCTTTAAGTCCATTAAATCCTGCCCGTCGAACCAGATGTGGCCCGAGTCGGCCTCTTCCAGTAAGTTGATGCAGCGCAGCAGCGTCGATTTGCCAGAGCCGGATGCGCCGATGATGCACACGACCTCTCCGCGGTTGACCTCAAGGTCAATGCCCTTGAGCACGTGCAGGTCGCCGAAGGACTTTTCGAGCTGTTCGATTTTGATGATGGGATCGTTCGTCATAGCGCCCTCCTGTCAGTTCGAGCTGGGAAGCCCCAGATCGACGGTTTGGTTGCCCTGGTGCCGCTTGGTGTTGTTCGGCGCGGTCATCTTTCCCGTGATGGCCTTGAGCAGGAGCGAAGAAAGATACGTCAGGAACAGGTAAACGATGGCGGCGATGAGGTAGCACTCGGTACCTTTATAATAAATACCGGCGACCGAGCGGGTCATGAACATCAGATCGGACACGCCGACGACGCAGAGAACGGACGAATCCTTGATGTTGATGATGAATTCGTTGCCGATGGCGGGAAGCGAGTTCTTGATGGCCTGCGGGAAGACGACCTTGCGCATGGCCTGCCAGTGCGTCATGCCGAGCGAGCGCGCGGCCTCCATCTGGCCCGCGTCCACGGCGAGAATGCCGCCGCGCAGCACCTCGGCAAGATATGCCGTCGAGTTGAGCGAGATCGTGACAAGGCCTGCTAAAAAGAGCGGCCAGACGCGGTTGATGTCCGAAACGCTCATGCCCGTGCGCTTGAAAAGGCCGAACACGGCGTTATAAAGGATGAGCGACTGCACCATCATCGGCGTGCCGCGGATGACGAAGATGTAGAAGCGGGAGAATTTGTTGGCAACGATCTTGAGGAACTTCACAAAGTCGTTGTCGCGTTTGTCGGGCTCCTGAATGCGGAGAAAGACCATGAGAAGCGCCAGCACGAACGCGATCGCCGTGCCGAAGAGCGCGAGGCGCACCGTGTACGAAATGCCGATGGCGAAGAGCGAGCGCTGGTTGTACGCCATGTAGGCCATCATGGAGAGCGTGTCGGTCGGGTTGCTGTCGGCATGGATGGCGGCGTTGATGATGTAGGCGAGCTTTAAAATGAAGCGGTCGAGCACCAGCAGCGCGCAGGCCGCGGCGTCGAGATACGAGAGGTAACGGCTGACGCGCACGATGAGGGGGCGCTTCATAATAGTGGAGCTGTAATTGTTCCAATAGGCCCACTTGACGAGCAGCGCCATGGCGCTCACGCCGAGGAAGAACCAGCAGATCGCCGCGAGCGCCGTGCCGAACACGGACTGCGCGGGGATGAAGCTGTACGGGCTGGGGGCGGAGTAGAACATGCCGAGACCCAGCAGGGCGATGAAACTTCCGCCTAAATAAACATAACGGTGATCCCGGGTGATGAAGTTCTTCCGGGGCGCGGTGGGTGCTGCCATGGTGTTTCCTCCTTTATGGTGCGAAGCGCGTTGTCTCTAGAGTGCTTCGCGTACCCGCCGCCGCGTGAAAAACGCGGCGGCGGTGCGTGGGATATTACTGGGGCTGGCCGTCGACGGCTGCCTGCCACATGGCGGCGCGGGCGTCGTCGTCGATGCCGGAAAGGATGGTGTTGATCTGATCAAGGAGTTCATTGTCGCTCTTGCGCAGACCCACGCAGGAGCCCTTGGCCGGCAGCGTGAAGCCGCTGCCCTCATCGAAGGTGACCAGGCGGAAGTTTGGGTTGGAAGCGAGGTAGCCCTGCGCGTTCTCAACGTTGATGACGATGGCGTCGCAGGTGCCCTGCTGCAGGCGGGAGATCATGTCGGGCACGCTGCCGACGGGGCTTAAGTGGTCGACGCCTTCGATCTGCTCGATGACATCGTCAAGCGCCGTGCCCTGCTGGCCGAGGACGGCTGCGCCGGAGAAGTCCTGAATGGAGGTGGCATTTAAGTACGGGGAATCGGCGAGCACCATCAGGCCGTAGGTGGTCTCACGGTAGGGCTCGGAGAAGTTGATGGATTCGCGGCGCTCGGCGGTGTCCATCATACCGGCGATGATGGCGTCGATCTGGCCCTGATTGAGCGCGTCGATCAGGCCGTCCCAGCTGAGCTTGACGATGACGAGCTCCTTGCCGAGGCCCTCTGCGATGGCCTTGGCGATCTGCACGTCGTAGCCCTCGGCATACGTGCCGGCGACGTTTTCAACGGGGACGTTCGAGTCCGTCGCTTCGCTTTCCTGCCAGTTGTTGGGGGCGTAAGCGCACTCCATGCCGACGCGGAATTCGTTGCTTTCGTTCGTGGTGGTGTCCTGCTGTTCCTGCTGCTGATCGCTGCTGGAATCGTCGGCGGCCTGACTGCCGCAGGCGGTGAGTGCGAAGAGCATGATGGCCGCCAGCAGGAGGGCGGTAAAGGTTCTGAGCTTCATGGCGGTGGTTTCCTTTCTCGTGATGAGTTTGATTTTTTCAAAAACAGGGGAGTCCTGCTTTTTTCGGGTTTTCGCACTCCCGATGCAGACAAAAAACAAAGCCGTAAATGCTTTGTGAAGCATTTACGGCTGCAACTGTACTGCAATCCGGCAAACCGGTCATCACCTTTTGGGGGGGACGAACAGCTTGCCGACCTCGATAGCGCTCCACATACGTGACAGTCCGGCGGATGTTCTCCGACGAACCAGCGGCAAACGGCACAGGAACCGTTTCCACTTCGGCGGCATCCCCTTTCGCGCGCTCCGGCTTCCTGTGCCGGTGCGAACGCGCTACTTTTGTCAGCCGCGCCTCTATCTTCCCGACCTCGCGATCGGGCGTTTGAAATTGTTGGCGTTACCATACTCCCATGCTGGGAAAATGTCAATCCCTAATTTTCCACTTCTCCAAATTCTGAGAATCTTTTTACACGGAAGAATGGGTTCTTGTGAAATATTACCACAGCTTTCCTGCATGAATATCGGATATGACACAGCGGAATGTAAAAAAGGGGCCGGAGCATGATACCCCAGCCCGCTGAAAATTCATCTCAAAACTCGGTGACGACATCGTACTCGCTGCCCGTCCAGATGGCGGGACGCGTTTCCAGCGTGTGCAGCGCGGTGACAAAATCGGGCAGCGTTGTGACCGTTTCGGGCAGCCATGTCACGTATTTTCCCACCTGCCCGGGCACATGCGCGTCGCTCGCGCCGATGGCCTTGAGCCCCAACTCGCGGCAGAAGCGCAGTGCCGTCCGGTTCTCCTCAAGCGGCGTGCTGCCGTTGAGGACCTCCACGCCGTCAAGACCGTGCACATCGCGCAGGTGCTCGCGCAGCCCGCGATTGTTGCTGCGAAAGGGGTGGCAGGAGACGCAGAAGCCGTCCTTTTCGCGCACCAGGTCGATAAAGTCCTGTGCGCTGACGCGCTGGTCGGGGATGCCGTCGATGCCCCAGGCGGTGATATCGCCCCAGAGCGAGAAAAATTCCACGCCGACGAAGATGGGATAGCCGATCTCGCGGGAATAGGCCTCCGCGCGCTCGCGCAGGCCCATGCTGTCGTGGTCCGTGATGCAGATCGCGTCCAGCCCCTTTTGCCTGGCGATAGAGACGATCTCCTCCAGGTGGAGAAGGCTGTCGGTCGAGTAGGTGCATTCGTGCAGGTGCATATCAACAAGCATGATAAGTTTACTCCTTTTCTCCGTGGCGGATGACCTTCAGTACGCTGCCGTCATCCTTCCACACAATGTCGTTGAGGCCCAGAAATGACGCGATATAGTCGTTTGCAGGATGGCGGAAGACCTCCTCCGCCGAGCCGAGCTGCAAGAGCTCGCCCTCGCTCATCACGGCGATGGAGTCAGCCAGAATGAGCGCCTCCTCCTGATCGTGTGTGACGAAGACCATCGTGGTGCCGAGCTCGCGCTGCAAGCGCTTGAGCTCCCCGCGCATCCGCACACGCAGCGCCGCGTCGAGGTTCGAGAGCGGCTCGTCAAGCAGGCAGAGCTTTGGCTCGACGATGAGCGCGCGGGCGAGCGCCACGCGCTGCTGCTGACCGCCCGAGAGCTCGCCGATGCGCGCATTCTCGCGCTCGGCAAGGCCGACGAGCTCCAGATACCGGCGGCCCTTTTCCTTTGCCTCCGCGCGGGAATAGCCGCGGAATTTGAGCCCGTAGGTCACGTTTTGCAGCACGCTCATGTGCGGGAACAGGCCGTAGGACTGGAAGACGGTCGAAACCGGCCGCCGCTCGGGCGGGAGCGCGGTGATGTCATGCCCGTCGAGGAGCACCCTGCCGCCGTCGGGCTTGAGAAAGCCGCCGATCATGTTGAGCGTGGTCGTCTTGCCGCAGCCCGACGAGCCGAGGATGCACAAAAGTCCGCCCTCTTCCAGGCCGAGGGAGAGGTCATGCACGGCGTATTTGCCGTCAAACTGCTTGCTCAAGCGGTCAAGTTCGAGATACACGGCGATTTTCTCCTTTCCGGGTGATGAGGAAGGCGAGGCCTTCGACAAGAAGGACGATGACGGTGATGACGCTCGCGATCAGCGAGGCGAGGGCGTAATCGCCCTGATACACCGCGTCAAAGAGCTTGAAGACGGCCAGCTGGCGCTTGGCGTCGATGAGAAAGATGATGGAGCCCGCCGTCGTCATGCTGCTCGTGAAGTTATAGACGAAGCAGCTCAAAAACGCGGACCGCAGTGCGGGAAAGACCACATCGCGCAGCACAGCGAGCCGTCCCGCGCCAAGGTCGCGCGCCGAGCGCTCCTGCACTTCGGGTAGGAGCGCGAGCGACGCGGTGCAGATCTTCGTGGAGGTCGGCAGCTGCTTGAAGAGCATGTTGGCCAGCACGATAAGGGCCGTGCCCGTCAGCTTGAGCGGCGCGTGGTTGAACGCGAGAATGTAGCCGATGCCGAAGCACGTGCCCGGCAGCATATAGGGCAGCGTCGCAAGGCAGTCGAAAAGGCTGCGGCCGATGATACGTCGGCGGTCCATGTAATAGGCGAAGAGCATCGCAAAAACCGTGCCGGCGATGGAGACGATGAGCGCGTATTCAACGCTTCGCAGCATCGTCGACGAGCCGATGCGCCAGAGCTGGTCCCAGTATTGCAGCGTGAAGGAGTAGACACCTTTCGTGCTCTTCAAAAAGCCCGAGAGGAACACGCAGCCGTATTGCAGCACGATCATTACGAAGAAAACGGTGCTCAGCGCGATCATGCCCCAGCCCATTGCGCCGCAGTGCGGCAGCGAAAGGCCAAGCTCTGTCTGAGCGGTGCGGCTGGCGTCGGTCAGCCTGTCCGAGCGGCGCATCAGCGCGCGGTAGACGAAAAAGAACACAATGGACGGGACGAGCAGGAACATGTTCATCGCCGAGGACTTTTCAAGGTCCGAGTATCCAACGACTTGCAAATAGATGTCCGCGGCCAGCGTGCTGAAGCGCCCGCCGATGATGATGGGCGTGCCGAAGTCCGCGAGCGAGCGGACGAACGAGAGCAGCAGGCACACGAGCGTCGCGGACCGAATGAGCGGCAGGACAATATCGCGCAGGATGGCGCCGCCCGATGCGCCGAGGTCGCGCGCCGAGCGAAGGCTGCCCTCGTCCAGCTTTTCGAGGATGCCGGAGAGAAACATTGCGTTGAGCGGCACGAACGAGATCGACTGCATCAGGATGACGCCCCAGCGATTGTAGGGGTTCAGGCTCAGGTGCAGCAGGCGGTAGGTGATCCACCCGCGCCGCCCGTAGAGCTGGATATAGGCGAGCGACGAGACGAACGGCGGCGACACCATGGCGACGAGCATGATGATCATGCAGAGCGTCTTCTTCCACCCGCGCGCCGTGGCGCATACGAGCGCCGCTGAGAGCGAGAGGATAGTGGACAGCACTGCCGTAAAAACACCGACAAATACGCTGTTGCGCAGACTCTCGCCGTATTGGCGCAGAACAGTGCCGAACATTGCAAAGCTCACGCCGCCGTCTGCGCCGCGCAGGCTCCGCAGCGCGATGCACGCGATGGGCCAGAGAATGAACAGCAGCACGCTCCCGAGCAGGACAAATAAGATCAGCTTGTCGGCCGCGTTTTCACATAGGGGAAAAAGGACATCGCGAGATGCCCTTTTTTCTGTATTTTTTTGGATAGCGCCGGCGGACTTCATTTATTCCGCAGCGGCCTTGTCGCCCATCAGGGGCTCAAAGCGATCGAGGATCTCGGTGCGCTGGGAACCGAACAGGGACAGGTCCTCCGCCATGAGGAGCGTAGGATCATAGGACAGCTCAATGCCTTCGATGGAGGGCTTGATGACCTTGATGCCGTTCTTCTGCTCGATCTCGGCGAGCTGACGGAGATGATCGTCGCTGCTGAAGAGCCACTCGACGAAGTACTTGGCGGCGTCGACGTTTTCAGCGTTCTGAACACGGCCACACCCTCGGGGTACCCAAGGCATCCCGTCAGAGGGGTAAACGATGGTCAGGTCGTTCCTCCTCGGCGGCCTGCTCGATGCTGGCGTCGAATGTAGGAGATGGGCGACAGCGAACTCACCGGAAGCGACCTGTTCTTCGGTCGGATCCGCGCTTGCCGTAGTAGGCGATGTTGCTGTTCAGGGCATCGAAGTAGTCCCAGCCCTGATCGCCCTTGGCCTGCAGCAGCGCGTTGACCACGGCGT
>ENA-OQHF01001685-OQHF01001685.1-human-gut-metagenome-genome-assembly--contig:-NODE-1685-length-11900-cov-3.332286_pt1 | contig 11900 bp, 11 predicted proteins | sample MGYA00242559_ERZ504709 | MGnify/ENA primary metagenome ERZ504709 (study PRJEB26092, sample SAMD00036203) | human gut metagenome | host: Homo sapiens | study: EMG produced TPA metagenomics assembly of... | reverse complement strand
CGCCCTTGGAAAGCCCCTCGTCAAGCGTGAGTGAGCCCATGCTCAGCCGCTTTAAGTAAACGACCGGCTTTCCGCGCGAGGCCAGCATCCGCTTGATCTGGTGGAACTTGCCCTCGCGGATGGTGATGAGCGCCTCGCTCTGCGCGTCGCTCTTTAAAATCTCAAGCTTTGCCGGAAGGCATTCAAGCCCGTCGCCGAGCGTGATGCCCTGCTCGAAGGCTTTACAGTCGGCGTCGTCGAGCGCGCCGTCGGTACGGACAAAGTAGACCTTGTCGACGTGCTTTTTCGGCGCGAGCAGGTCGTGTGCGAGCGCGCCGTCGTCGGTCAGAAGCAGCAGCCCCTCCGTGTCCTTGTCGAGCCGCCCGACGGGAAACAGGCCGATCTTTCGATACTCGGGCGCAAGCAGGTCGAGCACCGTCTCCCCGCGTCCGTCCTCGGTCGCCGAGAGCACGCCCGCAGGCTTGTGGAGCATCACATACGTGTGCTCGCGATAAAAAAGGCTCTTCGCCGTTCACGCTGATGCGCGCAGTCAAGGGGTCGCACTTGTCCTCCGCGCTGGCCGCGATGCGCCCGTCGACGAGCACGCGACCCTCGCGCACGAGGGTCTTGACCTCGCGGCGCGAATAGCGCCCGGTCGAGGCGATGATCTTGTCGAGTCTCTGCTGTGCCATGGTGGTTCCCGCCTTTCTGCATTCTGAAGTATCAGTGTAGCATACTTTTTCTTTCGGTGGAATAGCTTTTATCGAAAGGGTGTGGTCGCTTCATGTTCATCATCACCGCCAAGTGCTCCAAACGCCGCGTTGTAAAAATTCTGCTCATCTTCGCGCTGCTGCTCTCGCTCTTTCTGGCGCTGCGCGCGTGCCGGCATTCGTCTCCGCCGCCCGTCATCGCCACCGGAACAAATGAAGAGCGCATTGCGTATCTTGCCTCCCTCGGCTGGGAGGTGAACGACCAGCCGATCGAAACGCTGAGCGTCACGCTGGGCGAAACGCTCGAAGAGCCGTATTTGAGCTACAACGACCTCCAGCTCTCGCAGGGCTTTGACCTCACACGCTATTGCGGGCAGACGCTCTCGCGTTACACCTATGTTGTGACCAACTATCCTGACGCCTCGCTCCCCTGTCAGGCCGACCTGTACGTCTGCGACGGCGTGCTCGCCGCGGGCGACATCGTCTGCACCGGCGAAAACGGCTTCATGGCGGGGCTCGCTTTCCCCGCCGGTTGACAGCGCTTTCTTCTCCCTCTCACAGCCCCGTGCGGGGCTTTTTCTTTTTGACTATTGCGCGCGGCTGTGGTATGATTTCGGTGAATTGATATAAAGGAATCATCCCATGGAATTTTACACCCTCGCCAGTTCGAGCGCCGGCAACGCCGCGCTCGTCTGTCACAACGATACGCACCTACTCATCGACGCGGGCATCTCCTGCCGCCGCATCACGCAGTCGCTCGCGGCACTGGACCTCACGCTCGACGACCTCGACGGCATTCTCATCACGCACGAGCACATCGACCATGTCCGAGGACTTGTGACGCTCGCCAAAAAATGCCCCGCCCTACTGTACGCGACGTTCGGCACCGCGGCGGCCATCCAATACCCCGAGCCGCGCCTGCGTGCCTTTGCCGCGGGCAAAGAGTTTACGATCAAGGACCTGCACGTCCGCTCGTTCCGCACGTCGCACGACGCGAAAGAAAGCGTCGGCTACCGCATCGAGAGCGACGCCGGCTCGCTCGCCGTGCTGACGGACACGGGCTTTGTCACCGATGAGGCGCACGACGTCGCCCTCGGCGCGGACATGCTGCTGCTTGAGTCGAATCACGATGTCGTGATGCTCAAAACGGCGGCTACCCCTATTATCTCAAGCAGCGCATCCTGAGCGAGTACGGGCACCTGTCGAACGACGCCGCGGCGGAATTCGCCATCGATGCGTCCGCGCGGGCACGAGCGACATTCTGCTCGCGCACCTGAGCGACGAGAACAACTCCCCCGAGCTTGCCGAATACACCGTCGGCCGCGCCCTGCAATCGAGCGGACTGAGCGTCCGCCTTGCCACCGCGCCGCGCGACACCATCAGCGAGGTACACGTATGCAGAAGATCACCGTCCTTTGCGTCGGAAAACTGAAGGAGCCCTTCTACGAGCAGGCCGTCAAGGAATACGAAAAGCGCCTTTCGCGCTGCTGCAAGTTAGAGCTTTTGGAGCTGCCCGAGCAGCGCCTTGGCGACGAGCCGAGCGAGGCGGAGATCCGTCAGGCGCTCAAAAAAGAGGCCGCACTCGTCGAGCAGAGGCTGTCCAAGGGCGGCGCGCTCATCGCCATGTGCATTGAGGGGCAGGAGATGAGCAGCGTAGCGCTTTCGCAGAAAATGCAGCAGCTCGCCGCGCGCGGCGCGTCGCAGCTGACGTTTCTCATCGGGTCGAGCTTCGGCCTTGACGAGGACTTAAAGAAAAAAGCCGACCTGCGGCTCTCGATGTCGCCGATGACATTTCCGCACCACCTGGCGCGCGTGATGCTGCTCGAGCAAATCTACCGCGCCTACCAGATCGAGGCTGGAACCAAATACCACAAATGACTCATCATCAATATAAAGGAGGACACCACCCATGTCGGATGAAGTGAAGCTCACCTGGGGCAAGACAGAAAACGACCTTTTGCAGCGCTGGCCCAAATCTGCCGACGGCACGCCGGAGGAACCCGCGCTTTTGACCGTCGCAATGGACACGAACGCCGAGACGGACATGCTCTGCGCCATGCTCCGCTCGTATGACATCCCCGTGCTGCGCAAGTACGAGGGCGAGGGCTCGTTCGGCAAGATCGTGCTCGGCACGCCCGGCAGCGGCACATGGCTCTATGTGCCGTCCTCGATGCTCGAGGACGCGAAAAATCTGATCCGCCCCATTGATGAAATTCCGGAACAGGAGGACATGCAATGAATTACCGTCAGGAATATGAAAAGTGGCTCGCCTCCCCCGCGCTGAGCGAGGACGAGAGAAATGAGCTCAAGGCCATCGCAAACGACGAAAAGGAGATTGAAAACCGCTTCTACGGTCCGCTCGAATTCGGCACGGCCGGCCTTCGCGGCACGATGTACGTTGGCCTTCACAACTTGAACCGCCACGTCATCCGCTGGGCGACGCAGGGCTTTGCCAACGTCATCCGCGCTGAGGGCGAAGAGGCCATGAAAAAGGGTGTCGCCATCTGCATGGACTGCCGCAACCACTCGATGGAGTTTGCACGCGCCGCGGCCTGCGTCATGGCAGGCAACGGCATCACCGTCAAGCTCTTTGAGTCCCTGCGCCCGACGCCTGAGCTCTCGTTCGCCGTGCGCGAATACGGCTGCGAGGCGGGCATCAACGTCACCGCGTCGCACAATCCCAAGGAGTACAACGGCTACAAGGTCTACTGGTCGGATGGCGCGCAGCTGCCGCCCCAGCACGCCGCGGCCATCGCCAGGGAGCTTGAGCACATCGACATTTTCACCGGCGTCACGTCGATGGACTTTGACGAAGCCGTCAACAAGGGCCTCATCACGATGCTCGGTGAGGACTGTGACAAGCGCTTCATGGCAAATGTCATGAGCATGGTCAACGACTATGAGACCGTCAAAAAGGTCGCCGACGACTTCAAGCTCGTCTACACGCCCTTCCATGGCTGCGGCCACAAGCTCGTGCCCGAGGCGCTGACGCGCCTTGGCATCAAGCACCTTTTATGCGTGCCCGAGCAGATGGTCATCGACGGCAATTTCCCGACCGTCGTGTCCCCGAACCCCGAGAATCCCGAGGGCTTCTACCTCGCCATTGACCTCGCCAAGAAGAACGACGTCGACTTCATCCTCGGCACCGACCCCGACAGCGACCGCGTCGGTATCATGGTGCGCAACAAGCAGGGCGAGTTCGAGCCTGTCACCGGCAACCAGACGGGCGTGCTGCTGCTCGACTATCTGATCGGTGCGATGAAGCGCGCGGGCAAGCTGCCCGCGAATGCCGCCGCGCTCAAGACTATCGTCACGACCGAGATGGCGCGCGCCGTGGCGGAGGCGAACGGCCTCGACTGCTACGACACGTTCACGGGCTTTAAGTTCATGGCCGAGAAGATGAACGAGCTTGAGGGCGCGGGCAAAAACACCGTCATCTTCTCCTACGAGGAGAGCTATGGCTACATGATCGGCCACTACGTGCGCGACAAGGACGCAGTCACGGCCTCGCTGCTGCTCACCGAAATGGCCGCGTGGTACTACTCCCAGGGCATGACGCTCTTCGACGCGCTCAACGCGCTCTTTGAAAAGTACGGCTGGTACGGTGAAAAGACGCACAACCTCGTCATGCCGGGCTTAGATGGTGCGGAGAAGATGGCCGCTCTTATGAAGTCCCTGCGCGAGACGCCGCCGAGCGAGATCGCGGGCGTCAAGGTCGCGACGTACAAGGATTATTCGGATGGCACCGCGCGCGACGCCGCAAGCGGCGAGGTCACGAAGATCGCGCTCTCGGGCTCGAACGTGCTGCGCTTCGAGCTCTGCGACGGCACGCACATCGTCGTGCGCCCGAGCGGCACCGAGCCGAAGATCAAGGTCTACATCCTCACCAAGGGCGCGGATGCGCAAGAGCGCGACGCGAACCTTGTCAAATACTCCGCCTGGGTCAACACCCTCGCCTGATATTCCCCAATTCTGCCAAAGCAGCAGAGGGCGGCGCGGATCACGCGCCGCCCTCATTCAATTTTAGCCGCACCGCGGCGAAAGGATGACGACACTTTATGGCTCTGCTCGCTCTCTACTGGTCCATTATGATCGCCTGCTACCTCCTGGCCTCGCGCCTGCGAAAGTACGCAGAAAAATTCAAATTTGTGGACAAGCTCATGTCGCTTCCCGTTTATGCGCTGGTGCTTTTGATGGGCCTGCGCATGGGCGCAGATGAGGAGGTCACGTCGAACCTCGGCAGCATCGGCATTCAGGCGCTTTTTGTCACGGTGCTGACTGCTGCGGGCAGCATGCTCGGCGCGTTCGCCGTGCGAAAGCTGCTGCACATCGACCGCCACACCCACCCCGCCGGTGCAGTCGTCAACGAAGCGGAGGCTGTGCACGAAAAGGCCGACGTCTCGGGCGCGAAAATGTCTTTTTATCAATCCTGCTGATGGTCGTTGTCGGGGATGCTGCTCGGTGATCTTGTCATCCGCCGCGTGTGCACCGACCTACCCGCCTTTCAGTCCCGCTCGGGCGACTATCTTGTAGTCGGTCTGTGTATCATGCTGGGGCTCATCGGCTTTTCCATGGGGCTGGACGGCAGCATTGCCCGCATTCTGCGCAACGCGGGGCTCGGCGTCATTTTAGTCCCCATCTTCGCCGTGCTCGGCACGTTGCTCGGCGGCGCGGTCTATGCCGCGCTCTCACCCATGACGCTGCGCGAGGGACTGGCCATCAGCGCAGGCTTCGGCTGGTACACGATGGCCCCGAGCGTCATCGCAAGCGCGGGGCACACGATGGCGAGCGCGGTCTCGTTTCTGCACAATGTGCTGCGCGAGATGCTCGGTATCATTCTGCTGCCCGTCATCGCGGGCAAGATCGGCTATATCGAGGCCATCACCATCCCCTGGCACCGCCTCGACTGACGTGTGCCTGCCGATCGTCGAGCAGGTGTGCAACTCGGAAACGGTCGCCTACTCGTTCTGTACCGGCATGCTGATGTGCATCACCTCCGCAGCGCTGGTGCCAATCATCATCGGCGCGTAAAAAATCACCCCGCAATGCACGGAAGAAATCATAAAGGGGAGTTCTCTTGTGATAGAGGGCTCCCCTTTTCGCGTCTTTACACACGGTCAAGCAAGTGCGGTATCGGACGCTCACTGCACTGCCGGGCACTGTCGGCCTTCGTGGTCGATGGTATAGTCACAGGTGAGCAAGATCTTCGAAATCGGTACGATCTTATACCCCTCGGCGAGCAGGTAGTCGAGGATATCCGGCAGCGCCTCGGGCGTATGCTCGCCCGCATTGTGGAACAACACGATCGACCCGCTCTGCACCTTGCCCGTCACACGCTTCGTGATCTCACCCGCCGAGATGCCCTTCCAGTCGAGGGAATCCACACTGGCAGCACTTGGAAACGCCTGTCGTGCCTCGCTTCATGGCCTCCGCTAACCGTCCTCTTTCCGCCTATTCATAGCCCACCGCCGAACATGCCCAGAATCAATTCCATATTAGTAAAGTGTGTTCACCAGACACACAGCAGGAAGTGCTGCCGCAGAACTGCGGCAGCACTTTTTTACATAATCAGGACTGCATTTTGCTCAAATCAGCCAAGCAGGAACATACCAGTTTTTCGGATCGACCGGGATCAGATCCGGCGGCATGCAGACCACTGCGCCGGTTCCGATCTTCGTTTTCAGATGCGCTGCTCCAACCGAGATGCTGTCAGCATCTGGTTCTTTCTCAATAGGATTCAGCACGCTGAAATTCTTTGTGGCATCCTTTGGCGCAGAGTTTTTTTTGATCTCTATCGGTGAAACGATACCATCCTGATAAATGATAAGGTCGATCTCCTTCTATTGCTGTCGCGGTAGAAATACAGCGGCGGCTGGGATTTTCCCTGACTGAGGTAGCTCTTGTAGATCCCAGATACCACCCACGTTTCAAAGAACGCGCCGTCCATCGCTCCCCGCTCTAATGTCTCTGCGCTGGTCCATCTGGTGAGATGTGCGCAGAGCCCTGTGTCCAGAAAATACATTCTCGGAGCCTTGATCACTCGCTTCAAGGCGTTGTTGGAGTAGGGCTGGATCAGTGCCACAATCCCCGAGGACACCAGAATCGAAAGACACTGCTTTGCGGTTGGTGCGGATTGAGCGAAGCAATTTTGATGCGGTGGAAAAACTCTGGCGTGCGGGTACCATCAGCGCAGCGGAAGCCATGCGTCGTCTGGATTTTTTAGGATTTTCAAGGGTTTCAAGATTTTCTGAAAAATAATACATTTTTACACAGCCTTCAACAGGGTGGCAAAGCCGTCCGGAATAACTTCCGGCCCTGGCTCATACATTCTCGAAGGAGGAAACCCTTATGATTATCAAAAACACTTATTCAACCGTTGACCCTATAGAGCGCTCTGCGCGTCAGGCGGCGATCTGCCGCCGCTGCCTTCTGCTGCTGGCTGCCCGCGCGCAGAGGTGAGGCCGATGGATGCCATTTATGCGCGTCAGTCCATCGATAAAAAGGGCAGCCTTTCGATTGAGGGACAGATCGAACTGTGCCGGAAGTTTACTGTGGACGATGCCCTTGTTTTTTCGGACAAGGGCTTTTCCGGCAAAAACACCAAGCGGCCTGCTTTCGGCGAGCTCATGGAGGCGGTGGAGGCGGGCCGCGTCAAAAAAATCGTCGTGTACCGGCTGGACCGCTTCAGCCGCTCCCTCGCGGATTTCAGCCAGATCTGGGAGCTTCTGCGTAAAAACAATGTCGAATTTCTGTCCGTCAACGAGCAGTTCGACACTTCCTCACCGATGGGACGGGCCATGCTCAACATTGTGATGACCTTTGCCCAGCTTGAGCGCGAAACGACCGCGGAGCGTGTGCGCGACAACTACCATCACCGCGTTTCCCTCGGTGCATGGCCGGGTGGGCCCGCACCGTACGGGTATGCGCTTTCCAAAGCTGAGCTTGACGGGCGCAAGGTCTCATCTCTGATAGCCGATGAAAACGCAAAGACTGTTCTCCACATTTTTGAAGAATATGTCCGGTCTGAAACATCGCTGCGCGCCCTTGCCAAAGCTCTGACTGAGCAGGGCATTCACGGCCCCAAGCGCGAGGCGTGGGATAACGTGACTCTGTCCCGTATTCTGCGGAACCCCGTCTACGCGCAGGCTGACGAAGCGGTCTACTGCTATTACCTTGCGCAGGGCATCCAGATCCGCCAGATGCCCGAAGTTTTTGACGGCGTCCATGGCTGTCTTCTGATTGGGAAGCGCGACCGCAGCCGCGGCAAGTACACGAAAAAGGATGAGCAGATGCTCAGCCTGTCCACGCATGAGGGAATCATTCCGTCTTCCCTCTGGCTGCGTGCGCAGGACAAGCTCTCCGGACAGATGCAGCTTCCCCGCGCCAACGCGGGAAAATACTCCTGGCTGACCGGTCTCTTAAAATGCAGCAAATGCGGCTATGCCGTCAAGGTCAACTACATAAAGTCGGAGCAACGCTGTAAGCTGGTCTGCTCCGGTCGGTCCAACTTCGGCAGCTGTGATGAATCGATTGATGTAGACCTTAGAGAGCTGGAGACCCATATTGCCAATGAGCTCCAGCACATTCTCGATGCCTGTCCCGCCGAGCTTCCCTCAGTAAGTGAAGACCACGCGCAGGCGAAAGCTGTTTTGGAAATCGAGCAGAAAATCGATCGTCTGGTGAACGCTCTCGCCGAGAGCAGCGATGTGGCGGTCGTGTATATCTCAAAAATGATTGAAAAACTGCACGCCGAGCGGGAACAGCTCTTACATACCGCCCCGCATTCCGCGTCTCAGATCCGACGGTTGGATTTTTCCCGCTCTGCTTTTGACGAAAAAAAATTGATCGCCGCCGAATTTATCGAGCGGATCGAACTCGACGGCAACCATGTCAACATCATTTGGAAGGCCTGATGGGGCTGCACAATTGCGTGCGCTTCATCGGGCTCTTTCATAGTCTGCACCAATTTTTTATCACGCTACAAACATCTGAATAAAGGGTCGTCATACAATTTGCGCTCCTTGCCACGAGCAACAAGAAAGAAGGATTTCAATGAAAAATCGCATTCTGTCCGTCCGCCTCTCAGAGGACGAACGAAATGATCAGTGAGGAGATGAACCGGCTGTGCCAGACGTTATCTTGATCCGCAATCAGTATCCAGACGCAGCAGCTTTGCACCGCGTTCTTGACTATGTGTGCCGTTCCGGAATGATAGGCGGATATGCCGTCGATCCAGTCTATGCGTTCCGTGAGTTTATGCTTGTTAAAAGCACTTCAGCGGATTCCATGATCTTTTCCCGGTCCGCGATTTTCTGCAAGAATGCTTTCCGCGTTCGAACGTGCACATTTACCAGTCTTTCCCTGACTCCGATGTTAACCGCTTCGGATGCTCCGACGATGACGAATTGCTGCGGATCGATTAAAACTGCGAAAGAGCTGTAAGACTTTTCCTTGCCGCAGGAACCTTTTCAACATTTTCTGCAGCACAAGGCCAAATAGTCCCCACACTTTGAATTATGCCGGTTCGGCTGTATTGACAGTCCGCAGCAGGAATGCTACCATGAAATTAAAACTGGGCAAGAAAAGAGGAAAGCGAATGACATTGAATCAATTAAAAGTGGGGAATTCTGCCGTGATCACCACTGTTGGCGGAGATGGAGCCTTGCGCTGCCGCCTGCTGGATATGGGCTTGATCCCGCACACCCGCGTGACACTACAGAAGGTCGCGCCGATGGGTGATCCTATCGAGATCCGCGTGCGCGGCTACGAGCTAACGCTGCGCGTAGAGGAGGCTCAAAAAATCGAAGATGGAGGACGAGCCGAAATGATCTTTGCACTTGTTGGAAATCAGAACTGCGGGAAAACGACTCTTTTCAACGCCCTCACCGGATCCAATCAGCATGTCGGCAACTTTCCCGGTGTCACGGTAGACCAGAAGATGGGAGATATCATAGACGAAAAAGGCTGCTCCGTGGTGGATCTGCCCGGCATCTACTCCTTGCGGCCCTATACACAGGAGGAGATCGTCTCCCGTGACTTTATCCTCAACCAAAAGCCGGACGGCATCATCAATATTGTGGATGCCACCAACATTGAGCGGAATCTGTACCTGACACTTCAGCTGCTTGAGTTGCGGATACCTATGGTGCTGGCGCTGAACATGATGGATGAAGTGCGTTCCAACGGCGGTTCCATCGACGTGCAGAAGATGAGCGCCTCGCTCGGCATCCCTGTCGTACCGATCGCGGCCGCAAAGGGTGAGGGCGTGAGCGAGCTGGTGAATCAGGCGATTGCTGTGGCTCGGAGCAGAACTCTGCCAAAGGTGACAGATTTCTGCGCGGATGATTCCGCCGTTCACCGCTGCATCCACGCCGTTACGCATCTGATTGCCGATCACGCCGACCGCATCGGTGTGCCGGCTCGCTTCTGCGCAGCAAAGCTGATCGAAGGCGGCGATGACCTTGCCGACCGTCTGGCACTTGATCAAAACGAGCGCGAGTTGCTTGAGCATTGCATCGTGCAGATGGAGAGTGAGGCAGGACTTGATCGCAACGCGGCGCTTGCTGATATGCGCTACACCTTCATTGAAGGCGTGGTAGCATCATCTGTGGTGAAATGCCATGAAAGTCGGGAGCACGCCCGCTCCATGAAGATCGACAGAATTCTCACCGGTCGCTACACAGCCATTCCGACGTTTCTGCTTGTCATGCTGCTGATTTTCTATCTCACCTTCAATGTTATTGGTCAGCGTCTGTCCGACTGGCTGCAAGGCGGGATCGATGGCCTCACCTTTCTTGTAGACCAAGCTTTGACTGCCTATGAGATCAATCCTGTGGTACACAGCTTGATTATTGACGGCATTTTTTCCGGTGTTGGCAGTGTGCTGGTGTTCCTGCCTATCATTGTGACGCTTTTTTTCTTCCTCTCTATCTTGGAAGATACCGGCTACATGGCCCGCGTCGCCTTTGTAATGGACAAGCCTCTGCGAAAGATCGGTTTGTCCGGCCGCAGCATCGTCCCTATGCTCATCGGCTTCGGCTGTTCTGTGCCGGCAATTATGGCAACGCGCACGGTGTCGAGTGACCGTGACCGCAAGATGACGATCCTGCTCACGCCTTATATGAGCTGCTCGGCAAAAATATCAATTTATGCATTTTTTACCGCAGCGTTCTTTCCAACGCACCGCGCGCTCATAATGATCCTACTGTATCTGCTGGGCATTCTGATTGGAATTGCTGCGGCCCTCATCATGAACCAAACCGTGTTCCGCGGAAAGCCCGTGCCTTTCGTTATGGAGTTGCCCAATTATCGGCTTCCGAGCCTCAAGAGCGTTGCGCTGCTGCTTTGGGAAAAGGCCGAGGACTTTTTGCAGCGGGCGTTTACTGTGATTTTTCTTGCTACCATCGTGATCTGGTTCCTCCAGAGTTTTGATACCAGGCTGAATGTAGTTGCCGACAGTGCCGATAGCCTTTTGGCTCTCATTGGTCGATGGATCGCGCCGGTGTTCGCACCGTTGGGCTTTGCGGATTGGCGCTGCGCAACCTCCCTTATTTCCGGTTTTATCGCAAAGGAATCTGTGGTCAGTACGCTGCAGATCCTGTTAGGCGGGGCTGCACTTTCTACGATGTTTACCGGTCGTTCCGTTATCAGCTTTCTGGTGTTCACGCTGCTGTATACTCCCTGCATCGCGGCAGTAACCACGATTCGACGAGAATTCGGCTCAGCGCTGAAGACAGTTGGGGTCGTGATGATGCAATGCTGCGTGGCATGGATCGTGGCTCTTGCTGTCTATACCTTGGTGGGGATCCTGTGATGCATCTGTTAGATTGGGCCCTTCTTGTCCTCATCGCAGCTGCAGCTATCACAGCCATCCTGCACTGGCGAAAAAAGGCCAGATCAGGTAGCGGCTGCTGCGGAGACTGCTCGCACTGCAAAAGGCGCTGTTCGTAAAGTCTGATAAGTGAATGATGCCGGAAGCGGGGCGTTACGACAACCACTCTTGGCAAGTTTCTCAGGTCTTCCTCTTCCTTTTTGCGAAAGCCCGGATCAAGCCGAGTTAAAATACCATTAAAATACTGTACGGTGGATTGAAAAAATGAGCCAACAGGACTATTTTATACAAGGTGAGTGTGTAAAATCAAATTTTTAAGGGGGAGGCGGATAAAAATGCCGCACCGTAAGAAGATTTTACTCTCAGACAGTAATGAAGCC
>ENA-OQHF01001683-OQHF01001683.1-human-gut-metagenome-genome-assembly--contig:-NODE-1683-length-11906-cov-3.251380_pt1 | contig 11906 bp, 12 predicted proteins | sample MGYA00242559_ERZ504709 | MGnify/ENA primary metagenome ERZ504709 (study PRJEB26092, sample SAMD00036203) | human gut metagenome | host: Homo sapiens | study: EMG produced TPA metagenomics assembly of... | reverse complement strand
GATACTTATTTTGCGTCGATTATGTCGTTTTGCGCATGTCTATGTATCATGATACCCAAGATGCCGAAGAAGCTTATATTTAGAGCTTTTCGTTCATATTTGGGAACATAGAAATGAAATAAATATTACTCTTTCGTTTAAAGCATACCTTTTTCAGGCAGCCCGCAACCGGTGCTTAAATTATCTGCGTGACAATCGTTCAATGCTTCGTCTTGAAGAAGTGGAAGAGGAAATAAGAGATGAAGATATCTCGGCTCTTGAAATGGAGGAATTGCAACATCTTATTATGGAGGCTATTTGTGCATTACCCGATAAATGTCGGGAGGATTTTTCAATATAGTCGGCATGAAAACCTCTCAAATAGAGAAATAGCAGAAAAAATGCAAATCTCAATAAAAACGGTAGAAAGCTCAGATAACTAAAGCTTTAAAGTTAATAAAGAACTTCTTGGACGAAAAATATATCTATCTTTTTTAAAAAAAACTCTTTTTTGAATAAGGGTTATTTCATTTTGATGTGTCATACGGTTGTAAAAAGCTAAAAAGACATACGAAATGAAAAAAGAAATACCCTGGAATCTAATTATTCAAAAGCTGAAACACGATATTACAGCTGAAGAAGAACACGACTTGACCGTGTGGTTGGCTGAGGATAACCATAGGGTAATTTTTGAGGAGTTACAAACTTTGTGGCAAAAGGTACAGGAAAATGCTATTAATTACACTCCCGATACAAATTATTATTGGAAAGAATTATCGAACGAATGAAGACTACAGAGGTAAAAGCTGAACCTTCTGTTCATAGACTCGTTCTGTATCTTTTCTAAACGCTATGCTGCTGTTGCTTCTGCTTTTTTGCTTATAGCTCTCTCTTGTACATTATATATAGGTATAAATTTGGGTCGCCCGGAATTAAGTACTCAGCACTATACTAATTTGAGTGGAAAATCTAAAATTGCATTGCCGGATGGTACGGAAGTTTGGTTGCATACAAATACTTCTTTGACTTATGATACCGATTATAAATTAGCTAATAGGGTTGTGAATGTTGAAGGAGAAGCATATTTTGATGTTGTTCATGATCCAGCTAAGCCATTTATTGTGCAAACGGAGGGTATGAAAGTTATAGTTCATGGAACAAAATTTAATGTGGAGTCGTTTTTCGCATTCCAATATAACGGTAGTAAGTTTGTTGGAAGGTTCTGTTGAATTGGAGACAGAAAAAGAAAGTAAGATGCTACGTCCCGGAGAATTAGCTACTTTTAATAAAAGAGATTGCCAACTGTCTGTAACAGAAGGTGATGTCTTTTTTATGAGTTCTTGGGCTGAAGACCAAATTGTATTTTCACAAAAGTCTCTAGGGGATATCTGTCGCTTCTTGGCTAAGTGGTATCAAATACAGATAGTTATAGATCCTTTATTGAAAGATTCATATCATTACACATTTACATTACGTAACGAATCTCTTGAGGAGATTTTACGAAATCATGTCTCGGATAAATCCGATAGAATATACATTTGATGAAAAAATCGATTGTTCATATCCTCCAAAAAATGAATTGAAGATTGTAGTGAAAGAATATTTAAGTATAAACCTTTAATTGTAAGCCTATGAAACACGACAAAAAATAAGTCCAAAGAAAAGAGGGGAAACTGTGTGTAAAGTCCCCCTCCCCCTAGTTTAATAACTTTATTATTAACAGGAATATTGAGTCTGTTAAAAAGAAAAACGGTCTAGGTTTTTCTTTACTGAAAAAGGTTTACAGCGAAATATTCCATAGTTTAACTTTAACTCACAAATATATGAATTTTAAAAAAAATAGAATTAATTTTGTCGAATTATGTCGAATCCTTTGGAAATCAACCAAAACTTGCGAAGAAATATGGGTTGTTTGTAAACTTAAATCAAATATATAATTAATTTGTAGAGAAAAACAGAATGGGAGGACTGAAGATGAACAAGATTAATGTGGCTATTGCAGATGACAACCAGAGAACTGTTGAGATGATGACAGAACTGTTAGAGCAGGAAAGTGATATTGAAGTAATCGCAAGTGCGGATGATGGAGAAGAAGCATTGCGTATCATCAAGGAAAAACAACCGGATGTTGTATTACTGGATATCATTATGCCGAAACTCGATGGAATTGGTGTATTAGAACGTTTGCAAACAGAAGATCTAAGTAAAAGACCGATCATTATTATGGTCTCCGCAATGGGGCAGGAAAATGTCTGCGAAGAGGCTATGGAATTAGGAGCATCTTATTTTATTTTAAAGCCGTTTGATCTAAGAACGATCATTAAGCAGATCAAGCAGGCAAAGATAAAACAGCAGATTCCTGAAAGACCATTCGTTTCTGTACCAGAGAAGATTCATGGATTGACAGAAAACCAGTTGGAGATCATCATAACGAATATGATTCATGAGATCGGGGTTCCGGCTCATATCAAAGGTTATCAGTACTTAAGAGATTCGATCATGATGGCAGTCTGTGATATGGATATTTTAAATTCCATAACAAAACAGCTGTATCCGTCAATCGCACAGAAGTTTGATACGACACCAAGCAGGGTAGAACGAGCGATCAGACATGCGATCGAGGTTGCCTGGGGAAGAGGAAATATGGACACGATCGATGCATTGTTTGGCTATACGATTCATGCAGGGAAAGGAAAACCTACGAATTCAGAGTTATTGCATTGATCGCGGATAAAAATACGCCTGGAATATGGAGATGAAGTACTGATCGAGGAAAAATAACAGCATAAGACATCATAATCATGATCAGGAGGTTGAAAAAGTTGGAAAAGAAGTTAAATATTTAATTGTGGATGGGGACGTATCAGAAGCAGAGGAGTTAGAAAATGAACTGAATAGAGAGTTTGATATTGTTGGAACAGTATTCGATGGAATGAAAGCAGTTGATGAGATCATCAGAAAGAAACCAGAAGTTGTCTTAATTGATATCATGCTGCCATATATCGATGGAGTCGGAGTGATCGAAAAATGCAGAGAATGTATGGAATATGAACAATTACCAGTATTTATTGTTTTAACATCGATCGGTACCGAGAAATTAATCGAATGCGTCAATCATATGGACATTGATTATTGTATGATGAGACCATTTAAGAATGAGGTACTGTGCCGCAGAATCAAACAAGTTGCAAAAATCAAAGGATTGGATCAGAAAATCATTCAGAGAGAAACAGAAAATAATTTTAAGAAAAATGATCAAAGAACAGTGATCGATCATGAATTTCATATGAAACAGGATGTGACAAAGATCATAAGAGATCTTGGAATTCCGGCTCATATAAAGGGGTATCAGTATATTAGAGAGGGAATTATCATGGCAATCGAGGATATTAATATGATGAATTATATTACAAAGTTATTATATCCAACAATTGCGAAAAAATACAAAACGACATCAAGCAGCGTAGAGAGGGCGATTCGGCATGCGATTGAGGTGGCATGGAGTCGTGGAAAAGTTGAATTGCTGGAAGAAATGTTTGGTTATACGATAAGTTCTGGAAAGGGAAAGCCGACAAATTCAGAGTTTATTGCATTGATCGCGGATAAACTAAGACTCGATTATCATATGAATGCATCTTAAGATGATGATGATGAGATAATATAAGATGCATATGGACGAATACAGGGAGATTGTCTGAAGGAGAAAATATGGATGAAAGACATAGAGTTTTAATTGCAGACAGTTATCCGGACGAGGCAGAACAATTAAAGAAAGAATTATCAGGAAAATATAATGTAATATCAGTAAGAGATAATGGGGTGGATACATTGGATGATATTATAAAATTAAAACCTGATCTTGTAGTTATTGATCTGATGCTTTCAGAGATTGACGGAATTGGTGTAATCGAAAAATGCAGGGAATTGATAGAACCAGATAAAATTCCAGCATTTATTGCATTAACAATGCTCGAAAATAGAGATCTGATGGAGTGTATCAGACGGTTAAAAGTTGATTATTGTATGATGAAACCGTTTCAGGCAGGAATTCTTGCAGAGAGAATTTCACAGATGATACGGATACGTTCAGTAAATAATGATATTCAAAAAAATGAGAAAGCATTGCATGGACGATCAAAAAGAATGTGTAGCATGTGTGGAACGAATGATGTTCGAAGGCAGATTAGCTTTTTGGTTAGGAATTTAGGGGTGCCTGCACATATTAAAGGGTGCCGTTATATGAAATATGCGATTCTAATGGCGATAGAAGACTGTAATCGTATAAATTATATTACAAAATTATTATACCCTGAGATTGCGAAGAAATGTAAAACAACGACCAGTAGTGTTGAACGGGCGATCCGCCATGCGATCGATATTGTATGGATCAAAGGAAATCAAGAACTTTTAAAAGAGATTTTTGGAACATTTGTGATGGAAGGACAGGAACGTCCGACAAATTCACAATTTATTGCAGCAGTTGCAGATTGGATGCGGCTGGAACATCAGATAAAAGTTTCATAAGAATGAAAATATTTTGGAGGATAAGATGAAAGAATATATTCCTGACTATTATAAGGATTTTCAGTGCATTGCAGATAAATGCAAAGATAGTTGCTGCATTGGATGGGAGATCATGATTGATTCTAAGTCCTATAGAAAATATCAGAATGTTAAAGGAGAATTTCGTGACAGGCTGATGAAAGGCATTGATCATGAAAGCAATCCAACATTTCATCTTGATGATCGCGACCGTTGTGTGTTTTTGAATCAGAAAAATTTATGTGATATTTATATTGAATTAGGAGAAGATGCTTTGTGTGAGATATGTACACAGCATCCGAGATTTCATAATGAATATGGGAATATTCGCCAGACAGGTCTTGGAATGGCATGCGAAGAAGCTACACGGCTGATGTTTGAGACAAAGGAATTTGGATTATGCCAGATTCAGGGAACGAATACAGAGTCAACGGATGACTTTGATGAATCAGTTTAGAAATTCAATTATGGATATTGGATTTGCTGAAAAAGAAAGAAAACCCAGTGGAACAAAGAATAGAACAGATATTTGATGTGGTGCAGGGAATCCAGGATCATTTGAACCAAACGGATGAGATTCCGAATACATGGAAAAATGATCCTATAAAGAAGAATCATATATTAAGTCAAATGCGAGAAGAAACATATATCAAAAACTGGATATCTATATATCAGGAATTAGATTTTATGGAACCAAAGATTCAGAAGATGTTTTGCAAGATGGAACCAATGCCATGCATGCTCAAAGAACAAGGAATCGATGAGTCATATATGGAACATTTGATGAGTTATTTTATTTATCGTTATTTTATGAAATCCTGTGAAGATAATAATCTGATCGATAAAGTTAAGTTCGCAATTTTAAGCTGTTTGATAATTGAACAGATGAATGAATATTGTAAGAGAAATCATATTTTGAAGACACCGCAGGAGATTGCTCGAATTTACTCAAAAGAGATTGAATATTCGCAAGAAAACATGGAAATCATTTTTGAAGAGCTATTATTTGGATAGATCATTATACAAACATTTGTAATAGAACAATATATCTTTATAATAGTTCAGAAAAAAACAATTTAAGAAAATTGAAAGTGAAATATTATGAGAATTCGAAAGAGAAAACCAATAGGGAAAAAGACGATCAAATACATAGAGAAATTGTATGAGGCATATTCAAGGAAGTTATTTTGTATTGCAAAGAATCATGTGAAAGACAATGATCTAGCACAAGACGTGGTGCAAAGTGTATTTGAAAAAGCATTGGTATATCCGGAAAGTATTTTGAAGGTGCCAGAGGAAGAAGTATTTTATTTTCTTACGGCAATAACAAAGAATGAATCCTTTACATTGTTGAAAAATGAAAAGAATAATGAACACGAGAGTCTTACATATGAAGACGGGTCAGAAGGGGATTTTGTTGAAGATCCTAGAGATAATTATCTGCAGATGATCGATCTGGAATCTTTAAAACAGAATCTGGCGGCATTACCACGAAGACATCGAGATACGATTTTATTTCGATATGTTTATGGATTGAAATGTAAAGAAATTGCAGATTTATTTAGAATTACAGAGCGAAGTGTTAAAAATCGCTGCAGAGAAGCAAGGGAACTGCTTAGGCAGATGATGGAAGCAGACGAATTGTAATTAGGATCAATATAAAAAGGTTAGCAGTGTGATCATACTGCTAACCTTTTATATTTATTGATTTGTTGCATTTTTCATGAGTTTAGATCCGACTTCTTCATAATTATCCGGGAAGAAGATATGAAGGGTATTTTTACCGCTTTTGATCTTCTGTAGTTTTAATTTAAATGTTTGTGTATGCATATCAGAGGATACATCAATAGAATTGAAAGCTTCGATCACATTAGATACTAATTGTTTCTTTGCATCGGATAAGTTCTCAATGTGAAGAGGTTTTAATTCATCCAAAGTAGTCTGTTTTGCTTGTTTAAAAATGTCCAGATAATTGATGTATTGGCTAGACACCTTAACTGTTGCATTTTCTTATCTTGACCTGTTACCGTGATCTTGTGGTCTAAGGAAGAAAGTTTGCTGCTGATCGCTTTATAGATTTCATTTGCTTGTTTCTTAGTGATCGTAACGCCTGCATTCTTAAAACTCTTCTGAAGAGTTGATATCATGGATGTCTGATATGTTTTTAAAGTATCAGATGCTTCAGAATTATCAATTCCAAGATCTGTCATCGATGTTGTATCTTGTTTTATGATCAGATCATAGAATGCCTCCATGGTGTCATCAGGTTTTGAGTTACTTGTACTCTGTCCACATCCAGCAAGGGATAGCAGTAATATGATCCCTAATATACCGGATAGGAACTGTTTGAAAATCCTACGTTTCATACTTATTGTTCCTTTCTAGTTTATTCATATTTCATTATAGAGATTTTGGGAGGTAAAGTCAATTACTGTCGAATGACGGCTATAAGAAACAGCTCAATTGACGAAGAAGATCATTGTGTGATACACTAGATAACCGAAAGAGAAAAAGGAGAGTTGCGTATTTATGGCAAATAAGACATATGATGCTAATAGTATTTCGGTTTTAGAAGGACTAGAAGCTGTTAGAAAACGCCCTGGAATGTACATTGGAAGTGTATCTACCAAGGGATTGAATCATTTAATATATGAGATAGTAGACAATTCGGTCGATGAATTTCTGGCAGGATATTGTGATGAGATCACAGTATCTTTAAATAAAGATGGAACAGCAACTATTACGGACAATGGACGAGGAATTCCGGTCGGAATTAATGAAAGAACAGGAAAAACAGCGGTAGAGATGGTATTTACCATGTTACATGCAGGAGGTAAGTTTGGAGATGGAGGATATAAGATTTCTGGAGGACTGCATGGAGTTGGTGCATCCGTTGTTAATGCCCTTTCAACATGGCTTACGGTAACTGTAAAACAAGGAGGAAAGATTTACCAGCAGAGATATGAGCGTGGAAAGATCATAACACCTCTTGAGGTGATCGGTACCTGTAGAAAATCAGATACGGGAACAAACGTCCAGTTTTTACCAGACCCAGAGATTTTTGATAAGACATATTTTAAAGCAGCAATGGTTAGAAACCGTTTGCATGAGACTGCGTATTTGAATCCAAAACTTACGATTCATTATGTGAATGAACGAGAAGGTGAAGAAACAACAGTTGATTATCATGAGCCAGAAGGAATCTGCGCTTATGTAAAGAAATTAAATGAAGGAAAACAAATGCTTCATGAACCAGTATATTTTAAAAGAATGATTGATGGAATTGAGGCAGAAGTGGCATTTCAGTATACAGAGGATTTTGGGGAGAATATTCTGGGATTTTGTAATAACATTTATACGATCGAAGGTGGAACACATATCACAGGGTTTAAGACGAAATTCACTACGATCATGAATCAATATGCCAGAGAGATCGGGGTATTAAAAGAAAAAGATTCGAATTTTACTGGAACAGATGTGAGAAATGGTATGACAGCAATCGTTTCCGTCAAACATCCAGAACCAAGATTTGAAGGACAGACGAAGACGAAACTGGATAATCCAGATGCAGCCAAAGCAGTTGGAGAGATCGCGGGAGAAGAATTGGTTCTTTATTTTGATAAGAATCTAGATACTTTAAAAAAAGTGCTGGCATGTGCGGAAAAATCAGCGAAGATCCGTAAAGCGGAAGAAAAAGCGAAGACGAATATGCTGGTAAAACAGAAGTTGTCAATTGACAGCAACGGAAAACTGGCGAACTGTGAAAGTCGTAAAGCACAAGACTGTGAGATTTTTATTGTCGAGGGAGATTCTGCTGGTGGTTCTGCAAAAACAGCAAGAAATCGAAAGACACAGGCAATCCTTCCAATTCGAGGAAAAATCTTAAATGTAGAGAAAGCTACGATGGATAAAGTTCTTGCGAATGCAGAAATTAAAACGATGATCAATGCATTTGGATGTGGTTTTTCTGAAGGATATGGAAATGATTTTGATATCAGTAAGCTTCGTTATCACAAGATCATTATTATGACAGATGCTGATGTGGATGGTGCACATATCGCAACATTGCTTTTGACGTTCTTTTATCGTTTTATGCCAGAATTGATCACGCATGGACATGTATTTCTTGCAACACCGCCGCTTTACAAAGCAATGCCCCAAAAGGGCGAAGAAACTTATCTGTTTGATGATGCAGCACTGACAAGATATCGTGCAGAACATAAGGGAAACTTTACTTTACAACGTTATAAAGGTTTAGGAGAGATGGATGCACAACAGTTATGGGAGACAACGCTGAATCCAGAAAGTCGTACATTAAAACAGATTGAGATCGAAGATGCTAGAATGGCCTCCGATATTACTTCTATGCTGATGGGAAGCGACGTACCACCTCGCAGACAGTTCATTTATGAAAATGCAAATGAAGCGATGTTAGATATATAAATAGAAAGGAAACAATAGATAATGTCAGAACATATTATTAAAGCAGAATTTTCTGAGGTTATGCAGAAATCATATATTGATTATGCGATGAGTGTTATTTGTGCAAGAGCACTTCCAGATGCCAGAGATGGATTAAAGCCAGTACAGAGAAGAGTTTTATATTCCATGGATGAATTAGGACTTCGTTATGACAGGCCACATCGAAAATCTGCAAGAATTGTCGGGGATACCATGGGTAAATATCATCCACATGGTGACAGTTCCATCTACGAATCCTTAGTTGTTATGTCTCAGGATTTCAAAAAAGGAGTCCCTCTTGTTGATGGACATGGAAACTTTGGTTCCATAGAGGGAGACGGCGCTGCGGCTATGCGATATACAGAAGCACGACTTCAGAAGATCACACAGGAAGCATATCTTGCAGACCTTGACAAAAATGTAGTTGATTTTGTATCGAACTTTGATGAAACAGAAAAAGAACCTGAAGTACTTCCAGTTAAGGTGCCAAACTTATTGGTAAATGGAGCAGATGGAATCGCTGTTGGTATGACAACGAGTATTCCACCACATAATTTAGGGGAAGTTGTTGATGCAGTGAAAGCATATATGCGAAAAGAAAGCATCACAAACGAAGAACTCATGGAATATATAAAAGGTCCGGATTTTCCAACAGGCGGCCTTGTGATCAATAAGAAAGATTTGTTAAATATTTATTCTTCAGGAACAGGTAAATTAAAATTAAGAGGAAAAGTAACTTTTGAACCAGCAAAGAAACGTGGGGAAAAAGATAAACTGGTAATTTCAGAAATTCCATACACAATGATCGGAAATAATATTTCCAAGTTTTTATCAGATACCGTAGCACTCATAGAGAACAAAGTGACAACAGATATTTTGGATATTTCCAATGAATCCTCTAAAGATGGAATCCGAATTGTATTAGAACTTCGAAAGGGTGCAGATGTTGAACGCTTAAAAAATCTCTTATATAAGAAAACAAAACTTGAGGATACATTTGGTGTGAATATGCTGGCGATTGTTGATGGACGTCCGGAGACACTGGATCTTAAGGGAATCATTGAAAATCATACGCAGTTTTATTATGAAGTAACAAGAAGAAAATATAAAACATTACTATCAAAATTATATGAACAAAGAGAAATTAAAGAAGGGTTGATCAAAGCATGTGATATGATTGATCTGATCATTGAAATCATTCGTGGAAGTAAGAGTCAGAAGGAAGTGAAGGCATGCCTTACCAAAGGAGATGTTGGAAATATTAATTTCAAGTCTTCAGATTCTATGATCGAAGCAACCAAGCTTTCTTTTACAGACAAACAGGCAAGTGCGATCCTTGATCTTAAATTATACCGATTGATCGGATTAGAGATTTTGATGTTAAAAGAAGAATATGAAGAGATTCTTGCAAAGATCGAAGAATATGAAGATATCTTAAATAACGAGAAATCTTTAAAGAACGTGATTCGTAAAGAATTAGATAAGATTAAAAAAGAATTTGGACGCGAAAGAAGAACTGTGGTCGAAGATGGAAAAGAGGCAGTTTATGTTGCTGCACCAGTCAAAGAAGAGACGGTTTATTTTGTGATGGATCGTTTTGGATATTCCAAGACAATGGATAAGGCAACTTATCAGAGAAATAAGGAAAATATCTTAAAAGAATACAAGTTTATTGTGCCTTGTATGAATACAGATAAGATCTGTATCTTTACCAATCTCGGTGTGATGCACCAGATCAAGGTACTGGATATTCCAGCCGGAAAATTCAGGGATAAAGGGGTACCAATTGATAATTTATGTAATTATGACAGTACAAAAGAATATATCATCCAGGTGCTGGATGCAGAATCAATGATTCATTCATCACTTTTATTTGCAACAGCAAAAAGTATGTTAAAAGTGATGGATGGAGAGTTGTTAAATGCAGCAAAGAGAACTGTGCAGGCAACAAAATTATCGGAAGATGAGCTGATCGAAGTGATTCCGATAGACTGGATGGAAGGATCCGAAGACAAAGTAGTCCTTCAGACGAAAGAAGGAGTTTTCTTAAAATTCTTGCTTTCCGAGATTCCAAAAAAGAAGAAGAGTGCATTAGGTGTTCGTGGAATGAAGTTATCAAAAGATGATTCACTAACGAATATTTATGTGATGGCAGCACAGAATATCAGTTCTATCGTATATAAAGAAAAAGAACTGGAATTTCATCGGTTAAAACTATCAAAAAGAGATAGCAAAGGAACTAAAGTCCGCAGATAGATCTAAGATAGAAAGGAAAAATCATGGTAATTGACTTGATCATACCAACATATAAGCCAGGAGATAAGTTTCAGGAATCATTAAAACGACTTGCATTGCAGACAAGAAAACCAGACCGCATTATTTTAGTTAACACAGAGGCAGAATTTTTTGACGAAGAAATGATCACTCCATATGATAATGTAGAAGTTCATCATATTAAAAAAGAAGAATTTGATCATGGGAAAACAAGAGATTATGGAGCATCGCTTGCCAAAGAAGCTGACATTTTAATGTTTATGACAGATGATGCGATTCCAAAAGATAAATATATGGTGGAAAATCTGATTAAAGCATTTGATGATCCAATAGTAACAGCTGCTTATGGAAGGCAGATGGCTGATCCTGAAAAAAATTATATTGAGTATTATACAAGAATCTTTAATTATCCTCTGGAAAGCAGAGTTAAAACAAAAGAGGATCTGGATACTCTGGGGATCAAAACATTTTTCTGTTCAAATGTATGCAGTGCTTATCGAAGGTCAGAGTATGATGCAATGGGAGGTTTCGAGCATAAAACAATTTTTAACGAGGACATGATTATGGCTTCAAAGATGATCGAAGATGGAAAGGCAGTTGCCTATCAGGCAGATGCACGGGTATGGCATTGGCATGATTACAAGGCGATA
>ENA-OQHF01001681-OQHF01001681.1-human-gut-metagenome-genome-assembly--contig:-NODE-1681-length-11920-cov-4.828966_pt1 | contig 11920 bp, 9 predicted proteins | sample MGYA00242559_ERZ504709 | MGnify/ENA primary metagenome ERZ504709 (study PRJEB26092, sample SAMD00036203) | human gut metagenome | host: Homo sapiens | study: EMG produced TPA metagenomics assembly of... | reverse complement strand
TACAGTTTGTAGAAGGTACAGTTGAAAATATCATGCCATATGGAGCATTTGTTGATATCGGTGATGGGATCAGTGGATTAGTTCATATTTCACAGTTAAGCCAGAAGAGAGTAAAATCTCCAGAAGAAGTTGTGAAATGAAGGAGATGCTGTTACAGTTAAGATCATTAAAGTCGCAAATGGAAAAGTAAGTTTAAGTATCAAAGCATTAGAAGATGATAAAGAAGCAGCTAAGAAAGCAGAAGAAACTGGTGTGGAATACACAGAAGATGCAGCTGGAACAAGTCTTGGTGACTTACTTGCAAATATCAAATTATAGGAAGGAACATATATGGCAGGATCAGGTTTTGGCACAAATTTTCGAATTACAACATGGGGGGGAAACTCATGGTGCAGGCGTAGGTGTCGTGGTAGATGGATGTCCGGCTGGATTACCTCTTGAGAGAGAAGATGTTCAGAAATATCTGGACCGCAGAAAACCAGGGCAGTCAAAGTATACAACACAGAGAAAAGAAGGAGATCAGGTTGAGATTCTTTCTGGTATCTTCGAAGGAAGAACAACAGGGACTCCGATCTCCATGGTTGTATATAACAAGGATCAGAGGTCTAAAGATTACAGCAATATCAAAGATATTTACCGTCCAGGACATGCAGATTTTACATTTGACATGAAATATGGATTCAGAGATTACCGCGGTGGCGGCAGATCTTCTGGACGAGAGACGATCGGACGTGTAGCAGCAGGAGCTGTAGCAGCGAAAGTTTTGAAAGAACTGGGAATTGAGATCAAAGCTTATGCAAAAGCGATCGCCGGAATTGAAGTATCTAAGGAGCATTTTGACTTTGCGGAGATGAATAACAATCCATTTAACATGCCAGATAAAGAGGCAGCAAAACTTGTACAGGAGAAAGCAGACCAGATGATCAAAGAGATGGATTCCATTGGTGGTATCATTGAATGTCAGATCACAGGAATGCCAGTTGGAATCGGGGAAACCGTTTTTGATAAACTGGATGCAGAACTTTCGAAAGCCATTATGTCCATTGGATCAGTAAAAGGCTTCGAGATTGGAGATGGATTTGAGGCTGCCAACCTGCGAGGGTCAGAGAATAATGATGATTTTATCTGTGTTGATGGGAAGGTAGCAAAAGAGACAAATCATTCTGGAGGAGTTCTTGGAGGAATGAGTGATGGAAGTGCGATCGTATTCCGTGCAGCCATCAAACCGACACCATCGATCGCACAGACACAGAAGACAGTCAATCGTGATCTTGATAATGTAGAGATTGAAATTCATGGCCGTCATGATCCAATGATCGTGCCAAGAGCTGTAGTTGTGGTAGAATCAATGGCAGCTGTTACGATTCTTGATGGAGTTTTAAAGAATCTTGGTGCAACAATGGATAATATTAAGAAAATTTATGGTGAATAAGAATGTATGAATTAATCAAAAAAGACGGAAGAGCAAAAAGAGGCCGTTTAACAACGGTCCATGGTGTGATCGAAACACCAGTATTTATGAATGTCGGGACTGTGGCAGCGATCAAAGGTGCAGTCAGTACAGATGATCTCAAAGATATTGGAACACAGGTGGAGTTATCTAATACATATCATCTGCATGTAAGAACAGGAGATAAGCTGATCAAGGAATTTGGAGGGCTGCATAAGTTTATGCACTGGGACCGCCCGATCCTTACAGATTCTGGCGGATTTCAGGTGTTTTCATTGGCGAAGCTTCGTAAGATCAAAGAAGAAGGCGTTTCTTTTGCTTCTCATATTGATGGAAGAAAGATTTTCATGGGACCAGAAGAAAGTATGCAGATCCAGTCAAACTTAGGATCAACGATCGCGATGGCATTTGACGAATGTCCGCCACATCCTGCAACAAGAGAGTATATGCAGAATTCTGTTGATCGTACAACAAGATGGTTGAGACGATGCAAAAAAGAGATGGACCGCTTAAATTCTCTGGAAGATACAGTCAATCCACATCAGATGTTATTTGGGATCAATCAGGGTGGAACATTCGAAGATATCCGAATCGAACACGCTAAAGAGATTTCCAAGATGGATCTAGATGGATATGCATTAGGTGGACTTGCGGTTGGAGAAACACATGAAGAGATGTACAATATCCTTGAAAAGACAGTGCCATATCTGCCAGAAGATAAACCAACTTACCTGATGGGGGTTGGAACACCGGTGAATATTTTAGAAGCAGTTGACCGTGGAGTTGATTTCTTTGATTGTGTATATCCAACAAGAAATGGCCGTCATGGACATGTATATACGAATCAGGGAAAACTTAATATGTTCAATAAAAAATACGAACTGGACCATCGTCCGATCGAAGAAGGATGCCAGTGCCCAGCCTGTAGAAGTTACAGCAGAGCTTATATCCGACATCTTTTAAAAGCAAAAGAAATGCTAGGAATGAGATTATGTGTCTTGCATAACTTGTATTTTTATAATACAATGATGAGTGAGATTCGTCAGGCAATCGAAGAAGGCAATTATAAGGAATACAAGAAACGTAAGATCGATGGCATGATGAACCAGTAATCTTATTAGAAAGATGGAGGAAGAAAATGGATCAGGTTACAATGACAATTCTGATGTTGGTTGTTTGTTTTGGATTAATGTACTTTTTAACGATCAGACCACAGAAGAAAAAAGAAGAAGAATTAAAACAGATGATGGAAACTCTGGAAGTTGGAGACAGCGTGTTGACAACAAGCGGATTTTACGGAGTTGTTGTAGATAAAGTTGATGAAACAACAATCATTGTTGAATTTGGTAACGACAAACATTGCCGTATCCCAATGGAGAAATCAGCAATCCAGGCAATGGAAAAAGCGAACGCATCATCATCTGAAGAATAAGATGAATATTTGATCAAAAGAAAAGAATCTGAGACAGAGAATAGTATCTGTATTTCAGATTCTTTTTTTGTTTCTTAATATTAATTCATCAGATCATCAATCAAATGATCTGGGACAAATAACGGTCCGCGTCCGGTTCCGATTTCGATATCTGGTTTATTCGTTCCATGGAAGTCTGATCCTCCAGTTGCAAGAAGATCATATTCTTTCTGCCATTGGCGAAGTTTTGTAATCTGGCCGATATGATGGGAAGAATGATAAACTTCGATTCCTGCGAGCCCTTCTTCTTTCAGATCATGAATGAGATGTTTGGTATCTTCATTTGAGAATTTATATAAAAATGGATGTGCAAGAACCGGAATTCCGCCAGCATCAAGGATTAATCTTAAGCAATCTTTTGGATCAAAAAATGGTTTTGGAACATAATATTTACACTTTTCACCAAGATATTTGGAAAAAGCCTGATCCATGGAAGAACAAATGCCTTCTGCGATCAAAAGTTCTTGCAAAGTGAGCTCGTGTGATCACAGTGTGAGGATCACCATTTTGCAGTTTTTCAAGCGTGATCGGATAACTGTCTTTTTGAAAGAGTTCGATCATATCAAGATTTCTCTGAAACCGTTTGTCGCGGAGCATGTTGAGAGTTTGATTTAACTGCTGATCCTTATAGTTGATTCCGTATCCTAATACATGAATCTCACGATGAAGTGCATCACATGAAATTTCAATTCCAGAAATGAATTTCAGATCATCTGGAAGATTCATAGCAAGAATTTCCGGAATTCCATCGACAGTATCATGATCTGTCAGAGAAAATCCATATAATCCTTTTGCTATCACTTTTTGAACAATCTGTTTTGGTGTAAAAGTTCCATCGGAACAAGTAGAATGTATATGAAGATCGATCATAGGAAAACTCCTTTCGTATTTTTAATGTCAGTTTATCACAAAAAGGCATAGATTCAAAATACCAGTCATAGATTAAATAGAAAAAGGAGCAATTGTTATGGACATGGGAAAAAGGGACTCTATATGATACAAAGTCTGGTATTTGCCTACATTGCCACAGGAATTTTATTGTGTCTTCTTGCATTTATCATCTATCAAAGCAATGCAGGAATGAAGATCGCGAATCTTGGAATCACACTTACATATATTCTTGCATCTGTTTTTGCTGGCATGCTGATCGGAAGTAAGATCGGAAAAAAGAAGTTTTTATGGGGATTTGCAGCAGGAATGTTATACTTTATGATCTTGACTTTGATCTCGTGGATTTTTCAAAAAAATATCGTTCTGTTTTCCACAGAAAGGATCACAGCATGTTTCTTATGTATTGCAGGAGGAACTTTAGGTGGAATGCTTGCTATTTGAAAATGAATATGATACAATATAGCAAGTTATTTTATGAGAATCAGGAGGACGATAAGATGAAACATATTAAAACTCTGACAAATAAAACATTACAGAACACAGTGAAAAAAGGTGGATGCGGTGAGTGCCAGACATCTTGCCAGTCAGCATGTAAAACATCTTGTACAGTAGGTAACCAGACCTGCGAACACAGCAAATAGTCAAATCGAACAAAGACTTTGTGCTTGAGGCGTTCCTTGTGGGCCGCCTCATTTTTTCGATGAAAGAAAATAACAGATAAAGGGAGAAAGAAACAATGGTTCACCAGTATAAAAATAATGGATATAACATGGTCCTTGATGTAGCAAGTGGATCTGTCCATGTGGTTGATGACCTGACATATGAGGTGATTGCTTTATATGAGGATCATACATTAGAAGAGATCATCAAAGAATTATCATCCTGGGATGAGAAAGATGTCAAAGAATCTTATGGAGAAGTTACAGAATTAAAAGATGCAGGTGTATTATTTACAGAAGACTGTTATGAAGAATACATTTGTGGATTCAAAGATAGACCAACAGTTGTAAAGGCACTCTGTCTTCATATTGCACATGATTGTAACCTTGCCTGCCGATACTGTTTCGCAGAAGAAGGAGAATACAAGGGAAGACGTGCATTAATGAGTGCTGAAGTCGGTAAGAAAGCATTAGATTTTCTTGTAGAGAATTCAGGAAACCGTAGAAATCTGGAAGTTGATTTCTTTGGTGGAGAGCCTTTGATGAACTTTGATGTAGTGAAAGAAATCGTTGCATATGGACGTTCTTTGGAAGAAACACATGATAAGAAGTTCCGTTTTACATTGACAACAAATGGTGTATTACTAAACGATGATATCATGGAATTTGCCAATAAAGAGATGGATAACGTTGTATTAAGTGTGGATGGAAGAAAAGAAGTTCACGATTACATGAGACCATTTCGTAATGGAAAAGGAAGCTATGATTTTGTTATCGACAAATTCAAGAAATTTGCAGATAGCAGAAACCAGCAGAAATATTATGTAAGAGGAACTTTTACACATCATAACTTAGATTTCTCAAAAGACGTTATGCATTTAGCAGATGCAGGATTCGAACAGATTTCTGTAGAACCTGTTGTGGCACCGGATACAGCAGATTATGCGATCACAGAAGAGGATCTTCCAATTCTGATGGATGAATATGATCTTCTTGCAAAAGAGATGATCAAAAGAGAGAAGGAAGGAAAAGGATTTACCTTCTTCCACTTTATGATCGACTTAACAGGAGGGCCATGTGTTGCAAAACGTTTATCCGGATGTGGTTCAGGAACAGAATATCTTGCAGTGACTCCATGGGGAGATTTATATCCATGCCATCAGTTTGTAGGAGAAGAAGACTTCTTAATGGGTAATGTTTACGAAGGAGTCAAGAAAGATGAGATCGTCAAAGAATTCAAGGCATGTAATGTATACTCCAAAGAAGAATGTAAAAAAATGTTTTGCAAGATTCTATTGCAGTGGTGGATGCAGTGCAAATTCTTATAACTTTAACGGTACGATCGATGGAACTTATGAGATCGGATGTAAATTAGAGCGCAAGAGGGTAGAATGTGCATTAATGGTAAAGGCAGCATTGGCATTAGAAGGGGAGACGGAGAATGAAGAAGCGTAATAGCAGTGGCAAGTATATTGCAGGGCTTATTTTACTGATCGCTTTGTGTGTATTTGGAGCATTTATCACAACCAAGGGAATCACAAAGAAGAAGATCGGTCGAGCAAGCAATATCGAACTTGGATTAGACCTTGCAGGTGGAGTTAGTATTACATATGAAGTAGATGGCAAGAATGTATCTGATAGTGATATGAAAGATACTGTATACAAACTTCAGAAGCGTGTAGAAGGGTACAGTACAGAAGCAGAAGTTTATCAGGAAGGAAAAGATCGTATCAATATCGAGATTCCTGGAGTAACAGATGCAAATAAGATTTTAGATGAGCTTGGTAAACCAGGAACACTTTCTTTTGCTGTCCAGAAACAGGTAAAAGTAAAGAAGAATGGAAAAACAACGACTCAGACAACATTAGATACTGTATTGACAGGTCAAAATGTTAAGAAAGCCAAAGCTGTAACTAATCAGAATCAGACAACTGGTAAGAAAGAATATTTAGTTGCACTTGAATTTGATGCTAAGGGAACAAAGGCATTTGCGAAAGCTACAAAAGCCAATATTGGAAAACCAATTTATATTATCTATGATAATCAGGTGATCAGTGCCCCAAATGTACAGGAAGCGATCACAAAAGGAGAATGTACGATCGATGGTATGGAAAGTTATGAAGCAGCAGAGAATTTAGCTTCATCAATTCGAATCGGTTCCTTACCAGTGAAATTAAACGAATTACGTTCTAACGTAGTATCTGCGAAATTAGGAGTGAATGCGATCCAGACAACGGTCAAAGCAGGAGTCATCGGATTTGTACTGGTATGCTTGATCATGATCGCATTTTATGCAGTGCCTGGTATGATTGCGTGTGTGGCACTTGCAATCTATATGCTGATGATGTTATTAGCACTGAATGGATTTAATGCGACACTGACATTGCCGGGACTTGCAGGTATCATCCTCGGTATCGGTATGGCAGTTGATGCAAACGTTATTATTTATGCCAGAATTCAGGAAGAGATCGGGGCAGGAAAGAGTACAGGAGCAGCGATCAAATCTGGATTCGGAAAGGCAGCATCAGCGATCATCGATGGTAACGTTACAACATTGATCGCAGTATTAGTTTTATGGTTTAAAGGATCAGGAACGGTCAAAGGATTTGCTCAGACACTTGGAATGAGTGTATTGATCTCTATGTTTACAGCACTTGTGATCAGCCGATTCCTTGTATATGCGGCATATCATTTTGGACTTCGCGACAAGAAATGGTATGGAAAACCAAGAACGATCAAAACAAGAGATTTTGTCCGTACAGGTAAGAAATACGTTGCAGTTGCAGGTGTGATCATTTTGATCGGACTTGCTGCACTTCCAATGAATCGAAGCAAGATTGGATCAATCTTGAATTATGATCTGGAATTCTCAGGTGGTACAGCATCTACGATCACATTCAAGGATGACCAGAAAGTCAATGATTCTCTGGAAAAACAGGTTGTGAAAGCTTACGAGAAAGTCAGCAAGTCAACCTCTGTTCAGAGTCAGAAAGTAAAAGCAAATAATCAGATGGTTGTAAAGAGTGTAGAATTGAATCTGAGCCAGAGAAAACAGATCGAAAGTACATTAAAGAAAGATTATAAAGTAAAATCTGTAACAACAGAGAATATCAGTTCAACGATCAGTAATGAAATGCAAAGAGATGCATTTATTTCCGTTGTGATCTCAGCGATCTGTATGCTGATCTACATTGCGATCCGATTCAAAGACGTGAAGTTTGGATCCAGTGCGATCATCGCATTGATCAATGACGTATTGGTCGTATTTGCAGCATATTCTGTTGGAAGATTATCTGTTGGTGGAACATTTATCGCATGTATGTTAACGATCATTGGATATTCTATCAACTCAACGATCGTTATCTTTGACCGTATCCGTGAGAATCTGAAACTTCAGACAATCCGGACAAGAGATGATATCAAAGCACTTGTAAATCAGAGTATTTCAAGTACATTGGTTCGTACGATCAATACAAGTTTGACAACATTTGTTATGGTGTTAGCGTTATTCATCTGCGGAGTATCCTCCCTAAGAGAATTTGCATTAGCATTGATGGTTGGTGTCATCGGAGGAGCATTCTCTTCTGTATTCTTAACTGGACCACTTTGGTATATGATGAAGACGCGAATTGGATCAGATGTGATCAAAGAAAATCAGGCAGCCAGTCAGGCACAGCCAGAGAAGATCACAGCAAATCCAAACGCAAGAAAAGAGAAAAGAAAGAAAATAAACATTCAAAAAGAGTATTCAGTAAATACTGGATGCTCATTTTTATGTAAAAAATGGAGTAAGATGATGGAACAGTGGTATCTGTATAAGAAAAAGGCTGATTTTAATCAGATTGGAGAAAAATTTAACATAGATCCAGTGATCGCACGGCTGATCCGCAACAGGGATGTGGTTGGGGATGAACAAATACAGCAGTATCTGTATGGAGAACTTTCAGATATTTCAGATCCTTTTTTGATGAAAGGCGTCAAAGAAGGAGTTGAGATTTTGAAGCAAAAGGTACAAGAGGGGAAAACAATCCGTATTATTTCAGATTATGATGTAGATGGAGTTGTCTCAAATTATATTTTGTGGAAAGCGATTCATGATCTTGGTGGAAAGATTGATTTTCAGATTCCAGACCGCATGAAAGACGGTTATGGAATTAATGAAAATATCATTGAAAAAGCAGTGGAAGACCAGATTGATACGATCCTTACCTGTGATAATGGGATTGCAGCAGCAGATGCAGTTGCATATGGCAAAGAACATGGACTGACAATGATCATTACGGATCATCATGATGTGCCATTTGATACCGATGAAGCAGGAGTGAGAAAAGAGGTTCTTCCACCAGCAGATGTAGTGATCAATCCAAAGCAGGAAGCATGCAATTATCCGTATCCGTTACTTTGTGGAGCAGGAGTGGCTTTTCAGTTTATGAGGGCATTCTATCAGGCAATGGAAGAAGATGAAAGCCAATTGGAAGAGTTGTTATCCATGCTTGCGATCGCGACTGTTTGTGATGTGGTAGATCTGACAGGAGAAAACAGAATCTTTGTCAAAGAAGGATTACGCCGAATCAAAGATACACAAAATATCGGGTTGAAAGCATTGCTGAATGTGCATGATCTGATGGATAAACAGATACAGTCTTATGCACTAGGATTTATTGTTGGACCATGTATCAATGCGAGCGGACGTTTGGAATCTGCCGAAAAAGCATTGAATCTATTTCTGGAAGAAGATGAAGAGAAGGCAAAACAGACAGCAGAAGAATTAAAAGAACTGAATGATCTTCGGAAAACCATGACAGAAAATGGTGTAAAAGAGGCACTGGGACAGGCGTTCGAATATGAAGCAAAAGGAGATAAAGTGCTTGTATTATATCTTCCAGAATGTCATGAAAGTATTGCAGGTATCATAGCAGGAAGGATCAAGGACCGCTTAAATCATCCAGCATTTGTCTTAACAGATGCAAAAGAAGGAATCAAAGGTTCTGGACGTTCCATCGAAGGATATTCCATGTTTGAAGAGATGATGAAAGTCAAAGAGGTGTTCACAAAGTTTGGGGGACATCCAATGGCAGCAGGATGTTCTTTGGAAAAAGAAAAATTACAGGAATTCCGCAAAAAGATCAACGAGAACTGTACCCTTGAGAAAAAAGATTTTGCAAAGAAAGTACAGATTGATATTGATATGCCAGTTGATTATATTACCATGGATCTGATCCATCAGTTATCTGTTTTAGAGCCATTTGGAAAAGAAAATAAAAAACCATTATTTGCACACAGAAAGTTAAAAGTGGAACGTGTGAATGTTTTTGGAAAAAATAAAAATGTGATAAAATTAGCATTAAAGAGTAGTCAGGGAACTAGGATTGATGGCATGATTTTTGAGGATGAAGATGAATTTCGAGAGAAAATGGGAACAGCAAAGTATATCACATGTACATATTATCCAGTGATCAATGAGTATCAGGGATATAAAAGTCTTCAGATCAACATTCAAAATTATTTTTTTGTGGAGGAATAGCATGAGTAAGATAAAATTAGTAGCGATGGATTTAGATAATACACTCTTAGACAGCGAGAAACAGATTTCAAAACACACAGAAGAAGTTCTAAAAGAAGCGATCAGAAGGGGTGTTTATATAGTTCCAGCAACAGGACGTATTTTTAAAGCAATTCCAGAATTTTTAAGAGATATTCCAGGCGTTCGATATGCTGTTTGCTGTAACGGGGCAACTGTTTATGATCAGAAAGAAGATAAGATCATATATACAAATCATCTACCAAAAGAAACGGTATTTTCGTTGTTTGATATTTTGGAAAAATATCATTGTACACGTGATATTTATCAGAATGGGCAAGGGTATATGGAACGATGCTATTTTGACCATCTTGCAGAGTATGGTGTATCAGATCATGTATTAAAACTTGTGAGAGATACAAGACTGCCGCTGGATGATCTGCGAAAGTACATTGAAGAGCATCCGCTGGGAATTGAGAAGATCAATGTATTTTTTGATGATATGGAAGAGCGGGAAACTGCAAGACAAGAATTAATCGAGAAAAATATTGCGAGTGTATCAAGTTCTCTGGAAAATAACATTGAAATAAATCAGATTGGATGTGATAAAGGAGATGGACTTTTACATCTGGCAGAGCAAATTGGATTATCTATGGATGAAGTGATGGCATGTGGAGATGCAGGAAATGATACGATGATGATCAAAGCTGTAGGAACCGGTGTTGTTATGGAAAATGGACAACCTGATCTGAAAGAGATCGCAGACTTTGTGACAAAGACAAATAATGAAGATGGTGTTGCATATGCAATTGAAAAATTAGTCTTTGAAGCATAAGATATGAAAAAAATGTGAACATGGATCATGACCATTCATTTTTATTGACGAGGGTATCCAAAGTGGTATAATAAGTGTGTTTAAATAGTTAGGGGGAACAATGAAAGATGAGAAAAACACGTAAAACAGCAGCTGTAGTAGCTCTGTATACGTTTTTGATGCTTGGATCAGTGTCTGTGGTCAGAGCAGATCAGCCAGTCACAAGAGAGCAAATAAGCAGTGAACAGACTGAGACCAAGACAGATTCTTCTGCCCAGACGACAGAAAGTGAAGCAACGACAGAGACAACAACACAGACGACTCAGGCAAAGCCGACAACGGAAGCAACAACGCATACGCATACAGCGGCGACGACGCATACAACGGCTGCAGCAACACATACAAAGAAACATACAGCAGCAACACATACAAAGAAACAAAAGACAAAGTCTGATCAAGACAAGAAGAAAGACAAAAAAAACAAGAAGAAAGACAAGAAATCTATCATTCCAAAAGTATATAATGACCATAGTCTTGAGATGAAAGATAAGAAAGAGACGATACAGGGATTTATTTATTTTAATCAGGCAGATGCAGCATGGAATGACAATGGATATCAGATCAAAAGCAGTGGATGCGGACCAAGCGCTATGGCAGTTTGTATCAGTTCGCTGACGAATAAATGGGTAACTCCAGTTGATACAACAGTATGGGCATATAAGAATGGCTATTACAGTAGTGCTGGAGCAAGTCATGAGATGGTCCCAGCATTGGCACAACAGTATAAACTGGAATGTCATGGACTTGGAAGTGATGTCAGCAAGGTTAGAGATGCATTGAAGAAGAAGCATCCAGTAGTAGCACTGATGGGACCAGGATATTTTACGAAGAAAGGTCATTTTATCGTATTGGTTGCGATCGATGATAATGATCAGGTAACGGTTGCAGATGTTGGAAGCAGACAGCGTACACAGTACAAATATCCACTAAAAGAAGTGATCGCACAGACGAAGTCAGCATCAGCAGGAGGTCCATGCTGGGAGATTTATTCTGATCAAAAGATATCTGCGAAGGCTGATAAGAAGGCAAAGCAGCTGAAGGCTGAGAAGAAATA
>ENA-OQHF01001680-OQHF01001680.1-human-gut-metagenome-genome-assembly--contig:-NODE-1680-length-11921-cov-3.083093_pt1 | contig 11921 bp, 9 predicted proteins | sample MGYA00242559_ERZ504709 | MGnify/ENA primary metagenome ERZ504709 (study PRJEB26092, sample SAMD00036203) | human gut metagenome | host: Homo sapiens | study: EMG produced TPA metagenomics assembly of... | reverse complement strand
TCGGTATGAGCATTCCAAGCATTGTTTACAAAGCACACGCCACCGGCAACGATTTCGTGGTGTATCTGGACGCCGAAGGCACGTACGAGCCTACCGCCGATGAAGTGCGATTCCTGTGCGACCGTCATTTCGGTATCGGTGGCGATGGCTTGATCCGCCTTACTCATCCGCAGGCGGTGTCCGATTTGAACGACAAGCAGATTGCCGTTTGTGCTGCCGACAATGCGGATTGGTTCATGGACTACCGCAACGCGGATGGTTCGTTGGCTGAGATGTGCGGCAACGGCACGCGTGCGATCACTCTGTTCGCGCAACGGCAGGGTATTGCCGGTCAGCCGGGCGGTGAACCGTTCCGTCTCGGCACCCGTGCCGGTGTGAAGGTTCTGATTTCACTTGGCGATGTGCCGACTCTTGGCAAGGACGTGTTCCAGGTTGAGATGGGTTCATGGAAGCGTGGCGATCTTGATGGATACGAAGTGACGATTCCCGGCACGGCCGGTTCCGCACGCGGCACGTTCGTGGACATGGGCAATCCGCATGTGGTGGCCGTCATCGAAGACGCGTTCTCCAGCCTGCCGACGGTGGAACAGCTTGATTTGGTGACCAAGCCGGTGGTCGCGCCCCGAATCGAAAGCGACCAGAATGTTGAGTTCGTGCGCATCGACGAGCAAAGCGAAGGCGACAACGAGGGCAACGCCACCATGCGCGTTAACGAACGCGGCTGCGGCGAAACCCTGTCGTGCGGAACCGGCCTGTGCGCCACCGCCATCACGTTGCGTGCCAAAACCGGCATCGACCATTGGACGATCACCGTGCGTGGCGGCACCCTGCGCGTCGACGTGACCGATAACGACGTGAAACTCACCGGATCGGCCACCATCGTCGGCAAAATCGAACTGCTGTAAGGTTTTGCGCATAACACTGAAATTTGCGGATACGCAAAAAGAAAGAAGCCCGGCTGTTTCCAGTCGGCTTTCCTTGTAGGCGAGTGAATCCCCTACTGACTGATTGGGACGTTACTTGACGTCAACTGAACAGCAGGGGGCCAGTCTTCGACGAGAATGATCACAATCAATGTCACGATCCATAAGGCATCGACCATCAGATCGTAATTAAGACGGTAGTAGGTGCGTACGCCCTCGCGCTTGGCCGGGAATCTCCTGAACCACCGCCGTGGCATGAGACAACGCCATGAACTGCACGGTGGTGGAGAACATCAGCACCAGGCACCACGGGCACATCGCGTTGATGACGAACAGCGACTGCGTGGTCAGCCAATACGAATACGCCAACGCGGCAAGGCCTCCAAGCCATGTGCACAGCGCGAACCAACGCGGCACGGCCACCTTGGCCAGTCCGATCACCGCGATCGTCACGAACACCGATTCGGCGGCAATGCCGAAGAACGCGTTCGGAAAGCTCAATCCGGCGAACTTCACGATCTCCGCCTGCCAGGATTCGGCCACCGTGGAACAGGACAGCACGGCGTTCACATCGCAGTTGAGCTTCTGCCCGGGATTGCGTGCCATTTTCAGCGTGTCCGCCGACAGAATGAACGATACGAGCAATGCCACCGCCGAAGCGAGCAGCATGATCAGATACGTCCACGTTGCGCCGTGACGCCACCCGCGCGGCTTCGTGTAGTCGTCGTCCATGGCGACGGCTGTGCCGACGCTCGTTTCGTCATCGGCTGCGTCCACAGCGGCCTGGCCTTCAAAATCGCTCATCGTCAATCCTTGGAAAATCAAAATACAAACGTTGTCATGTCTCAGTCTACGCGAAAACCGCGGATTCGAGCTTACGATAGTCATATGAGTCACGTGAGTTACGCGGAACCACCCGCACAAGGTTGGGATATTCATTGCCATACCGTCTTTTCCGACGGTACGGAGACGCCGCGCACGCTGGTGGAGCAGGCAAGGAAGCTTGGCTTGCATGGTGTGGCGATTGCCGACCATGACACCACCGCCGGCTGGGGCGAGGCGACGGAAGCCTCGGAGGAAATCGGTTTGCCGTTGCTGCTGGGCACGGAAATCACCGCCGTCGACGAAGATGTGTCCGTGCACATGCTCGCCTTCCAATACGATCCGTCCAACGAGCATATTTCCAGCATGTTCGCCAACACGCGTGCGGCGCGATTGCGGCGTACGAAACGCATGGTTGAGCGGCTGTCGCAGGATTTTCCGATTACGTGGGACGATGTGCTCGCCCAAGTGAAGGAAGGGGAGCGCACCACAATCGGCCGTCCGCACATCGCCGACGCGCTGGTCGCGGCGGGCGTGTACGAGACGCGTTCCGACGCGTTCGCCGACGCGGTGAGCGCCAAATCCAAGTATTACATTCCCACGCCGTCGCCGTCGACGCACGAGGTCATCGCCGCCGTCAAGGGGGCGGGCGGTGTGGTGGTCGCCGCGCATGCGGGCGATCCGCAACGCAACCGCCGGCTGCTGTCCGACGAGCAGCTTGACGCGATGATCGCCGACGGCTTGGACGGCTTGGAAATATGGCATCGCGGCAATCCTCCGGAACAGCGCGAACGATTGCTGACGATTGCCGCACGGCACGATCTGCTGGTGACCGGCGGCTCGGACTGGCATGGCAAAGGCAAGCCGAACGGTCTGGGCGAGAACCTTACCGACGACGACACCGTACGCGAAATCCTGCATCAGGGGTGTGGACTTTGATCGGTCGGCGTCGGCAGCTCACAGTGCCGCATGAAATCCGGATATGGAATTTCCAAGCGTGAACCGGATACATGAATCGAATATGAAAAAGGCGTCGAACCTGATATGGTCCGACGCCTTTTTTCATATGGAACGTGTCCAACGCGTTTGTTGGTGGCGATCAGAGATTGCCGAAGCCGACGGCGTGCTTGGTTTCGGAACCGATGATGGCATAGCCGAGAGAACCGGCCGGCACCACGATGCGACGGCCCTTGTCGTCGGTCAGGTTGATGGTCTTGCCATTCTCCACGGCCTCGGCGATGACGTTGTTCACTTCGTCGGCGCTCTGCTCGGTGCTGAAGGTGACGGTGCGCGCCACGTTCTGAATGCCCAGTTCGATATCCATGATGCTCCTTGTAAGGGTGTTCGTGTGCAAATTCGTTTGCAATGTATGCGCTTATTCTACGCGCGGTTTCTCATCGGTGGCGTCCTCGGCCTGCAGCCGGTCGACCTCCGCTTTGGCCTTCTGCATAGTGGCCTCATCGCGTTCGAGCAGCGGAATGAGCATGGTCGCCGCTTCGCTATGGGCTTGAGGAATTTCCTCCTCGTTCGTGTCGTCGCTGCCATCGGCGGTCTGCAACGTGCTGATCACAATGGTCGAACTGGACGGCAACGACTCGTGACGCTCCCTCGCGGACTGCTCCGGAACGAACGTGCTGACGGGGGATTCCTCACGTTCGCTCGTATCGTCCGAATCGGCATTGCCGGAAACCATGCCGGCGGAGGCGATATGTTCGGCGGCAGTCACATCGAACGCTTCCGTGGCGTCATCGACGATCTGCTTCGTCTTACGGACGGGCTGGGAGCCGGTGACATCGAAATCGCCGGTCCTGTCATCATCCATATCGGTCGCGTCGATATGACGTTCGCCGGTCGCGTCGGCATCGTTGCTCTGCTGCGCCACCGCCTGCCTGCGGCGTTCCGATTCGTCCAACAGCGTGCCCACGGTGATGGTGCTCGGCGGACGGTTGCCGGCCTTCTGCTCGTCCTGACGCGTCTCGCTCGGCCTATGGTTTTTCGCGGTGAGCATACCCAACTGGTGAGCCAAACGCTCCACCTGCGCCTTGAACTGCATGATCTTGACGCTATCGGCCTGATTCAACGCGCTGATGAAATCGCCCACCTGTTCCATCTGCAGCCACAGGTTGGCGCGCAGCATGATCAGATCATCCAGACGATTGCCCAGCATGCGTCCATACGCGCTGAGCAGCGCATTACGGTGGTTCTCGTCAAGTTTGGAGAAAATCCACGCCAAATCACGCGCCGGATCATTGACCTGCATATTCTGCCAGTTCGTGATGGCGGTGATCGACGAGCCCGAGAACAGCACATCGCCGTCGGACAGGCCACCATGCACCGGACAAGTGGCGAACGACCACAGGCCGTCCGTTTCAAGAACGTCGGACCAGCTCGTCGTGATTTCCTGCGGCACATGGCCAGCCTGACGCAAACGCTTGATCCATGCGGTCAGCTGCGCGCGAATCTGCCCCGTGGAGAACACCGGATAGCCGGCCTCCTGCAGAAAATCCGGACGAAGACGGTGTATCGCGCCCAACGCGGTGCCCACGCTGGCACAGTCGTCCAACGTCAGCAGCGTCAGCGGACGCGCCTGACCATCATGATGCGTGGCGATCATCACGGAAACGTCTCCTGTGACGGACCTCTCCTGTTCGCCGTTGGAGAACGCCAGAACGCGATCGACGTCGAACCCCAATCCGCCCAACTCGCGGTTGCCCATCAACGTCTGCGCGGCACGCACGCGACCAACGAGACGCTTGCGTCCCTTCGGTGTGTTCGAAGCGAACGTGTCATACAACTTGCCCGCGGCGTCCTGCACCACGGCATGATCAATGCCATACCCCTTGTCGGTGGCGTTGACCTGCTCGCTGTCACGCGTGCCAGCGATGGTGGCGTTCGGCATCGCCGCGCTCGCCAAGGCGGCCATCATAAATCTGCTTCGTTCGGTCACAATTCCAACCTTAATACACACTGAAGGCTAATAAGGGCGCGACTTGCCACGAATTCACGGTTAATCGCGCCGATGGCGTCCGTCTCGTCACGCAATCTGCCACAATGGAGCATATGGATGCAACAGCGGAAGCGATTCTCGACGGACTGGACGATGCGCAGCGCATGGCGGCGACCGCCGTGCGCGGACCCGTCCGTATCATCGCCGGCGCAGGTGCCGGCAAAACGCGGACCGTCACCCGAAGAATCGCCTACGCATGCGCCACCAAGGCATGGGATCCGCGCGCCACGCTCGCCGTGACCTTCTCCGTCAAAGCGGCCGCGGAAATGCGCAACAGACTATCCCAACTCGACGTCGCATCCGACGTCAAAGCCGCCACCTTCCACTCCGCGGCACTACACCAACTCCGTCGGATCTGGCCAGACGTATGCGAAGGGCCCATGCCGTTCATCTCACGCAATCCGCGCGAAATCGTGGAACATTCCCTACGCCGAGTCACCACCCAGCAGGTGGACGACGACACCGTGCGCAACCTGCAAGCCGAAATCAACTGGTGCAAAATCTCACTCATCGCGCCGGAAGACTATGAACGCGTCTGCGCGGCCATCCACCACCAGCCGCCGGCAGGACTGGAACCAAGCCAATTCGTGGACGTCTACAAAGCCTACGAAACCGAAAAAACCAATCGCAACGAAATCGACTTCGACGACATCCTGCTCATCACCTGCCACCTCATCGAAAGCGACGAAGACGTGGCGGCCAACATCCGCTCCGGCATCACATGGCTCACCGTCGACGAATACCAAGATGTCTCGCCCCTGCAGCATCGGCTGCTCACCCGATGGCTCGGTGACAACCGCAACATCTGCGTGGTAGGCGACCCGGCACAGACCATCTACTCGTTCGCCGGAGCCAGCAGCTACAACCTGCTCAACTTCGCCTCCGAATTCGGCCCCCTCACCGCCGACGTCAGACTCAACAACGACTACCGTTCCACCCCGCAGATCGTCAACTACGCCAACCGCGTGCTCGAAGCCTCACCGCAACGCGCCGACTATCTCAAACTCAACTCCAAGCGAGACCCAGGCCGCCGAGTCTCGCAAACCGTCTACAACAGCGATCTCGAAGAAGCCCGGGGCGTGGCTGCACGCATCCGCAGACTCGTGGACGAGGGAGCATCTCCGGGCGACTGCGCCATCCTCACCCGAGTCAACGCGCAGCAGAAAATCCTCTGCCGGGCACTGGGCGAACAACACCTGCGCTACCGCGTCAAACGAGACAGCGGATGGCAGAACTCCGCGCTCGCGGATGACGCTCAGACCCGCTTGGCCATGTTGGAAGCACTTGGCGCAGGCGGCGACGTTAAAGGCGTGACCATCTCCACCATCCATGCCTCCAAGGGCCTGGAATTCAAACACGTGTTCCTGATCGGATGCTCCGAAGGGCTGATTCCATACGGTTCACCACCCGAAGGCGACCTTCTGGAAGAGGAACGGCGATTGATGTACGTGGCGGTCACGCGTGCCGAAGACACACTCGACGTGTCCTATGCGCGCGCCCGCGAAGACGATGGGTCCGATCGCGGGCGCAGGAAATCACGCTTCTTCCGGTGACTGCGGGTCGCCGGAAGCGTTCGTATCGCCGGCGTCATCTGTACCGTCGGCGTCGTTCGTGCCATCGGCGTCATCGCCCTTGTGCTCTTCCTCGTCGAGCAGCTTGGACAGTTCGGCATCCCAATCGATGCTGTCCGGAATATCCTGTTGCGCCGTGGTCTGTTCCGTACCGGTAGTGGCGGATGCGGCGCCGTTCTCTTCGTTGGAGTTATCCTCGGACTGTTCGTCCGGCAGTTGCGGCAGCAGATCCGGATGCGACCATTTCGCGTCGCGCGCCTCGGGGCCTTCCTGCGCGCCGATGCTTTCCCACAGCGCGGCCGCCTCACGCATGCGCTTGGGGCGCAATTGCATGCCCATCAGGCTTTCGAACGTGCGTTCCGCAGGGCCTCCGATGGCGCGTTCGCGGCGCAACATCTCACGAAGCTGTTCGATATGCGGAATATGCGCCATGCCCGCACGCCACACGACGGCATCCACCCAGCCCTCCACCAAGGCAAGCAGATTCTCCAACGCCTTCATGGCCTGCTTCTGCTCCGGAGTGTCCGGGAACGCCACCTTGGTGATGTTCACCGCGCTGGCCATGGAATCCGGATCGATGGAATCCGCCTCACGGATCTGCTCCTCCATGGCATCCATGTCGATGGTGATGCCACGCGCGTATTTGCCCAGCAGCGCCTCGAAGCGGGGCATCAGCCACGGCACGGAGGCGAACAGCCTGGCATGCGCAAGCTCCTGCAGCGCAAGATAGCCCATCACTTCGTTCACGTCGATGTCCAGCGACTTCGCGTATTCGGTCACGTTCTGCACGATCAGTCCGCCGGCGGGATTCTTCAGCAGCGCGATGCCCTGATCGAAGCTGCCGCGCACCTCATGGGACAGGTCGCCGGCGGCACGCCCCAACTGCATGGCGAACGACGTGTTGCCGACGAATCGCATCAGCTTCGCCGGATTCTTCATCTCGTCCGGAATCGGAATTTCGATGGGGCCTGCGAAAACCCCGGAAATCTCGGTCTGGATTTCGCCGTCGCCGAAACGCTGCGACAGAATCGAAGCCAGAGCGTCGTTCATCGATTCGGCCACGGGGGAGGCGAACTGCGCCCACGCGTCGATTGTGTCCTCCACCCAGCCGGCGCGGGTGAGCAGCTGCGTCTCGCCTTGCGCCGGGTTGAACTCGCAAGCGGTATCAAGCCACAGGTTCGCCTCGCTGATGGCACGTCTTGCGATTTCGCCGGTTTCGGCGTTCACGCTGCTGTCCGATCCGGCACCATTCGCCTGCTGCAACGCGAGCGATTTCGCCAGTTTGATGTTGATCGGCCCCTGTTCCACGGCCTGCTGCATATCTCCCATGGTGTTGAGTCCGCCGGCGGTGAACGCCTGCATCATGGACTTGACCTCTTCGGGCTTGGGCAGCGTGCTCGGATCCTGACTCATCAGCTGGTCGCGTACGGCTTCCGGCATGTTGGAAAGCTGGTTCCATGCCATCTCGCCCTGAATCGGTCCGAAGCAATCGATAAGCCACTGGCGGATCGCATTCTCATCCATACCGTTTCCTGCCTTTGTTCCACGCGATTGTTAAGTTCGTTGCCTTCCATAGTATGGGAGGCATGGCCGATATGCAGGAAACACAGCGAGTTCACGCCAAAAGCACACGTAACGGGTCGTCTCAAGGCCTTCTGCCACGTATCAGACGACGTTGGCGTCAGGTCGGACGGTGGTTCGATGTTCGCCCTTGGCGATATCTCGCCGGACCGATCGTGGCTGTGCTCTGCGTGCTGGTGCTTATTGCGCCCAGCGCGTACGTGGTGCAGGAGCCGGGACCGACCCAGGACGTGCTCGGAAAAGTCGAAGGCAAGCAGGTCATCGACGTGTCCGGCGTGAAGACGCATAAGGACTCCGGCAAACTACTGCTCGTCACCGTCAACGCCTCAGGCGTTCCCGGATATCCTGTGACCAACGCGCAGGCGTTGCTGGCATGGGCCAATCCGAAGGCCACGGTGATTCCGCAGGAGGCCGTGTTCCCCGTCGGACAAAGCGCCAAGGACTATGCGAAGGAAAGCAACAAGGAGATGTCCTCATCGCAGAACGCCGCGGCCACGGCCGCGAAGCGGTTCCTCAAGGCGCACGGTTATGACGTGTCCGGTATGAAGGTGTCCATGCACGTCGACGACATCGGCGGCCCGTCCGCGGGCATGATGTACACGCTCGGTCTGATCGACAAGGTGACCGGAGAGCAGCTTTCCGGCGGGAAGACCATCGCGGGTACCGGCACGATGAACGCCAAAGGCAAGGTTGGCGCGATCGGCGGCATCCGGTTGAAGATGATCGGCGCGAAGCGTGACGGGGCCACGTGGTTCCTTGCCCCGGAATCCAACTGCTCCGACGTGGTTGGGCACGTGCCACAGGGCCTCCACGTGGTGAAGGTGGGCACGTTGGACGAGGCGTACGACGCGCTGGTCGCCATCCGCGATGGTAAAGGCGGTTCACTGCCGCAATGCACCGTCAAGCAATGAGCGTGCGGCGGAAGGAGATAGGCGTGATACAGGCGGAAATCGCCGTTTCATCTCGAAAAGTGGGCGATTCCGGCGTTCGTAACGTATATGTTCGAGCAGTGTTGGTATATTGACGAACGTGAATCAAACGGCATCTGATAACGCTGAAGAATTCGGTTTCCACGCCGGCGACCTGGTACAGGAATGGCTGTGGGACGATGATGTGGATGACTCGATCCGCGCCAAGATCGAGGAACTGACCGGTGAGGAGCTGGTCGACGAGGATTATGACTCCGCAGTCGACGGTGTGATCATCTGGTGGCGTGATGGCGATGACGAGGACGAACTGGCCGACACCATTGTCGATGCTTATGCGGTTCTCGGCGATGACGGCCCGCTGTGGGTGCTCACCCCGAAGCCGGGACGTCCGGGTGCCGCAAGCTCCAGCACCGTGCAGTCCGCGGCCAAGACCGCCGGCATGAACGCCGCCACTCCGCTGACCGTCAGCTCCGATTGGAACGGTATTCACCTGCGCGCGTTCGGCAAGGGCAAGTAAACCAAGACTTTTCGCGATTTTTCTCGCGTATACGAAAATCCCCCGGGCCCATTGGGCTTGGGGGATTTCGCTATTACGTGGACTTTCCGGCAAAACACAAACAAAACGTGGGCGGAATGTGGGCAAAACACGGGTGCGCGCGTTGATATTACGCGGGATGATATGCGATTCCTTGATTTTTCACGGCGTTGCGAAAAGTGGGCGATGAGGGATTCGAACCCCCGACATCCACCGTGTAAAGGTGGCGCTCTAACCAACTGAGCTAATCGCCCGCAACGAACTACTGTACCGTATCCGCGCGATGAGCCGCACTCGTGTGTCGGCATGGCGGATATGATGCCGCTTGATCGGTACGAAACCGCCGTGTGAGCGATGAGCCGCACGTGTCGATTCACTGAATTTTCATCTTTTGCGGCGTCTGCGTCGAATCAATCACGTAAAGTAGTGACGTTAATACGTGTAGCAGGAGGTCGAACGCCAATGGCACAGGAACCTGAAACCGAGAAGAACGCATCGGGAATCGCTCATGCCGCGAAGCGAAAGTGGGGCTACGATGCGGAACAGGTGGATGCTTTCCTTGAACGTGCGCACATGCTGTATGAAGGTGAGGGCGCGCAACTCACCCAGCATGATATTCAGAACGTCTCCTTCGAACTGGTCAAGGGCGGCTATGTGATCGCCCAAGTGGATGCCGCGCTTGCCCGTCTGGAACGTGCCGTGGTCGACAAGCAGACCACGTGGGAAATCTCCCAGCATGGCCGTGTGGCATGGAAGGCGCAGACCGAGGACCTGTTCAAGAAGCTCGACGCGCATGCCGAACGCGAGCACGGCCAACGGTTCAAGCCGGGCGAGGGCAAGAATCCGAGCTACGACCGCAAGCAGGTCGACAGCGTGATCGACAAGTGCCTGACGAAAGCCGCCGGCGAGCTGGGTGTTGAGGAAGTCAGTGAAGCGGACGCCAAGGCGATCGCCGACACGAATTCCCAGACCTTGAGCAACGTGATCTTCACTCAGCGCAAAGGCAAGAGGGGATACGACGAACGTCAGGTGGATTACTATCTGGCCGCCTGCGCGCAGTTGCTGACCCGACTCGAATCGTATGCGCGCGTCGCGGATTTCGTCGGTGAACCCTCCGAAGAGGCGATGGCCGCGGCCGCACCGTCCGTTGCCCCGGCTTCCAGTGATTCCGCAGCTGGCGAAACCCAGATGATCGCACCGCTGTTCGCAGCTCCTTCCGCCACGGTTCCGGCTGCTCCGGTTCCTCCTACTGTGCCAACCGTCACGCCGGGCGAAGAGGATTCCTTCGACGCGCTGAACAAGGCCGAGCATGAGATCTTCACGTCCGCGGTCACCTCCCCGGTGAGCGTGCCTGCCACGCCGACGAACACTCCGCCTGCGGCTCCGGTGGTTCCTCCGGTGTTCCAGCCGCAGACCGATTCCGCTTCTTCCGCGCCGAGCGCCGTTGAAGAGACCCAGGCGTTCGATCCGCTTGCCGATGATGCGATGGAAGATGCCGCGCCAAAGACTCCGGCTCCGACCACGACCGATTCGCAGGCTCCAGCCGCTCCGGCATTCCCGCCGGCTCCGGTTGAACCCGAGCCGCAGCAGGATCCGTCTTTGGCCGCGTTGGCGCATCTGGCCCACACCATCAATGAGACGAACCAGACGGAAAACACGTTCACGCCGCAGGTTCCGAGCCTGTCCGCGTCCGACTTGCCTCAGGTCACCACCGGTTCGACGAGCCTGAGCTCCCTCGCAGCCTCGGTGCCGCCATCCTTCACGCCTGAACCGTCCGCTCCGGCTGAACCTGCCGCAGAACCGGCAGTTGCCCCGGCAGCTGAACCGTCCGCCGAACCCGATGCGGACAAGCAGCAGGAGGACAAAAAGCCGGAACCAAGCCCGGCCTTCAGGTCGATTTTCCCTGCGTCGGGCAACGACGACAATCTCGATATTCCGGATCTGTCGTTCCCGTCCTTCGAGTGAACCAACGGTAAGAAACAGGCTGGCGGAATCGTCAGCCTGTTCTCGCGTTTACACAATCCCAACTACACAGCCTCGACTACACAGTCCCAACTTACATAGTCCCAACCAATGCCGGAACATCGGCAGATCATACGGAGAGCAGCGCATAACCCATGCAACCATCAACCGTAGTAATTCTGGGCTCCACCGGGTCCATCGGCACCCAAGGCCTTGACGTCATCTCACGTCATCTCGACCGCTTCACCGTGACGGGTCTCGCCGCGGGCGGAGCACATGTCGAACTGCTTGCGCAGCAGGCGGCGAAATTCCATGTGCCAACCGTCGCGATCTTCTACAAGGAAGCCGTCCCCGCGCTACGTGAGGCGTTGGAACAGGCCGGCGCAGGCAACGTCAACATCACAGCCGGCCCTGACGCGGTGATCGCCATGGCAGGCTCCGGCGCCGACGTGGTGCTTAACGGCATCACCGGCTCCATCGGCCTCGAACCGTCCATCGCGGCACTGCAGGCAGGCTCCCAGCTGGCATTGGCCAACAAGGAATCCGTGGTGGCCGGCGGACACCTGCTGTTAGCGCGCAGGTACGCGACAA
>ENA-OQHF01001679-OQHF01001679.1-human-gut-metagenome-genome-assembly--contig:-NODE-1679-length-11929-cov-2.408660_pt1 | contig 11929 bp, 14 predicted proteins | sample MGYA00242559_ERZ504709 | MGnify/ENA primary metagenome ERZ504709 (study PRJEB26092, sample SAMD00036203) | human gut metagenome | host: Homo sapiens | study: EMG produced TPA metagenomics assembly of... | reverse complement strand
CGTCAAAAAAAGACGATTTTCTTCATCAAACACATGAATAATAAGATCACCATAATCCATAAGAATCCAGTTTGAATTTCTTGTTCCCTCAATCTGTTTTGGTTCAAATCCAGCTCTTCCAAGCTGTTCCTCAACATTATCTACAATTGCCTGCACCTGGTTCAGATTGCTTCCGCTTGTAATCACAAAATAATCCGCGATCACAGAAACCTCTCGGATATCAATTACCTTTATGTCCAGTGCCTTTTTTATCATCAATTGCTTTGCAGGCAATGCTTACCATTTCCTGTTCTCTGTTCATAAACATGTTTCCTTTCCGGATCAGGCCTGTTTTCGAAATTTTCAGCCTGTCCTCATGTAGCATTGTATAATAAGCATACGCATCTTTAGTTGCTGAATCTACATCATTTGGATTTTCATCCAGATAAGACAACGTATCTTTCAGAATCTGATACATACACTCATCCAGATCTTCAAAAGCAATCTTTCGCACCTTCGCAAGATTCGGAGCTTTGTCACGCATTGGTTCAATATAGTCTGAAATATATACGATCTTCTCAAGAAGGCTCATTCCCGGTCTTCCTGTTGTATGATAAGTGATCGCTGTCAGGATCTCTTCGTCTTTAATATCATATTTACTGCTGGCCACATAAGCCCCCAGTTTGGCATGAAGAAGAAACGGATGATCCTTTTCAAAATCTGATACCGGAATATCATGCTGGCTGCACAGCTTCAGTTTCTTTTTATTAGGAATACACTTTGCACTGTCATGAAGAAGTCCTGCAGCCTGTGCATCCTCCAGATCATAATCATAAACCATGGCAAGCGCAGCACAAGTGTACATAACCCCCATTGTATGCTCAAATCTGGCCTCATCCAGATATTTGGAAAGTTTCTTTTTATCTTGATAAAATCATATTTTCCCATCTGAATCATTTCCTTTATAGATATCGTTTTTCTCAATATAGGAAATCACAGGCTTTGGGAACATAATAGCGGAGACTCTGCCCGCTTTCATGCCAGGAACGGAGCAGCTCACTGGAAACATCAATATTCATGGTATCCAGTCGAATAAAATTCCCGTTATACTTCTGTGACAGAAGTTGCATCTGCTGATCAAGTTCCTTCAATGGAGTATGATCTCTGGTTGCCACTACCAGTACTGCTTCCTGACAAATGCGTTCCGGTTCCATCCAGGTATCAAAATTAAAAAGTGAATCTGCACCGATGATAAAATAATACTCTGTGTCCGGATTCGCTTTATTCAGCTGTTCCAGAGTCCGGTAAGTATACGTATAACCTTCCTCATGCATCTCGATCAGAGACAGCTCAAAGTGAGGATTATCCTCTATGGCAAGACGGACCATTTCCGCACGCTGTTCATCAGTCGCTCTGCCCTTACGGTTCCGTTTATGAGGTGGATTTCCGCAAGGCATAAACAAAACCTTATCAAGTTCAAGCTGTTCATAGGCTTTTTCTCCCAGAATCAAATGCCCCATATGAATGGGATCAAAAGTACCACCCATGATTCCTATTTTCTTTGTTGCTTTGCTCATTTATAACCTCCCGAGATTACGGAAGAATGATTTTTTTCTTGTCCTTTTTACCTTCTCTGTAGAGAACGATCTTTTTACCGATCACCTGTACTACCTGAGATCTTGTTCTCTCTGCAAGAACCTGTGCCATTTCACGCGGATCCTCCAGACAGTTCTGAAGAACGCTGATCTTAATCAGCTCTCTTGCTGCAAGAGCTTCCTCAACAGCAGCGGTATTTTCAGGAGTAAGACCACCCTTGCCAAGCTGAAGGATCGGATCCATTGTCATGGCAAGGCCTTTTAAATATGCTCTCTGCTTACTTGTCATTGTCATACCTCTTTATTTATAATAATCAAAATCAAAGCCATACATACGAACCGTATCACCTTCCTGGATACCGGCTTTCTCCAGTTCCTCCAGGATACCGCCCTCTTTCAGGAATTTCTGGAAGAAAGCGAAGCCCTTCTCGGAATCCAGATTTGTATAGCCAAGCATTTTTTCAATCTTAGGACCTTCCACAAGGAATAATTCCGGATCTTCCTCGCTGCGCTCCACAGTAAATGGAAGATTTTCATTTACAAGAACATCTTCCGGGAAGAATTCCTGTTCAAACACTACCGGTTTCATCGGGCTCTTATCCAGAAGCTCTTTCACATGGAAAAGGAGTTCTCTGACACCCTGCCCGGTAACGGCTGAGATTGGATAAACCGAAATACCCTGTGGCTCAAATTCTGCTTTCAGTTGATCAATAGGGCTTTCTTCGCCATCATCAAAAATACAGTCAATCTTGTTGGCTGCGATCACCTGTGGTCTTGCTGCAATTTCCGGATTGTAGGCCTCCAGTTCTTTATTGATCTTGTGGATATCCTCCACTGGATCACGACCTTCTACGGAAGCGGCATCTACAATGTGGATGATAACTCGTGTACGCTCAATATGACGGAGGAATTCATGTCCAAGCCCCACACCTTCCGATGCACCTTCGATCAGTCCCGGGATATCAGCGATAACAAAGCCGCCGTTATCAGTATCTACAACGCCAAGATTAGGGCTCAACGTTGTAAAATGATAGTTAGCGATCTTCGGCTGTGCATTTGTCACACGGGAAAGGAAGGTAGATTTACCTACATTCGGAAAGCCTACCAGACCAACATCTGCGATCACTTTAAGCTCAAGGAGAACCTCAAGCTCCTGAGCCGGCTGTCCAGGCTGGGCATATTTCGGTACCTGCATGGTAGCTGTTGCATAGTGCTGATTGCCTTTTCCACCACGACCGCCTTTTAATACGACCTGTCTACGATTCTCACCGGACATATCCGCGATGACCTTGCCGGATTCCGCATCCATGATCACCGTACCTTCCGGAACCTTCAGGACCACATCCTTACCGTCTGCACCATGGCAGCGTTTTTTACCGCCTTCCTGGCCATCCTCAGCTTTATATTTTCTTCTGTGTCTGTAGTCTCCGAGAGTATTCTGCCCCTCGTCGATCTCAAAAATCACATCACCGCCACGGCCACCATCGCCGCCATCCGGCCCGCCATTAGGTACATACAGCTCACGTCGGAAGCTTACATGTCCGTCGCCGCCTTTACCGGAGCGGATAATGATCCTTGCTCTATCTGCAAACATATTACACCTCTATTCCAAAAAAAGGCTCCAAACCGGATCGATTTGAAGCCTTTTACCTATTTCATTACTCTGCGTCTACAGGAACGATAGAAACCTGTTTCTTATCGCGACCTTTTCTTGTGAATCTTACGACTCCGTCTGTAAGTGCAAATAAAGTATAGTCTTTACCGCAGCCTACGTTTTCACCTGGGTGAATCTTGGTTCCGCGCTGTCTGTAAAGAATGTTTCCGGCTTTTACAAACTGTCCGTCTGCTCTTTTCGCACCTAATCTCTTAGACTCGGAATCACGACCGTTCTTTGTAGAACCAACTCCTTTTTTATGTGCGAATAACTGAAGGTTCATCTTCATCATTGTTGTTACACCTCCTTGACTTTTACTGTCAAATATCGATTGTTATAACTACCAGCAATTTCCGTCAGACCGAGAAGTAAGGAATCCATAAGGAGCATCCCCCGTTCAGAAAGATCATTTCTGAAATGAATGGAAACAAATCCATCCTTTTCCTGCACATCAAATTTATCATCTGTGAATTTCTCAAGAGAATTCACCGTGGTAATGATCAGTGCAGATACCGCAGCACAGACAATATCCTGTCCGGCTTCTGCATAACCGGCATGTCCCTTCGAAATAAATTCTTCGTAAGATCCGTTTTTCTTTCTGACTTTAATTGTAATCATGATGACACCAGATTAACCGTTAATCTTTTCGATTTTTACTTTAGTGTACTGCTGTCTGTGACCGTTTTTCTTGTGATATCCAGTTTTGCGTTTGTATTTGTAAACGATGACCTTGCGATTCTTACCGTTTTCAACTACAGAAGCGGTAACACTGGCATCTTTTACATCCTCGCCAACCTTTAATCCGTCATTGCTGACTGCGATCACGTTGTCAAATGTTACGGTTTCACCAGCTTCTACACCGAGCTTTTCAACTTTAATTACGTCACCCTCGGCAACCTTGTACTGTTTACCACCTGTTGCAATAATTGCGTACATCTGTGGCACCTCCTAATTATTTACTCGCCAAATTCGGTGGCTCCTGTTCTGAAACTGAAGCTCTTTAACCTCTTTGTGCGGCATACTCAATTATCATAACAGTGACATACTGTTATGTCAATAGTTTTTTTGATATTTTTATTATTTTTTTGTAAGCTCACGAATGTCCTCGATCACCGGACGTTCTTACTTTCTTTCTGGTCATTTCCAGGATATGCAATGGTGTGATATCAATGGCCCTGCTCTTTATCGGATCCTTTCTGAGAAGCTTCTGTAAAACATGAAAGAGTTCATCTCTGTGATCCGGATTTTCCATGTTGATAAAATCGATCAGGATAATACCTGAAAGATTACGCAGCCGCAACTGCCGGCCGATCTCCGCTGCCGCTTCCAGATTGATCTTACGGAAGGTTTCTTCCATTTCTTCTTTCCGATATATTTTCCACTGTTTACATCAATGGATACAAAGGCCTCCGTCTGCTGGATCACCAGAAATCCGCCGCTGTTCAACCATACTTTTTCTTTCTGGATCGCATCCAGTGCGGTTTCCACGCGATACAGCTTATAAAGCGGAAGAAGTTTGTCCTGATAAAAACGAAGCTTTTCTTTAAGCTCCGGGCTGATCTCTTCCAGATATCCTAGGATCATTTCTCTGATTTCCGGCACATCGGTAATGATCTCATCCAAGTCACGACCATAAGCATCCCTTACAGCAGCCACATAAAATGGTTCTGTCTCCAGTACAAGACTGAAACAGGTACGGTTCCGTCCCTGAACTACGGCTTTATGGTAGCGGCCCTTCAGCCACTCCAGTTCCTTCAGGATCTCTTCTTTGGAAGCGTCTGCGGCATTGGTCCGGACAATGATACCGAATTCCTTATCCGGACGCTCTGCTTCCTCTTTCAGCCATCCGCTGAGGCGATGGCGATCTTCCAGTGCCAGCTTGGAAGACAGACCAAACTTTTTATCTCCTGTTAGTGAGAACAAGATATCTTCCCGTAAAATTCAGATTGGATGTCAGTGCCGGAAGTTTTCCCTTCATGGCATCCCTGCTCACCTGTACCAGGAGCTCATCTCCAGGCCGCAATGGTCCGTTTCCTTTTCTTCCTGCGGAAAAAACAGCTCTCTGTGCCTCTGCAAGAGAATAGTAGCATCTCTTTCCAGGCTCGATCTGCACAAAAGCCGCCTGGATATTGGATGCGATATTTTCGACCTGTCCGGTGTATATATTTCCAAGAATGGATTTTTCCTGATCGGATTCCAGCCGGATCTCGACGATCCGTTCCTCCTCTGAAAGGGCCGCTACTGTACAGGACACACCATGGATCTCCATTCTTGTAATGATCAGTTTACTCAATTTCCTCACCTAATGATTCCAGAGTCACAAAACGTGGACTTGCATTTTCTCCTTCATCGGCATACATTTCCAGACGTTTCACTGTGAAGGCAAATTCCGGAAGTTCTTCTCCAAGCCAATGAAAAAAGGTGTTTGTTACCATCTCCGGCTTCGTATAATTAGAGCTTGCAGATGCCAGCATATAGAAGAACCCATTCTCTCTTACTTCCATTTTATAGATATTCGGGCGGAGATCGATTTCCTTTTCGCTGCGCTTAGTCTGCTTGGTCACTTTGATCTCCGGCTGTGCCAGAAATTCCTTCACTTGTCCTTTCCAGTCGATAGAAGGCTCTTTGCCCGGACGGAACTCCACAAGATAATCTGCTGCTGCCACCAACGCCATCGCTTTACCCGCTTTCCCATCCTCTACCTTGCGAACACTTACGATATGCATCCCCTCTGCCATCTGTCCCTCCAGACGGGCTGCGATCTCTGCAGTAGGCATATCTTCTGCCATTTCCAGGTCAAAATAATCTCCGAGACTCTCCATCCCTACTCCAAGGGGAACTGCAAAAGACATAATCATATGCGGGCTGTACCCGCCGGAAAACGCTACCGGAAGCTCTGCACGACGAAGCGCTTTCTGAAAATAACGCATGGTATCCAGATGTCCCACAAACTTCATAGGACCCTCTTTGCTGAATTTAATTCTTACCTTCAAGGCAGACACCTCCTTTAAATTTCATAGCTCCACATGCGGAACATTTCTGACGGCAGTTTTCCGTCACAATACCCTCTTTTGCACGCTGCCATTCACGCTCCAGGAATCTGCGGCTGACACCGGTATCAATGAAATCCCATGGAAGGATCTCATCCAGGCTTCTTTCACGAAGTGTGTAGAATGTCATATCCACTCCGCATTCAGCCATAGCTTCCTTCCAGATATCATAATCAAAATTTTCTGTCCAGGCATCGTAAAGGGCACCTTTTTCATAAGCCTTCAGGATCACATCCGCGCATCGTCTGTCCCCGCGTGCGAGAAATCCTTCCAGAGCTGTTACATCCGGTTCATGCCAGTTATAACGGATACTCCTCTGATTCAGCTGGGCGCGGACTTCATTTTTAACCACCTTGGCTTTTTCCACAAAATCCTGCTCTGTATACATTGGTGCCCACTGAAATGGGGTAAACGGCTTCGGCACAAAGAAAGATGTGCTGACGTTGATCTGTACCTTACCTTTACGCTGTTCTTTCGGAACTACCTCATAATAGGTCTCTGCGATCTTCTGTGCCAGATGAGCAATCCCCTTCATATCGTCTTCTGTTTCTGTGGGAAGACCGAGCATAAAGTAAAGCTTCACCTGATTCCAGCCACCCTTGAATGCTTCGCCCGCACCATGGAGGATCACTTCCTCTGTCAGACCTTTGTTGATAACGTCACGAAGTCGCTGAGAACCGGCCTCCGGAGCAAAAGTCAGGCTGCTTTTCTTTACATCCTGCACTTTACTCATAACATCCAGTGCAAACGCATCGATCCTGAGAGATGGTAAGGAAATATTAACAGCCTTTCCATGAAACTCTTCGATCAGGAAGTTCACCAGTTCTTTCAGCTGGGAATAGTCACTGGAGCTTAAGGAACTAAGGGAAATCTCTTCGTGTCCTGTATTTTTCAGCATGATACGCGCCGATTCCTTCAAAGTCTCCACATCACGTTCACGGGTCGGACGATAGATCATACCTGCCTGGCAGAAACGACAGCCTCGAATGCATCCTCTCTGGATCTCAAGAGTTACACGATCCTGTGTTGCCTTAATGTGAGGAACGACCGGTGCCTCCACAGCACGATATTCCTTTTCCATATCAATGATCAGCTGTTTCTGGACCTTCTCAGGAACACCATCCGCCGTCGGTGCAAAGGATGCGATCGTACCATCTTCTTTATAGGTAACTTCATAGAGAGACGGAACATAAATTCCAGGAATCTTAGCTGCTGCCAGAAGGAAATCTCTCCTGCTGCCGCCAGCCTTTTTATTGGCCTTGTATGCATCAAAAAGTGCATCATAAACAGTTTCCCCTTCTCCGATATAAAACATATCAAAAAAAGGTGCCAACGGCTCCGGATTATACGCACAGGCACCGCCACCGATCACAATAGGGAAATCCTCACCACGGTCTGCGCTCTTCAACGGGATACCACTGAGATCCAGTACCTGCAGAATATTGGTGTAGCACATTTCGTACCCAATCGTAATTCCAAGAAAATCAAAATCCCGGATCGGTTCCTGGGACTCCAGTGCAAACAACGGAATCTTCTTCTCCCTCATCACCTTATCCAGATCCGGCCATGGAGAAAAGAGACGCTCACACCATACATCCTCACGCTGGTTGAACATGTTATAGAGGATCATCATGCCCAGGTTTGACATGCCGATCTCGTAGACATCCGGGAAGCACATTGCAAAACGGATATCTACCGCATTTTTATCTTTCATTACAGAGTTGACTTCACCGCCAATATAGCGGGCAGCTTTATCAACTTTGAGCAAAATTTCATCACTTAATGCTAATTTTCTCATTCTATCCCTTTCTAAAATTAGTAATATTTCACAAAGAATTTTAAAGATATAAAATTCAGTGAAACATCAAAATGTTTATATTTGTAAGCCAATTCTTGTGTAAAAAGTTGCTATAAAATGGTGCCTAAAACCCCGTTTGGTCAAAAATAGGCAATTTTTTCGACTTGCCGACACTGATTATCATTACCCGCAAACAGCTAGTATCCTGCGGATTTTTATGAACTTATCGTAAAGAAAAATGGGCATTTTGTACCTTTAAATACAATGCAATACCAAATGTCACTAATAGCACAAAATTGACATACCTTTCTCCTATTATAATCATCTATGGCTAGGATTTCAAGAAAATTGTGTTCTTAACTGCATATGGCAATACCTTTAGATGGACTCGTGAAATTAACTCGATAGAGCAGCCAGTCCAAAATACACACTTACATCTGAAATATCAATCGCTAGAGGTTTTGGGGCTCAGAAACAAGAACCCTACTCATATAAGGTTCTATCAAGCTGGCAAGCTATCCTCAAAACAGTCGGAGAGCTTATGGCATCAAGGCAGCTGACCAGATCTTCTTTGGTAATGCTCTGCAAATATTTTTTCCCAATTATATCGAAAAAGTAATTATAAAGAATATTTCGATAGGACGTAAAAGTATTATAGGCAATATCTTTTTCATCAATCATATAATAATACAGCCAGTAATCGAAAAATTCTCCAGCAGTATAATCATACGGAACAAAAATGTGGTTATGTAATTGAGAAATTGCAACTTCCTGTGCTTTTATAGCGTCTTCCTTTGATGTAAACCCTCCCTTTTGATAAGGAATTTGTTCACCAGATGAAAAAGTGAGCAAAACACGATAACAGTATTTCTTTCTCGCTTTAATATACACAATGCTGTTGTTAAATTTCCAGGAAAGAATTCTTCCGTAAAAAAATGTTTCGCGGACTTCCGGCTGGATAATTTCTTTTACATTCATATCACTGGTCTCCTTTCAATGCACTGTTTTTCAATGCAATAGCAGGATCCATAGTATTAGACACTGTATTTTTAATTTGTTCGGCTGCGTCCATAATGCCACAATAAATCTCAAACGTGGTATTGACATTTTTATGTCCGAGTGCGCTGAAATTGTTTCCAGTGGTACATTTAATTCAATAAGTGCTGTGGCAAACATGTGACGTAATCCATGCATGGATATTTTTGGCAAATTACAGGAGTTTGTAATTGCTTTAAGACCAACATTGAGTGTGGAATCACTTTTAATAGTTGCTTTAGAATTCAGCAATGTGTCAAGAAACTCCATATGATCTTTATCAGTCATCTCATGTTTATACTGTTTTCCGGTTCTTGTGCTAAGCAAATAGGGTGGATCGATGTACATGAATACATTTTCATAATCAAAGCGTCTGATAAACAATACCGGAAAAAGCGTGCATTATTATTGGACAGGAACAGAACCGGCAGGGATGTGTTTCTATTCTGTTTGATGCATACAGTCTTCATGCATCCATACCCGAAACACTCACACTGATCAGGCAGCTTATGCCAGATTCCTTATATCTATTACACGTTCATCCTATCAAAGGCAAGTTATCACTTAATTACGTTGCTGACAGACTGCTTCCGGATGTCTCTGTTACACAGACTGTTAACAGTGAAAAAATATTATTTAAAGAGGACCAAAACAAATGAAATATGATTTGATTTATCAATCCGTAATGGAGGAAGAACTCAAAATTGCAGAAGGACAAATGCCAGAATATGGAAAAGGCCGGCATAAATCCACTTATGAATGGATTGCCATTTATGGAAGTCTGCTTTATCCGAGCCTGCATCCACATGAAACTTATGACAAGCTTCAGAAAACTTTTATCAAAGAAGCAGGAATTTCCTATGATGATTACCGATCAGTTCTGCACAGCAGTAACCTTGACAACGAAGATAGGAGGCGGTATGTCCTTAATATTATTGAAAATGATGTGACATTATTAAAGAGTGCGCTGGATGGAGATACTGAAGCTATTTTCCCATTTTTTCCGAATTTACAGAAAACCTGAATCCGCGAGATCGAAAAAATGGCAGAATTTATTTTATTGGCAAATGTATGGTTATATTTATGATTCTTATTGATCCAGATTTGAAGAACGATACTTATCAGCCAATTGCTTTTACTTTCGGAGCACGTTACTGTGATAAACTTTTGAGAAATCTTCGAGACAGGCTTTTAAAAGAAAACGGCCTGACACGGAAACGGAAATCTGCCAGAGATGTGTTATTAGAAACCGAAAATATCCTCTCTGAATCTGCAAAAGCAGAGAGAATGGCATCCGGTAATGAATATGAACAGCTCATGTTCAAGTACAACAACTGTAAAAATTCATTGGAACTACGCTTATGCGGATACCTATACAAAATCTGATGTAGAAAGAATTGTATCCCCACTTATGGGAGGAAAATACAAAATAAGTGATGTTTCAAAAATCCAGCATATGGATGAAAAAGAAGTAAATAACATCATTTACCCCATTCTTGATGTTATGGATAAATGTGGCAAAGATGTAAAAATCGATGCCGTTATTTTAAATGGCGGTATGACCAAATTTTATCTTATCCAAAAGCGGCTGAGAGAATTTTTCGGTTTTGAGCCCCTGACAACCAGTGATCCGGATTTATCCGTTGCAAGAGGTGCCGTATATTATCATTACTGCCTTCATAGGTACAATGTAAGAAAACTGGAAGAACCAGGCAATCCGGAAGTTGCTGATGCACCTGTCAGCCGCCCAGCCTCTGGCATTGCCTTTAATACCAGTACTATTTTAAATGATACTATTAATCTTGGACTAAGAGGTGAATATGTAAGCCAGCTGATTCCAGCCGGTACAGAACTTCCATATAAATCTGAGGAAATCCGTGATAAATATAAACTGGATAAAGCAACCAATTCTCTTGGCATCGAACTGTTTCTTGGACGGGGAAGTACCAAAAATCTTCCAAACCGCCGTATTGCTACCCGAACTGTAAAATTCGATAAGAACTATCCGGCAGATACTCCCATCAGTTTCCAGATTTACATCAATTCTATGCGAATGATGACTATGGCAGCATGGATTACTGGAAAGACCGGAGACCAAGAAGACCATGGAAATGGATATGGCTTCCTTAAAACGTACTGCAAAAACAACCAAGAATATCAGTACTGTTGAAAAAATGAAGCTTAATGCAAAAAGTGAGCTTAATGAATTAAAAGCAATGTCTGACAGAAACAGAAACAAACTGGGACATGAATTAAATCCGGAACTGTCCAGAAGACTTGAAACGATTGGTCAGGCAGCTAATCCTGAGGATTTCTTTGCACCCTGCATGGATATCGCAAGATCCTGTAAGCAGTCTGATCTTATGTTTGCATATATCTATATGATAGCAGGTATGTTTAAAGATGGATGGACGGACAGCCAGAAGAAACAGGTGCTTTCTTATGCCAGGCAGCATTTTAACCCCGTATGCATCTGCCATCAAACAGAATTATTATGTATTAAGAAGGGCATTGGAAGTAATCGGTCTGTTTGATGATAATTTTGCTGACTTCTGTACAGAATACATGGGCAGGGTATATGGTGACAGTACGCAGTTTAAAAATGTTATTCTTCAGCTCGTAATCCGATACGAAAAAGATGACAAAAAGGTAGCGGATTTCCTGAATAAGTTTTTCCATTTATCCGATTTAATAAATGGATTGCTGCTCTTATGGCAAACCGTTTTGGCATGGAAACTACCAAAGAGAACCAAAAAATGTCTGGTTAAATTTATCAAGACAATTACTCCTGGATTGGCTATCTCAGGCGAAAATGATA
>ENA-OQHF01001677-OQHF01001677.1-human-gut-metagenome-genome-assembly--contig:-NODE-1677-length-11929-cov-10.610829_pt1 | contig 11929 bp, 7 predicted proteins | sample MGYA00242559_ERZ504709 | MGnify/ENA primary metagenome ERZ504709 (study PRJEB26092, sample SAMD00036203) | human gut metagenome | host: Homo sapiens | study: EMG produced TPA metagenomics assembly of... | reverse complement strand
TACTTCTGGCAGAGGATGTACATGATGACGATGGGGATAACAACCATCATGATGCAGGCCATCATGGGACCGAGCTCGACGTGGCCGTAGCCGCCGCGGAAGTACTGGATCAAGATAGGAATGGTTCTTGTACTTGGTGGAGTCGAGGGTGAGGTAGGGCAGCAGATAGTCGTTCCAGACCCACATGGTCTCGAGGATGCCGACCGAAAGATAGGTGGGCTTCATGATGGGAAGGACGATCTTAAAGAACACCTGGACCGGGTTGCAGCCGTCAATCATGGCCGCCTCCTCAATCTCGAGCGGAATGTTCTTTACAAAGCCGGCGAACATAAAGACCGCCAGGCCCGCACCAAAGCCCAGATAGATGAAGCAGATGTTGAACGGCGTGTTGAAGCCGATGCGGTCCGCCAAATTGGACAGCGTGAACATGAGCATCTGGAACGGTACAACCATCGAGAACACGAACAGGTAATAGAAGAAGTTCGAGATCTTGCTGTTGACACGAACCACGTACCAAGCGCACATGGAGCAGCACACCAAGATCAGCACGACCGACGTGACCGTGATGATGAGCGAGTACATAAATGCCGAGGCAAAGCCCTGCTCATTAAGGGCGTGCATGTAGTTTGCGAGGCCGTTGAACGTCTCGGGCGTGAGCAGATCGAATGCCGTGGTGGTGCTGATTGCGGTCGCTTTCTTAAAGGAATTGAGCGCAATCATGAACACGGGGTAGATCCATGCGAGCGACAGGATCGTAAAGAAAATCGAGAGCGCGCGGTTGATAGCCTTATCGCGTTTCATTACTGCTGCACCTCCTTGGACCTCGTGGCTTTAAGCTGAATCATGGAAATAGCGACGACCAGGATGCAGAAGATAACCGCCTTGGCCTGGCCAATGCCCTGCCATGCGATACCGGCACGCGAATAGAACGTGTTGTAGATGTTCAGGGCGAGCATCTCGGTGGAGTGCGCGGGGGCGCCGCCGGTAAGGGCGAGGTTCTGGTCAAACAGCTTAAAGCCGTTGGTGATGGACAGGAACAGGCAGATAGTGATCGTCGGCATCAGGTTAGGGATCTTAACCTTCCAAAACGTCTGCCATGCCGTAGCGCCGTCGACCTTGGCGGCCTCGATGTAGTCGGACGGAATGGACTGCAGACCGGCGATGTAGATGATCATCATGTAGCCGACCTGTTGCCATAGCGTCAGGATGATAAGGCCCCAGAAGCCGGCAGCAGAGTTAAGCGCGATGAGCTGGGCACCCACGTTGGAGAGCAGGCAGTTGATCAGAATCTGCCAAATGTAGCCCAGCACGATGCCGCCGATCAGGTTAGGCATAAAGAAGATCGTACGGAAGATGTTGGTGCCCTTGAGCGCCTTGCGGGTGAGCGCCTGCGCGATGGCGAGGGCGATCACGTTGATAAGCACCGTCGACAGGAAGGCAAACGCCACCGTAAAGAAGAACGACGTGGCAAACTGCGGATCGGACAATGCGCGCACGTAGTTCTCGATACCGACGAAGTGCGTGTTGTTGATGGTAATAAACTGGCAGAACGAGAGATAGAAGCCCTGGATAAAAGGGATCACGAACCCGATCATAAACGCCAGGCACGTGGGCAGCATAAAGAGCGGCCACCAGCGCTTGAGTGCTTTGCCCATAGAAGGGTCCTTTCAATATGCAGGGGGCGGGCAAACCAACGTCTGCCCGCCCCCTGTCGCTAATCAGATAGCTTGGGCAGCAACTGCTTACTCGGAAGCGGCCTTCTCGGTCTTCCAGCCATCCACGAAAGCGTTCTTGACGCCGTCCCACTTGCTGTTATCGGCAGCGTAGGCAATCAGAGCCTGCTTGAGGTTCTTCTTCCACTCCTCGGAGGGGATGTAGACGAAGTCCCAAGCGACGGTCTTCTTGCCGTCCTTGGCCATGGCGACGGCCTGCTGCGAGAAGACGTTGGTGGTTTCCTTGGCGCTCTTGAACGGGGCGGTCAGACCCATCTTGTCAGCGATGATGCTGGTGGCGGTGTCAGAAGTGACGCACCAATACATGAAGTCCTCGGTGGCCTTCTGGGCATCCTCGGAAGCCTGGGAGCTCACGCACCAGTAGTTCTCGCCGCCGGAGCACAGGCCCTGGTTCTCCTCGCCGTCGACACCGATGTAGATGGGCATCATGCCAATCTGATCGTCGGTCATGCCGGCCTTGATGAGGTCAGAGTAGGCCCAAGAGCCGTTCTGATAGAAGACGGCCTTGCCGGTTGCGAACTCGTTGGTGGCGTCGTCGCCGGTCTTGGAAGCAAGCTGCGAAGGATCGCAGGTGGAGTCGGTGATGTACAGGTCGAAGATCTGCTTGTAGTTGTCGAGGAACTCGCCCTTGATCTCGTCGTCCTCCTGGTTGTGCTCCTTCTCGAACTCGTAGTAGAGCGGCATGTTGGCGAGGTGGGTGGTGTAGCGCCAGCTGGAGGAGTCGTCCATGCCGGCGGAAGTGAAGGCACCCTCGACACCAAGCTCGTCCTTACGGGCCTGGATGTCGTCGGCACAAGCCTTCAGCTTGTCGAAGGAGTTGATGTCCTCGGCCTTGTAGCCAGCCTTCTCGAGCAGCTGCTTGTTGTAGATGATGCCGAAGCTCTCCTGAACCCAGTCGATGCACACATCCTTGCCGTCGGACTGCAGAGCCAGGGAGTCGTCAATGAGCTCACCGCGGACCTTGGTATCGGACAGGTCGGCGCAGTAATCCTTCCAGTTCTTAAGGCCGGTGGGGCCGTTGACCTGGAACAGCGTCGGAGCGGAGCTCTTGGACATCTCGGACTTGAGCTTCTCCTCGTAGGTGTTGGAGGCGGCGGTCACGATCTTGACCTCGACGCCCTTCTCCTTCTTGTACGCCTTGGCGATCTCCTTCCACTCCTTGTCGACCTCGGGCTTGAACTGGAGGAAGTAGACCTCGGCAGCGTCACCAGAAGCAGAGGAGCCAGAGCCGGCAGAACCACCGCAGCCCACGAGGCCCAGACCAAGAACCGCAGCCGCGGAACCAGCAAAGCCCAGGAACTGCCTTCTGCTCATTTCGTTCTTCATTACAATCCACCCTTTCACACCGTGGCGGCACCCTTTGCCGCCGCCTTCGGAGATTGGCTCGGGGACTTTGCCCCTTTTGCTGACTTGTACAATACGCTATTTGGCTAGTTGTTTGAACAAGTATTACTAGAGCGGTAGAAAAACTTCGGTGAACGGTAATTTCGACTTATTACTTGACAAGTTTTGTATAAACAATTATTTGTTATCGAATGCAGAGAAAACGCCCGATCAAGCCGATGCATCGTCGGTTTGACCGGGCGTTTTCGCTTTGAGGGCATGAGTCTCGTCAGGCTGCGAGCTAGCCGGCTATCGCTTGGAATTGACGCGGTAATGGAAGATCTCGGGGTGTGTGCGGGCATGCGTGACCTCGAACAAGATGCCGTCCGAGGTGTACGACTGGCTCTCCATGACGGCGACGCAGTTGTACTTGCCAAGGTCCAGATAGCTGCAGTCCTCATCGTTGGCGAGCTCGACACTCACCGTACGGCGGCTCGCCATCACTTTGATGCCGCGCTTGTGCTCCAGATAGCCGTAGATAGAATCCGCCGTGATCTCGGGGGTCAGGCCCTTGGCGATCGACGCCAAAAAGTAGCCGTGGTCCACTTGGCGCGCGCTGCCGTTGAGGCTTCGGACACGCACGACGCGAATCAGCTCCTCGCCCACCTTAAAGCCCAGGCGACGAGAGAGTTGCTCAGTGCAAATCAAATGTTCAAAAGACTTGACCTCGGTCGATGCGACGGCATTGTTGCGTTTTGCGAACTCGCCAAACGACTCAACCTCTTCGAGTGCGCCCAGCATATCGGTTTCGCCCTTAAGCCAAATAACGCGCACGCCCTTGCCGTGTATAGGCTGCACAAACATCTGGTCGGCCAGCATGCTCAAGGCGCGTCGAACGGTATTGCGCGTGCAGCCAAACTCCGCGGTCAGCTCGGCTTCGGTTGGCAGCATCTCCTGAAACGCATAGGTCCCGTTGATGATGCGCGAACGGATCTCGCGGTAGATTCCTTCGTAAATCGCTTTTGGCATGATTTCACCTCTAATGAATATGTATGGCTAGGCACGATAGCATTTCTTAAAGTTGTTTAAACCGATTATCGGTAAAGCACGGATTATTTACCGTCGACGGTTCCCCCGAAACCCAAATCGGACCGAATCAAAACCGTCAATGCGGCAAGCAGCCAGTCCTCTACAATGAGTTCATTGTTTAAACGTTCTTGCTCGCACAGCATGTTGCATCCGAAAGGCATATTATGCTGCAGAAAATCCAACGTTTTGGCGGAGCCATGTTCGCGCCCGCCATGCTGTTTTCTATATCAGGCCTCATGGTCGGCATCTCCGCCCTCGCAACGACCGTGGATATCGTCGGCGACCTCGCCGTATACGGAACCCCCTGGTACGTTTTCTGGACTATCATTCAGCGCGGCTCGTGGACGGTCTTTAAGCGCCTTCCACTCCTTTTTGCCGTAGCGCTGCCCATCGGCCTTGCCCAAAAGCAACCGGCACGCTGCTGCCTCGAGGCGCTCGTAGCCTATTTTGCCTACTGTTTCTTTTTGAGCGAGATCATTAAGCTGAGCGGCGACAACCTTGGACTTAAGTACCCGTCGTCTTTAACCCCCGCCAGCGGCATCACCGTCATCGACGGCATCAAGACGCTCGACACCGGCATTATCGGCCCGCTGGCGGTGTCGGCAACCGTCGTTGCCATCCATGACCGCTTCTACGATGCCAAGGTTCCCGATTGGCTCGGCACGTTCTCGGGTTCCTCGCTCGTCTACCTCATCAGCTTTTTTGCCGTGTTTGCCCTTGCCGCCATCTCGGCCGCCATCGTGCCCTTCGCATACGCTGTGACCGAAACGCTGCGCCACGCACTTGCGGGCGTCGGCCCCTTCGGCGTGGGCATCTTTGTGTTTTTGGAGCGAGCGCTCGAGCCCATGGGGCTGCACCATCTGCTCTATATGCCCATCTATTACGACAATCTGGTCATTCACGACGGTATTTACGCCACGTGGACCAACCTGCTCCCCATTCTCTCCCATAGCACGCGCCCTTTAAATGAACTTGCGCCCTGGGCAGGTTTTACCGCCACCGGCTGGGGCAAGCTCTTTGGCCTTCCCGCCATCGCGGCAGCATTCTATTTCACCGCCAAACCAGAACGCCGCGCCGGCCTTAAGGTCATCCTTTTGCCCGCCATCGTCGCCTCGGTGGTCTGCGGCGTCACCGAGCCGCTCGAGTTTCTCTTTATGTTCACCTATCCCGGACTCTTTTTGCTCTACGCCGTCCTGTCCTCCTGCCTTGCCATGACCATGAACTTCTTTGGCATCGTCGGCATCTTCTCGGGCGGTCTCATGGAAATGACGGCCTTCAACTTCATCCCACTCATGCGAATGCATGCCGGCTCCTACCTTTTGGCGCTCGGTATCGGTCTTGCCTTTAGCCTCATCTTTTTTGTTAGTTTTCGAGCACTCATCTTGGTCTATGACCTTAAGACGCCGGGCCGCGAGGATCATGTCTCCAATCGCGCGGCAATCGATCGTTTAACGGGAAGCGGCTTTGCCAAAGAGCAATCTCCCAATGGCGAGGTCAGTATTCAATCCGATCAAGATCACGTCCTCGCTGAGCGGGTAATTCAGCTTTTAGGTGGCGTTGGCAATATCGTGGGCGCAACCAACTGCGCCACGCGCCTGCGCGTCGAGGTCGCAGACCCTTCCATCGTTGCAGATAATGCGTCGTTTGTCGCGGTGGGCGCCAAGGGCCTCATCATTACGGGCAAGACCGCCCAGGTGATTATTGGCATCTCCGTTCCCCGCGTTAAAGAGCATTTTGACCAGATCATGGGCCTCGAACCGGGTTTTGCATTCGCCGCCTCGCCTTCTCATGCCGCCGACGCCACCAAAAAGCATGGCAATGTCTGCTTCTTCGACATCGACGGTACGCTCGCCTGGCAAGATCCCAGACTTGCCCAGGAGCTTCCCGAGGACGAGCGAGACCTCTCCCCCTATCCCGACGAGACGGTTGCACAGGCAATTCGCACGTTTGTCGCCAACGGCAACAAAGCCTTTATCTGTACGGGGCGCACCCTCAGCTGCATCCATCCCAAGCTGCTCGAGCTGCCGTGGGCAGGCGTCGTGTGCCTCGCGGGCGGTTACGCCGAACTCGAGGGGCGTATCGTGCGAAATGCAGCCATAAACCCTGGTCTGCTACAGCGCCTCGCCCCCTATCTCGAGCAATCGGGCGAGGTCATTCGCTTTGAGGGCATCGATCGCGTCGTGCGCATGAGTGCAGATGCCCCCGAGACGTACGGCTACGCACGCACCGTGGGCGACGCCGTCACGCAACTTGAGCACTACAACGCCTATAAAATTCTTATGTCCACACCACTTGCCAACCGCATCGCCCAAGATGAAGAGCTTGGACCTCTGCTCTGCCTCAACGAGCTCGAGCTCGAGGTCACAGAAATCTCGCCGCGCGAGTGCACCAAACGGGCCGGAATCAAGGCTGTGCTTGACGCCCTGGGACCAGACCACGGCACCGTATATGGCATTGGCGACGCGAGCAACGACATCGCCCTCATGGAGGCGGTCGATGTTGGCATCGCCATGGGCAACGCGCCGGACTTCCTCAAGGAAAAGGCCGACTACGTAACCGACAGCTTCGACCACGACGGTGTCGTCACCGCGCTCGAACACTTTGGGCTTATCTAGCCGAGCCCCTTGCCGCGTTTGCGACCGCAAGACTCAATCGTCTTCAACCGCCGCGCTCGACGCCCCAATGTGGCAATATGTTGTCTGCATAATGCAACGGTGCAACCTAAGAAAGAATGCGAGAACCCGTGTCCAGTCCGTTTACCAGCTTTTTAGCCCAGCACTTTGACCAGATTAACGACTATCTGGCCACGTTCTTTGACGGACAGGCAACTTCCGCCGATATCGAGCGTTACCTGTATGCCCCGCTCTCGGCATTTACGGCCAATGCCGGCAAACGCCACCGCCCGCTCATCTGCATGCTCGCCGCCACCGCGGTAGGTGGCAGCTTTGAGAGTGCCCGCAGCGCAGCGGCGGCTATCGAGCACTTTCAATCGGGAGCGCTTATCCATGACGACATCGCCGACAACGGCCAACTGCGTCGCGGCAAGCCCTGCATGCACCTTACCGAGGGCACGGGACTTGCCATCAACTGCGGCGATCTAGCGCTCACCATGGTCACCAAGACGGTTCTCGACGACCCCACGCTCGAGGCAGACGTGAAACTCCGTGTACTCCACGAGCTCACCGAGATGATCGTCCGCACCATCGAGGGCCAGGCGCTCGACTTGGGCTGGGTACGCGACGGGCGCTTTGACATCTCGGTCGACGATTACCTGGACATGGCAACGCACAAGACCGCGTATTACAGCGGAGCCACGCCGCTTGCCACCGGAGCCATCATTGGCGGGGGCAGCGAGGAGCAAATTGAGGCGCTGCGCGCCTTTGGCCTGCACACCGGCCTTGCCTTCCAGATCCAAGATGATCTGCTCAACTTAATCGGTACCAAGGAGGTCGCCAACAAGGACTTCCGCACCGACATCACCGAGGGTAAGCGCACGCTCGTTGCCGTGCACGCCCTGTCTGATGAGCGCTATCACGACGAGATTGAAGCGATCCTCTCCTCGGGCACCGAGGACCCCGCGCAGCTCGCGCGTGCCGTGGACATCTTCCAAGAGACCGGCTCTATCGATTACGCCCACGCCTACGCGCTGGACCTGACCGCCAAAGCCAAGGCCGCCATCGAGAACGTTGAGCTTGATCCGCACGCACGCGAGCTGTTCCTCTCCATGGCAGATTTCTTTGTGGAGCGACTCAACTAGCGGGGTTATAAAACCTGTCAGCAGCGTATTTGGGTACAACTTGCTACACTGTTGAGTGCATGTTTATGCATCCCTTTGCGTTGTCTATCCGACACACGCTCAAATAGTACGAATGGTACGCCGAAAGGGGTTCGTTCATGGAACCTATTACAACGGGCATGCAGGGAGCAGCCGTCGAGGACGTCCAGTCCCGCCTTCTGCAGCTCGGCTATACAATCGATGACACCGAGGTTGCCGACAAGCGCTTTGGCACCACCACCGAACAGGCTGTTGGCACCTTTAGGCTCGATAGCGGCCTTGCCGCTGGCTGTGCCGTCGATATCCCCTGCTGGAGCGCCCTGGTCGACGCCTCGTATAAGCTGGGCGACCGCACGCTCTATCTGCGCATGCCCAATTTCCATGGCGCCGACGTTCAGGCCCTACAGCGCGCGCTCAACGTTTTGGGCTTTGCCTGCGGTGAGGACGACGGCTATTTTGGCCCGCACACCGAGGCCGCTCTGCAGCAGTTCCAGGAAAATGTTGGCCTGTTTGCCGATGGCATGGCGTTCCAGGATACCTACGCCTATATCAACCGCCTGCATCACGTGTGGGAGGGTAAGCCCTCGGTTACCGAGGCCGAGTCGCGCATCGGTTTTGCCCGTGCCGCCAACGTGCTCGAGCGTTTCCAGATTGCCGTCATCGGTGAGGACCCCATCGCACGCAGCGTTGCATCGCGCATGTGGAACATCGCCACGGCGACGACCGACAGCAGCGGCATGATGCTTTGCGATTCCGAGGTTCCGACCGACGTGGATCTGGTGCTCGAGATCGCAAGCGATGAGCTGCCCGCAGATGCTGCGCCGCGCGCCACGATCGCCCTTGCCGAGTGTCACAACCTTGCACAGCGCATCCGCACCGCCAATGTCGCCGCGCAGCAAAAGCCCGCACGCATCCGCATTGAGCTCACGGGCATGACGCGCTACAACGGAACCTTCACCGCAAGTGATGCGCAGACACTCGCCGTACGCCTGCTCGATGGCGTTTGCGATGCCCTCGCAGATTAGGTAAACTAAACGGGTTGCTTTTGGGCAACACCACACATTGGGACGTAGTTCAACGGTAGAACTCCGGTTTTTGGTGCCGGCTGTTGGGGGTTCGAATCCCTCCGTCCCAGCCAAAGAAACAAGCCTCTCGGACGCATAGCCGATCGGGAGGCTTTTCTTGTGGGCAAGCGGAGGGATTCGAACCCGCAAGGCAACACAACTTCTCGTCCAGCACGGGAAAATCTACCTTCAAAAGACAGGCGCCCCAAGCCCACTCGGACCAAGAGCGCCTTACATCTAGAAAATATCAGCCCAGTTCCGAAAAGCGAGCCGCATGCAACAACCAAGCCACCACAGGCCCCGGGAGAGCGGGGACACCGGCTTAGGTTTATCGCGAGTTCCGCACGAACAGGAGGCCACGTGACCTCGATGTTTTGGACGTGACAGCGAGAGGGGTCCTGGTATGGCAAGGTGACGTGAAACAAGGCGGCGCTGACCTTCTGGTCGCGCCGCCGAAGTTGAACGTCAGATTGCCGTGCCAGGGCCCCTCGCAGCGTCAAGAAGACCGCCGTTCGGTAGAACGGCGGAACTAATTGTTCAGCATGCGGTCGAAGCTTCCCGAGTCGCCATCCCGATAGTCGGCGGTCATCAGAATCTCCTGCGGAATGCGTCCGCCCTCACGCAGCACGTTGCGGAACTGCACGCGCGTGACCATGGGCAGATCCTTGATCGTCGCCGCCAGGTTCTGCGGTACACCCTGGTTGGCAGCCGCGGGCTCGCACTCACCGCCGGCCTTCACGCGGCGCTTGTGCTCGGCGAGCATGGCGCGATACATACCGGCATGCAGGCGAATCTCAACAACATTGGCATTACGGGTCTGCTCGACAATGCGCGCACCCTCTCGGTCGATGTCGCCCACGTAGTAGACATAGTTAAAGCGATAGCCGATCTCGGCCAGATAATCATCCAGTGCGTGTGAAACGCTCGCCTTGCAGCCGCCGCCAAAGATCACGCCACCCACCTTGGTGCCAAAAAGCTTGGCGTGCTTGCGGCCGCGCAGGAGCTTGACGATCTCGTCATAGGTGTCCAGGTTCTCGACCATAATGAACGGCTTGTCGGCGCCCAGCGTAAAGAAGCCCGTAAAGTGCACAGGACGGTTGGGAGCAACCTTGATTGCCTGCATGCTGATGCCCTTTTCGGTCATACGCCGAATCAGGCGCTCGCCGTGTTTGCCGTCAAAGGCCTTCTCATCGTTAAAAATCTGGTAGGCGCGCTGGCGACGCGAAGCGACCGGCGTGTCGGCGCCGCGATTCTGCTCTATCCAAGCCTGGATGATCGCAATCTCCTCGGCAATCTTGCGGTTGGACATCTCGTTGTGCTGAGTGCGCTGCGGAGCTTTTTTGTTATCCTTGCCCTCGACCTTAACGATTTGAGTCTGCTGCTCCTTAATCTTGGAGAGCGCCGTAGGCGTGGGAACGACCTTGAGCAGCTGCCTGCCCAGGACACGGGCCAGAGCAAACGCCGAAACCTCGCCATGAGCGGGCGGCTCAGGCTGCTGGGCGGCCGCATCGTTTGCAGTCGGTTTGGGCTGCGCCTGGGATTTGCGCTTGGAATCTGCCTGAGCTTTGCGCTCTTGCTTTGGCGCGGACGAGCTCTTTTGCGAACGTTCGGGCTTGTCCCCCTTCGCCGGCTGGCGCTTGGGTTGCTCCACCGGGGCCTCAACCTTCGCATCCTTGCTTTGCGTCGCCGCCTTCTCGGCCGCGGCCTCGGCATTCGAGCCACGACCGCCACGGTGACGACGACGGCGAGGCTTGCTCGAAGCGCTCTCCCCTGCCTGCTTATCAGCGGACTGCTGAGCTTTGACCTCGGCGTCGGCCGCAGGCTGCGACTCGGAAGGTTGCTGCTCGCAAGCCACCGGCTCAACGGTTTTCTCGGTTTGTTCGGCCTTATCGGCCTGAGCGGTCGAAGCCGGCTCGCCCTTCTCCTGACGCTTTACGGGATACGCGCGTCCCGCAAAACCGCGGCCGGGACGACACGAACCCGGAGCCCTCTTGGCAGACTCCTCAACATCGTCTGCAACCTCGGGAGGCTCTTCAACCTCATGCGCGACATCCTGCTGCGCAGCCTTAAAGTGAGCACCGCGACGACGCTTGGGCTCTTGGGCCTCCACGGGCTTTTGCTCCTGCGCGGGCTTCTGCGACTCGGCAGCAACCTTGGTCTCGACAGCCTCGGTATCGAGCTCATCCCTTTGAGCAACGGCGCGACGGAAGCGCTCCTGCTGGGCACGGCGCTGAGCATCGCGCTTGCCGCCCCCGCCAAAACCGCCGCGACCGGCCTTAGCCGTAAAGGCGCGAACGACGCTCTCATCGAGCAGCTCGTCGGTATCGATATGCTCGCGCGGGGCCGTTTCCACCGAAGCGGGCACCTCGACAACGTCCTCGACGGCCTCTTCGGCAACCTCGGCAAGCTGCTCCTGGGCATCACTTATCTCGGCATGAATGGTATAGAACGCCGGACGTCCGTTAATGCCGCTGCCCTCGATCTTGGTAACGATTTTTGCCGCGATGAGTTCGTCGCGCATCGCCTTGGTGTCGCATTCCTTATCGACGGAGCGGAAAATCTGTGCCAGCGCGCTCGACTTGATTTTAAGCGCCTTGCGGCAGAGCAGGTCGTAGGCAACCAGCTTGGCGCGCTCGGCAGAAAGCGACGTCTGGCTGCTTAGACGCTCAGCCAGGGCATCGACATTATTTTGGTTATCGGAATATACCGTCTTGGCCACGGGGCCCCTTTCATATGTACACATATACGTCTATATGGTACATCGCGCGAGCCTATCCACGCAAAACATCTGCGAGGACGCCTTTGCATCACCCGTTCCCCTTGATTGGCAACTTCATCCGAACACCTCCCACATTCATCCGTACATGTACGGATGAATGTGGGAATCCGATACCCTGAGGGCCGGACCGGCCGGCCCCGGGAGATCGGAGGACGGCATGTCCGGA
>ENA-OQHF01001674-OQHF01001674.1-human-gut-metagenome-genome-assembly--contig:-NODE-1674-length-11940-cov-3.642005_pt1 | contig 11940 bp, 11 predicted proteins | sample MGYA00242559_ERZ504709 | MGnify/ENA primary metagenome ERZ504709 (study PRJEB26092, sample SAMD00036203) | human gut metagenome | host: Homo sapiens | study: EMG produced TPA metagenomics assembly of... | reverse complement strand
CTTTGTGCCTCCGGAATGCGACTTCCTGCGCGCGGCGTTGCCGCGTTGGGTGTTGCTAGACGATTTGCCTCTGCTCCTATTATCCGCTGTTGCGCAGCCGTTGGCGGCTCTGACGCCTTACGGATGCGGCACACCCCTTGCGGGTGCCGCTCTGCCCATCTTGTAGAAGTACAGCCTAATTTCCGTCTACCGGAGCACTCCACAATGCGGCGAGCGCAGCAATGCCGCTATTTCGCAAGCAGTCTGCCGCCGTGCTACCGTCACTCGCGCCTCACGGAGTAAGGCGCGGTTGCAATCGGTGCCGAATCGCAGGGATTCATGGCGAAGCCATGTACACCGCACTTACATTGCGCAGCGCGTGCAGCTCTTCAAGCTGCAAACCCGCAATGTCGGGGGTCGAGGGGGGACTCCCCTCGCGTTCTCTTGGGGGTCCAAGGGGGCCATTCTCTCACGTGAGAGAATGGCCCCCTTGGTGCTGCGGCGCGCACGCCGCATTTTCCCTCCGCGCTCTGCGCGGAAAGCAACCGCTCCCCCGAGGGAGCGCAAAAAAGAAGCAGCCCTTTCGGGCTGCCACTTTTTTACTTTTCACAAATGACCGGCTTTTGGCGGTCAGACTCCACAAAGGCCTTGGCCTTTTCCACCGCTTCCGCGCGGGGGAGCTTCACCTGCTCGCCGGTGCGCATGTCCTTGCAGGACACGACGCCCGCGTTGATCTCGTCTTCGCCGAGGAAGTAGACGTAGGGCACCTTGAGCTTGTCGGCGTAGTTCATCTTGGCCTTGAACCTCTTCTTTTCCGTATAGATCTGCGTGCTGACGCCCGCGGCGCGAAGATCGGTCGCGAGCGAGATGGCCTCGCTCAGGTCCTCGGTCATCGGCAGGATAAGCACGTCCGCCGGCGCGGCGCAGATGTCGCTATTCAGAAGGCCCTGCTCGCCGAGGACATAGAACAGGCGCGTCACGCCGATCGAAATGCCGACGCCGGGAAGCTTGCGGTCAGTATAGTACTCCGCAAGGTTATCGTAGCGGCCGCCGGAGCAGACCGAGCCGATCTCGGGGTGGTCGAGCAGCGTCGTCTCGTACACCGTGCCGGTGTAGTAGTCGAGGCCGCGCGCGATGGTCAGGTCGACCGCGAAGTTCTCCTGCGGCACGCCGAACGCGCCGAGGTACTTGGCGACGGTCGTCAGCTCGTCGAGGCCCTGGTCGAACATCTCGTTGCGGCCGCGGTACTTTTCAAGAGAAGCGAGCACCTCTTCGTTCGTGCCCTTGATGCCGATGAAGGCGAGGATCTCATCCGCCTTTTCGCCCTCGATGGCGTAGTCGTCGACCAAGATCGCGCGCACGAGGTCAGGGCCGATCTTTTCGATCTTGTCGACGGTGCGCATGATATCGCCGGACTTGTCGGAGAGGCCCAGCATCGCGTAGAAGCCGTTTAAGATGCGGCGGTTGTTGATGCGGATCTGGAAACGGGACAGGCCGAGGCGGGAGAAGACGGTATAGATGATAGCAGGGATCTCGGCATCGTTCGTGATGTCGAGCTCGCCGTCGCCGATGACGTCGATATCTGCCTGATAGAACTCGCGGAAGCGGCCGCGCTGCGCGCGCTCGCCGCGATAGACCTTTCCGATCTGGAAACGGCGGAACGGGAAAGCGAGGTCGGCATAATGCAGGGCAACGTATTTCGCCAGAGGCACCGTCAGGTCGAAGCGAAGGGACAGGTCGCTGTCGCCCTTGGAGAAACGGTAGATCTGCTTTTCGGTCTCGCCGCCGCCCTTGGCGAGCAGCACATCGCTCGCTTCGATGATGGGCGTGTCGAGCGGGGTGAAGCCATAGACGCCGTAGGACGAGCGCAGCACCTCCATAAGGCGCTCCATCTGGGTCTGCGGCGCGGGAAGCAGCTCCATAAAGCCGGATAAGGTGTGAGCTTTGATCGTTGCCATGATAGTGTGTGTCCTTTCCTAATAGAATGTATGGACAGCGTACTGTACTGCGGTGGCACAGCAGCGTATCGGAGTGGTTGACAGATATTTTACGGTACGGCGCAGGGATTGTCAAGCGTCCGCGGCCGTTTTTTCCACTTTCGAGACAGTATAGCATTTTCCGCGCGGAATTGCCATAGCTTTCGCCGCCTGCGGTACAAAAATTTTTCTTTCCGTCGCGGACAGTGTTCACGAAAAATGAAGATATCCGCCAAAAAGCACGAATTGCGCTTGACGGAACTGCCGCTTTTTGTTACCATAGAGACAATATCAACGGGCAAGCTCCGAAAACCGAGGTTTGCCCGCAAGCAGCTTCCGGGCAGCCGTCATTCGGCGTCCGCCGCGGCCACACCGCGCGGGCAGGAGTCGATCCGATCGGATCGTTGAGGAGGAACGTTGGATGTACCAGAGCAAAATGAAAAGCGAAGAGACCGATCACCTGTTCAAGGCGATCTTATCTTTGAAAACGGAGGAAGAATGCTACCGCTTCTTCGACGATCTCTGCACCTTCAGCGAGATCGAGGCGATGTCCCAGCGCTTCGAGGTGGCGTCGCTTCTCGCCGATGGCAAGACCTTCACGCAGATCTCGCAGAAGATCGGCGTTTCGTCCACGACCATCACGCGCGTCAATAAGTGCCTTTGCTACGGGGCGGACGGCTATAAGCTGCTGCTCGAGCGGGCCAAAGAAGAAAAGTAAGCCATTCGTCATTTTGATCAGAGCAGGCGCTAAGCGCCTGCTCCTTTTTGTCTGTTTTGCTTTATTGCAATGCCGTAAAAGCATATCAACATAACATCACGTCATCCTGATATAGAAGAATTGACTAAAATATTTTTTGGAATCTACGCGAATTTTATTGCTTTTGCTGAACAGGTATGTTACAATTAGTTCACAAATAGATTAGGGCATGGGAAACAGCGTGCAAGAAACCGTTGCCCGACGGTGCTGTTGCCTAAGTTCTGTGTCTGTTTTTCTGTGGGACCCCTCCACAGAAAACGCACGTCCCCGCGTGCGGTGTGCAGCGTGTTCGTCACGGGGAGGAGCGGCTTCCCGCTTCCTGACGGGCAAGTATTTTTATGAAGAGAGAGGTATTTTATCAATGGCAAACGAAAAGAAAGTCGCACGGGAGCCCAGTTTTCTGCTGGCGTTAGTTCCCATTGTGGCAATGATCGGGTTCATGCTTTACTGCTTCCTCGGTCATTCCGAATCCGGTTATCATGACGCGCACATGCCCCTGGTCATGTCCATCGTCGTCGCGTGCATCGTCGGTCACTTCTGCGGTCACGACTTCAAGGATATGCTCTCCGGTATGATCGAGCGCCTGAGCGCTTCCATGGAAGCGGTCCTGATCCTCTGCACCGTCGGTTTCCTGGTCTCGAGCTTCATGGCCTCCGGTGCGATCCCCTCCCTGATCGTCTACGGTCTGGATCTGCTGACCCCGAAGCTGTTCCTGCCCATCGGCTGCATCCTCTGCGCGATCGTCGGTATGGCGTGCGGCTCCTCCTGGACCACCACCGCCACCATCGGTCTTGCGTTCCTCGGCATCGGCGCGGGCCTTGGCATCAATCCCGCCCTCACCGCCGGTATGATCATCTCCGGCGCGTATGTCGGCGATAAGTTCTCCCCCCTGTCCGATACCACCAACCTCGCCGCGGCTGTTGCCGAGACCGGTCTGTTCGACCACGTTACCGCGATGGTCTCCTCCACCGGCCCGACTTTGCTCATCGCCCTCATCCTCTACACCATCATGGGCCTGAACATCGACGCCAGCGCCTACGATCCGACCGTCGCCCAGTCCATTCAGGACGCGTTCCGCGAGGCCTTCGTGATCTCCCCCGTTCTGCTCATCCCCATCATCGTGGTTATCGTGATGTGCATCCTGCGCGTGCCCGGCCTCGTCGGTATCGCCATCTCCGTTGCCACCGCGACCATCTTCATGATGATCTTCCAGCCCACCTCCATCTACGGCTCCCGCGCTCTGGGCGACATCTTCAACATGCTGCACAACGGTATCATCGTTGAGACCGGCAACGAAGTCGCTGACTCCATCCTCGGCAAGGCCGGCGGTATGAACGGCACCATGTGGACCATCAACCTCATCCTCCTCGCGCTCGCCTACGGCGGTGCTCTGGAGCGCTGCGGCTGCGTCGAGCGTCTGTTCGGCGGCCTGAAGCACAAGATCCACTCCGTCGGCAGCCTGATCCTCGCCACCCTGCTGACCTCCATCTTCTGCGACGCCACCATGTGCGACCAGTTCCTCGGCATCGGCGTTCCCGCCCCCATCTATGCTGACAAGTACGACGAGCTCGGTCTCGGCCGCAATATGCTCTCCCGTTCTCTGGAAGATGCCGGTACCCTCTGGGCCGTTATGTTCCCCTGGACCGGCTGCGGCGCTTACCAGACCGGCGTTCTCGGCATGAGCCCGCTGGTGTTCTTCCCGTATGCGTTCGTCAACCTGCTCAACCCCATCTTCGCCTATGTGACCGCTGCGTTCGGCCGCAACATCTTCTGGGCTGACGGTTCCTACACCAACATCTTCGGCAAGACCAAGGCCGGCAAGCCCGCCGGTGCTCCCGAGGAAGCCCACGCCAAGGCCATCGCGAACCTTGAGGCTCGCCGTGCCGCCGGCAAGGCCCCCAAGATCAACGCGTAAGCCCCCTCCCCCGCTTTACTTAGAAAGGAATCACCGCTGTGAAACATTCGCTTCCCTGGGAATCCGTCCCGCCTCCGATCTACCCCGCACAGGCATCGCTCAAGCCACGCAAAAAGTGGGTGCAGGCCGGCGGATGGATTCTGGTCGTTCTGTTGCTGCTGTTCGGCATTTCGACCCGCAGCAGAAATCCGCTGCTCGCCTTCGTCTCGCTCGCGTTTTCCGTGCTGTATCTGCTGACGCTGATGACCAAAAAGAGCGCCGCTCTCACGAACCGCGGTCTCGAGATCTACTACGACATGCAGTTCACCACCAACTATGAGTTCTACCCCTGGGAGGACATCAACGCGATCGTGTGCGAGGACCGCGGCCATGCCGACATGGTGCGCCTGCACATCGGCCACGGCAACACGGAAAAGGCTCTCTTCTTCCCGCGCGAGGATCTCGACGAGATCTACGCGTTCATCAAAAAGAAGAATCCGGCGATCCGCATCATGGATTATGCCGCGCCCGAACCGAAGACCGGCAAGAAGCACAAGAAGTGAACAACTGTGACCTTTCCACAAAGAATGAAGGGCGCCCCGCTTTTGCGGGGCGCTTTTTTATCTATTCTGTCCAATTCTATCACTGTACCCTGATAGTGTGTTATCCAAATATGGTGATAACGCACAACAAAGAAAACTTTTTTCGGCAAAAAACTATTGATTTTGCACAAAAATGTGCTATACTGTTTCCAGAACAATCCTGTGGGACTTTTCCACAGGCGGAGCGTCATCCACGCACGGGCATGCGCGGAAAGCAAGGGGAACGCTTCGACACGTTTCTTGCACTTGGGCGGTTCGGGCAACCGGACACGCCGACCGGGCCACACCGGAACTTTGAGAAAAGAGAGGACACTACCATGATCATGAATCCTACTGCGATCAAGCATGTCGTCGTCGATGGCCACAGCCTGACGCTCGAATCCTTCGTCGCCATCGCTCGCTACAATGCGACCGTCGAGCTGGCTCCCTCCGCTCTGGAAGCCATGAAGAAGTCCCGCGCCCTGGCCGAGAAGATCGCCGCTGAGGGCCGCGTCGCTTACGGCATCACCACGGGCTTCGGCGAGTTCCAGAAGGTCGCCGTCCCCAAGGAGATGAGCAATCAGCTCTCCACCAACCTGATCCTCAGCCATTGCACCGCCGCCGGCGAGCCGTATGCTGACGAGATCGTCCGCGGCATGATGCTGCTGCGTGCCAACGCTCTGTGCGGCGGCGTGAGCGGCGTTCGTCCCATCCTCGTCGAGATGCTGCTCGAGATGCTCAACAAGGGCGTGACCCCCGTCGTCCCGCAGAAGGGCTCTCTCGGCTCCTCCGGCGACCTGGCTCCTCTCGCTCACATGACGCTCCCCATGCTCGGCAAGGGCGAGGCCATGTACGAGGGCGTGAAGATGCCCGGTGCTGAGGCCATGGCCAAGGCTGGCATCAAGACGCTCGACACCCTGGTCTCCAAGGAAGGCCTCGGCATGACGAACGGCACCTGCGCGATGACCTCCGTCGGTGCTCTCGCGCTGTACGACACCATCTGCGCCGCCCAGCTCGGCGACGTGATCGCGTCCATGTCCTTCGAGGGCCTGACCGGCCTGCGCAACGCCTTCGACCCCCGCATCCATCAGGTGCGCGGCCAGAAGGGCCAGATGCTCGTCGCCGCGAACATGCGCAAGCTGCTCGACGGCTCCGAGATCCTCGACAACTGCCAGAAGGACCGCGTTCAGGACGCTTACGCCCTGCGCTGCATCCCGCAGCTGCACGGCGCCTGCCGTGACGCTCTCGATTACGTCCGCGAGAAGGTCGAGATCGAGCTCAACGCCGTCACCGATAACCCGCTGATGTTCCTTGATGACGAGGCCGTTATCTCCGGCGGTAACTTCCATGGCGAGCCCATGGCCCTGCCGTTCGACTTCCTCGGCATCGCCGCGAGCGAGCTGGCCGACGCTTCCGAGCGCCGCACCGAGCGTATGGTCAACCCGGCTCTGTCCAACGGCCTGACCGCGTTCCTGACCACCGAGGCCGGTGTCAACTCCGGTTTCATGATCGTTCAGTACGCTGCCGCTTCCATGGTCAGCGAGAACAAGATCTACGCTCACCCCGCTTCCGTCGACTCCATCCCCTCCTCCGCCAACCAGGAGGACATCGTCTCCATGGGTACCACCGCTGCCCGTAAGGCCAAGATGATCCTGCAGAACACGCAGGACGTCCTCGCCGACGAGCTGATGACCGCCTGCCAGGCCATCGACATCCGCCGCCGCCTGAACACCCACGGCCAGGGCATGACCCCGCTGCATGAGGCTCTCTATCAGCACGTGCGCGAGAAGGTCGCTTTCTATGAGATCGACCGTGAGATCTGGCCCGACATCCGTGCGGTGGAAGCGATGATCCGCTCCGGCGAGCTGCTGGATATCGTCAAGGAGTATATCCCCGACTTTGAATAAGTCAAAATTGCGTCTACGACGCAATTTTGAGACCTTTCATTTGGGCCATCGGCCCAAATGAAATAGGGGCTTCAAATATTTTCGCTCACCGCGAAAATATTTGTAAGGTGTCCCTGCGGACGCACATGTCGTCCTCCGGGACAATCCAAATTGTTTGCGGCGTGCGCGCCGTAAATAAATTCTGTGTCGTCAGAAAAAACGGATCAAAATCATTCACGCCGTGCGCGGCGTGAATAGGGCACATGTCGTCCTTCGGGACAGGTTAAGATCATTTGCGGCGTGCGCGGCCGCAAATGTGATGCGTCTCAAAAATGGTTATTGCTACCGATTTGGGGACAATAATGCTGAAAGATTTGTGTTTTGACACGAATTGACAGGATGTAAAAGAAGGTGTAAAGTTATTTTGGCTTTACACCTTCTTTTTTTAGGAGGAGCTTACTATGGAACTGAACATTTTACGGGCGGACCCGGCGGGGAACATTACGGTGTTCGTGCTCGATCCGGTCGAAAAGGCACAGCGCGCGGCCATCGCGGAGAAGATCATGGCGATCCCCGCACTCAAGGCCGAGCAGGTCGGCTACGCCTGCGCCGCCGAGGACGACGTCGACGGCCACATGGAGATGATGGGCGGCGAATTCTGCGGCAACGCGACGCGCGCCTACGGCATGTATATTGCCCAGCAAAGGCAGGCCTTCCTCGGTCAGGCTGCGCGTGAGCGGCTGCGACCATGCCGTCACCGCGCAGGTCGATCTGAAATCCGGCACGGCGCGCGCTGAAATGCCCTGTCCGCGCAGCGTGAAGCGTGTCACGGTGAATGGTCACGAGGGCACGCTCGTCGACTTAACAGGCATCGCCCACTTCGTCGTTGAGGGCGTGGAGCCGAGCGAAGGGTTCTTCCGCGCGGCGGAGTCGATCTTTTCCGGAATTGCAGGGCTTGACGCCTGCGGCGTCATTTTCCTCGATGCGGAAAAGCGCAGCATGATCCCGCTCGTCAAGGTCATCGAGACAGGCTCCCTCGTCTGGGAGGGCAGCTGCGGCAGCGGCAGCGTCGCCTGCGCCGTCGCGCAGAGCGAACGCATGGAAAACGGCGGTTTTTCGTGCGAATACCGGCAGCCCGCGGGCACAGTCCGCGCAAGCGTCGAGCGCCAAGGCGGAAACGTCATCGCCGCGAGCATCGGCGGCGAGGTCACGCTGGATGAGCCCATGCGCATCACGCTGTGACGCGGCAGAGTGAAATGAAAGCCGGGCGCTGGCAACTTTCGCTTTTCTCGTTTTGACCTTTGCCGCAAGCGTTGAAAATTCGTCCAAAAATCTCCCGTTTTTTTCTTTTTAAGGCACGCGAACCAACGCTTAATTTTTTAAGGTTTTTGGAAAAAAGAGGCTTGCAAAACAGTTTACCTTTCTCTATCGTTCGGCTATAATTGATTTTGTCAATAAGAGACAATTCTCCGCTTTTAAATACATAATTATTTAGGAGGTATCCCCATGACCGACATTGAGATCGCCCAGGCACATGAAATGAAAAAAATCGTCGACGTCGCCGCCAAGGCCGGCATTGACGAAAAGCACCTTGAGCTCTACGGCAACTACAAGGCCAAGCTCGACTTAAGCGAGATCCGCAAGCTGCCCCGCAAGGCAAAGCTGATCCTCGTCACCGCTATCAGCCCCACCCCCGCGGGCGAGGGCAAGACCACCACGTCCGTCGGCCTTGCCGACGCGCTCAACAAGCTCGGCAAGAACACCATGGTCTGCCTGCGCGAACCCTCTCTCGGCCCCGTGTTCGGCGTCAAGGGCGGCGCTGCCGGCGGCGGCTACGCTCAGGTCGTCCCCATGGAGGATATCAACCTGCACTTCACTGGCGACTTCCACGCCATCGGCGCGGCGAACAACCTGCTCGCCGCCATGCTCGATAACCACATCCAGCAGGGCAATGTGCTCGGCATCGACCCCCGCAAGATCGTGTGGAAGCGCGCCGTCGACATGAACGACCGTCAGCTCCGCCACATCATCGACGGCCTTGGCGGCAAGGCCAGCGGCGTGCCCCGCGAGGACGGCTTTGAGATCACCGTCGCGAGCGAAGTCATGGCAGTTCTCTGCCTTGCGACCGGCCTCGCCGACCTCAAGGAGCGCCTCGGCAAGATGGTCGTCGCCTACACCTACGACGACAAGCCCGTCACCGCGCACGACCTGAAGGCTGAGGGCGCGATGGCCGCGCTCTTAAAGGATGCCATCAAGCCCAACATGGTCCAGACGCTCGAAGGCACTCCCGCGTTCATCCACGGCGGCCCGTTCGCAAACATCGCCCACGGCTGCAACTCCATCCAGGCCACTGAGACCGCGATGCGCCTGAGCGACTACACCGTCACGGAAGCCGGCTTCGCCGCCGACCTCGGCGCCGAGAAGTTCCTCGACATCAAGTGCCGCGCCGCGGGCTTCCACCCCGACGCTGTCGTCATCGTTGCGACCGTCCGCGCGCTCAAGTATCACGGCGGCGTGCCCAAGGCCGAGCTCAACAGTGAGAACCTTGAGGCGCTTGAAAAGGGCCTGCCCAACCTCCTCCAGCACGTCGACAACGTGAAGAACGTCTACGGTCTCCCCTGCGTCGTCGCCATCAACGCGTTCCCGACCGACACCAAGGCCGAGCTCGACCTCGTCGAGAGCAAGTGCCGCGAGCTGGGCGTCAACGTCCGCCTGAGCGAAGTGTGGGCCAAGGGCGGCGAAGGCGGCCTTGCGCTGGCTGAGGAAGTCGTGCGCCTGTGCGACGAGCCCAACCACTTCCAGTTCGTCTACGACGTCAACGACAGCATTGAGGACAAGCTCAACGCCATCGCTACCAAGGTCTATCACGCTGACGGCGTGGTCATCGCCGCTTCCGCCAAGAAGCAGCTTAAGCAGCTCACCGAGCTCGGCTTTGACAAGCTCCCCATCTGCATGGCCAAGACGCAGTTCTCCTTCTCCGATGACGCCAGCAAGCTCGGCGCGCCCCGCGGCTTCAAGATCACCGTCCGCGACCTCAAGGTCAACGCCGGTGCGGGCTTCCTGGTCGCCAAGACCGGCGACATCATGACGATGCCGGGCCTGCCCAAGGTCCCGTCCGCCGAGAAGATCGACGTCGACGAAAACGGCAAGATCACCGGCCTGTTTTAATTGTACAAGCTCAGGAACAGGTGGAGCGCGCCTCCGCCTGTTCCTGATGAATTTTTGAATTTTAACCCAGGGAGGGCACTATGAAGATCGCAGATATGAAAGTAACCGAGCTCATCAACGAAGTCGGCGCGGGCACTCCCGCCCCCGGCGGCGGCGCGGTGGCAGGTCTTGCCGGCGGCGTCGGCGTGGCGCTGACGATGATGGTCACGGCCTGACGCTCGACAAGAAGGGCTTTGAAAACGACCGCGAGCGCCTTTTGGACGCCATTGCCAAGGGCAATGAGCTCAAGGAGCGCTTCATCGACGTGATGAACCGCGACAGCGAGGTCTTCGATGTCCTGATCGAATCTCTGGCCCTCCCGAAGGACGACGCCATGAGCACAAGGCCATCCGCCGCGGCGCGGTGCAGGCGAGCTTCCGCAACTGCACGCTGGTGCCGCTGACAATGATGGAAATTTGCTCCGAGGCCATCGACCTGTGCGCCGGTCTCGTCGGCACGACGAACCCGAACGTCGTCAGCGACCTCGGTATTGCCGCGCTCACGCTCAAAACCGCGATGGAGAGCGCATGGCTCAACGTGCTCATTAACCTCTCGTCCTTAAAGGACAAGGCGTTCCGCGACGAGTGCTGCCAGAAGGGCGAGGCGCTGCTCGCGCACGCTGTACCCATCGCCCAGGAGAGCTATGAAAAGGTGATCAAGGTCATCACCGAAAAGTAAGCGCTCCGCCTTTTCGTCTTTCGTCATTCCACGCCGTCCGCCGCGTCAAGCACGCGCCGCGGACGGCGCGCTTTTTTCTTTCCTGAATTTTTGCAATTTACAGTAGCATTTTGCGGATTTTGTGGTACAATACCATCGGTTCATATTTTGATTGATTCAAATACTGCACGAAAGAGGCTTTTTTCATGGATTTTGTTGCAAACGGCTCCAAAAACGTTGAAATTGAGACGTCCACGGGCGTCTATCTGCGCCACGCCATCCAGACGCACTTTGTCGAGATCGGCGAGGATTACATCGAACTCGTCAACCGCTACGTCAAGCCCCTCTACGAGGAGGGCGACCTGCTGAGCATCAGCGAAAAGATCATCGCCCTGTGCCAGAAGCGAGTGGTCTACCGCAAGGATATGAAAATTTCGTGGCTGGCGAAATTCCTCAGCCGCTTTGCCATCCAGCACAACAGCGCCGGCATCGGCGTGGGTGAGGTGTGCAAGATGCAGTTCGCCATCGACGAGTGCGGCGCGTGGAAGGTCCTCTGGGCCGCCATCTGCGCGGGCTTTGGCAAGCTCGTCGGCAAGCACGGCATCTTCTACGATATGGTCGGCATGGAGGTCACGGGCCTCGACGGCTTCTACCCCGACGTGTTCCCCGTCTACGGCGACTACGGCATCCGTATTCCGGAAAATCCCTCGGGCGTGTGCAACGAGATCTATGAGAAGACCGGCGTGCGCGCGATGATCGTCGACGCGAACGACTTCACGCGCGACATCCTCGGCAAGGGCGACAACGTGACCCTCACCGACGAGCAGCTGTGTGAGATCATCCGCGATAACCCCGCGGGTCAGGATGACCAGTGCACGCCGTTTATTCTGATCAGGAAAAAACAGTAATTTCCCCCTGCGGGGGGAAGCGTGTTGTTTCCCTGCTGGCAGGGGAACGGATAAGGGAGGGATATCTCTTTTTCGAAAAGAGATATCCCTCCCTT
>ENA-OQHF01001672-OQHF01001672.1-human-gut-metagenome-genome-assembly--contig:-NODE-1672-length-11944-cov-3.972413_pt1 | contig 11944 bp, 10 predicted proteins | sample MGYA00242559_ERZ504709 | MGnify/ENA primary metagenome ERZ504709 (study PRJEB26092, sample SAMD00036203) | human gut metagenome | host: Homo sapiens | study: EMG produced TPA metagenomics assembly of... | reverse complement strand
CAAAATGATTTCTATGGTTGAAGGCGCTGCGAGTAAAGAAAACTCCAAATGAGCCATAAAATGTCGGATCAATACAAGCATCATCCGTATACAAAAGCTCCACGCCACGATTCAGCCCACCCCATATATTAAAATCGCCGCATATCGGAGCTATTTCCATAGTTTGAGCGTTACTCACCCTGATATCCAGTTTCTGCTTTTCCCCTCTCCGAATCAGATGAGTCAGCTCTACGGTAAAAGAGGTATATCCACCTTTATGCTGAGCTACAAAATGATTATCCAAATACACATCAGCTACAGTCTGTGCAGCCTTTACGCGCAAGAAAACACGCTTAAAGTTCTCCGATGAAGGTACAACGATAAAACGTGAATAAGTTGACATTCCCCGATAATAATTCACATTACCAAACATCGCATCAGCAGCATTCCACGTATGCGGAAGATCAACCGTTACCTTATCCGCAGCCTGAGATTCATACCCGCGATTAAAAAACCATCCCCTATCTAATGACTCAACTTTCATTGCAGCCAGCTTCACCCCCGTAACACACCATAAAACAAGCAATATGCTCCACCTGATATTCCATCTGCCCATCTGTTTATCCTCCTTTATTACAATATATGATATTTTTCTATTTGTTCTATCCACAAGTCTGCCATCCGCTTATGTCCGGCAGGTGTCGGATGAATTCCGTCCCAAATCCAATAAGTATCCGGCAATTCCGGGTTTTCTTCCAGCAAACGGTGAAACATCGAAGCATATGGGATGAATACAGCTCCATAATCGGCTGCTATCTGTAAGGTTATTTTTCCCAGACGCTGTATCAGACTATCACGTAAAGCAAAATCTTCAGTCTTTTTCATATTTCCCGTACAAGCTGTAAATGGCTCACCCAATACAATCTTCACCTGCGGATTATCCTGACGCAGACTATCCAGCAAACTCCGATAAGTCTGTTCCCACGAAACAAAATCGAAAGCTTCACTGTCTTTTTTACCTAAATATTCATTCACATCGTTCGTTCCTATCAAGACAGAAACTACATCAGCATGTATCGCAAGAGCATCTTCCTTCCACCGGTTCTTCAAATCGTTCAATGTATTTCCGCTGATACCCCGGTTGAAGAACTGATATTCTTGCTCAGGATAATTACTTTGATAGTAAGAAGCACACAGATACATGTACCCACTTCCATAGATATGATTCATATCCCAATGATTGCGGACAGAAGAAGGTTGGGCACTTCCATCACTATTTCCCCAGTTACCATCAGTAATGGAATCACCGATAAACAATATTTTAGGTCCTGCGGCCCAAACATTAACCCCGCCAATTAACAGAAAAAATAACCAGACAAAAAATTTCATAGTAAAATAAGATTATAGATTTTATTATTAGATACCTACTTTATTCAACAAAAATAATGTTTTCTATGTACGTTAAATCATAAAAGAACAGGGAAATAAACAGGTTTGAAACATTTGAATACCCTATTGGAAACATTTTAGCTCGTGACAGGAAACAAAAGAACGGATACAGAAAATCAAAATCATGTATCTTTGTAATCGAAGTCAGGTAAAGACTTAGTAACTTTTTAACTTTAATGAATTATGCGAAACATTGGTATCTTACTTTGCGCCTTAGCTTGTTCTCTATGCGAAACATTTGCTCAGGGTTATAAAAACCCGGTAATTCCCGGATTTCATCCCGACCCTAGCGTATGTAAAGCTGGCGATGACTATTATCTGGTAAACAGCAGTTTTCAATATTTTCCGGGAGTACCTCTCTTCCATAGTAAAGATTTGGTAAACTGGGAGCAGATAGGCAATTGCCTGACACGGGAATCACAACTTAACCTGAAAGGAGCCAATGGAGGAAGCGGTATCTTTGCTCCTACCATACGTTATCACGAAGGAGTATTCTACATGATTACAACCAATGTATCAGGCAAAGGTAATTTTCTGGTTCACACAACCGATCCCAAAGGAGAATGGTCGGAACCCGTATGGCTGGAACAAGGAGGAATCGACCCTTCCTTGTATTTCGAAAACGGTAAATGCTACATGGTAAGCAATCCGGACGGTTACATCAATCTGTGCGAAATAGATCCGATGACCGGAAAGCAGCTCACACCTTCCAAAAAGATATGGAACGGAACCGGAGGACGTTATCCGGAAGGACCACATATTTATAAGAAAGACGGCTGGTATTACCTGCTCATTTCAGAAGGAGGAACAGAAGTAGCACATAGCATCACCATCGCACGCAGCCGTTACATTGACGGACCGTACGTAGGAAATCCGGCAAATCCGATTCTGACTCATGCTTGTCAGGCTGGAGAAACTAACCCTATCCAGGGTACAGGTCATGCCGATCTGGTAGAAGGTACAGACGGTTCATGGTGGATGGTTTGTCTTGCTTACCGTATTATGCCGGGATTCCATCATACCCTGGGACGTGAAACTTATCTGGCTCCCGTACGCTGGGACAAAGATGCATGGCCCGTCGTAAACGGAAATGGTACAATCCAGCTGGACATGAATGTTCCTACCCTTCCACTTCAGACAGTAAAGCAAAAACCCGAAACCATCACTTTCGAGAACAAACAATTATCCCCCGAATGGATGTACCTGCAAAATCCCAATATGCAGAACTATGAATTCAAGAACGGAAATCTCCGTCTGAAAGCAACTCCGGTTTCTTTGAATGAGCAAAAGAGCCCGACTTTTGTTGCTATCCGGCAAGAGCACTTCAATATGGAAGCCGCTATTTCTTTAGAATTAAAAGATGCACAAGCAAATGATGAAGCTGGTATCAGTGTATATATGGAATACCACTCACACTACGATTTGTTCGTCCGTCAGAACAAGGATAAAAGCCGTTCGGTTGTCCTTCGCTACAAACTGGGAGAATTGGAACATATCGAAAAGGAGATGCCACTAAACAGTAAAGGAAACATAGAACTGAATATTAAATCGGACATAAACTTCTATTACTTCGGCTATACAGAAAACGGTATTTATCATGAGCTGGGAAAAATGAATACCCGTTACCTCAGCAGTGAAACAGCTGGAGGATTTACCGGAGTCGTACTCGGACTATATAGTGTATCTGCTTCCACACAATCGAAAGCGTATGCCGACTTCCGATACATGAAATATAAAGGAGAATAAACATGAGAAAACTATACCTGTATATATTAGGAATATTCCTGATTCTTCCTCTTGCCATACAGGCACAAACGGAAAAGAGAATCAAGATAGCTTGTGTAGGTAACAGCATTACCGAAGGGTTTCTGTTGAAGAATCCTTCGGAAGAAAGTTATCCGGCTGCCCTTCAGAAATTACTGGGAAACAATTACGAAGTAGGCAACTTTGGCGTGACTGCTCATACATTGAGCCTGAAAGGAGATCTGCCTTATATGAAAACCACACGTTTTCAGGAAGCGCTGGATTTTCTGCCCAATATCGTAACCATCAAACTCGGAACCAATGATTCCAAGCCGCAGAACTGGCAGCATCATGCAACATTCAAGGACGATCTGAACCTGTTGATCGATAAATTCCAGGCACTTGCATCACATCCTCGCATCTACCTTTGTCTGCCTATTCCTTCTAACCGTAAAGAATGGGGCATCAACGACAGTATCATTGTAAACGGAATCATTCCATATATTCGGGAAGTTGCAGCCGAAAGAAGCTTACCCGTGATCGACCTCCATACAGCAATGCTTCCTTATTACCCACAACTCTACGTCGACGGAGTGCATCCCGACAAGTACGGAGCTGCTATTATTGCTGAAACATTGTATAAATGTATTACCGGAGAAGAACCTCATCCAACTCCAGGATGCAGTGACCAGACATTGTGGTACGACGAACCTGCTGCACAGTGGGAGGAAACTCTTCCGTTAGGCAACGGCAGACTGGGTATGATGCCCGACGGAGGAATCGGCAAAGAGCATATTGTTCTGAATGAAATCAGCATGTGGAGTGGGTCGGAAGCCAATTATCTGAATCCCGACGCTTCCAAAAGCCTGCCCGAAATACGTCGGCTATTGTTCAAAGGAAAGAACAAAGAAGCACAAGAACTGATGTATACCAGCTTTGTTCCTAAGAAACCGGAAAAAGGAGGAACGTATGGAGCCTTTCAGATGTTGGGCGATTTATTTTTGGAGCATCAGTACGGAGTACATGAAAAGGATGTTCCTGCTGATTACCACCGCTGGCTGGATTTAAGTAAGGGAATCGCATACACAACTTTCTCCCGCGGGAATGTAAATTATGTGCGCGAATACGTCGTTTCACGTGATAAAGATGTCATGCTGATACACCTGAAAGCAAACGTTCCTGGTTCCATCAATTTCAAAATGAATTTGAGCCGTCCGGAAAGAGGAAGCGTACGCAAACTGGCTGAAGGAAAACTGGAACTGTACGGCAGTCTGGACAGTGGTTCCTCGCAAGCGGAGGTCCGTTATGCTGCCATTGCCGGAATAACATGCAAGGGCAGGCAGACAAACCAGTCGACTGACGAACAGTCTATCACTGTACAAAATGCGGACGAAGCATGGATTGTAGTATCGGCAAAGACCTCCTTTCTGGCAGGAGAAATTTATGAAACGGAAGCAGACCGAATACTCAACGATGCATTGAAAAGCAATCTCTGCGAAACTGTATCGGAAGCAATCCTAAGTTACCAGGCTCTGTTCAACCGTGCAGGAATCCGTCTGCCCGAAAATGAAGTCGTTTCACATTTGACTACCGATCAGAGAATTGAAAGATTCCAGCAGCAGGACGATCCTTCGCTGGCAGCTCTTTACTATAATTACGGACGTTATTTGCTGATAAGCAGTACACGTCCGGGAAGCCTGCCTCCCAACTTGCAAGGACTTTGGGCTAACGAGCCGGGAACTCCCTGGAATGGCGACTATCATACGAACATCAATGTACAAATGAACCACTGGCCGGTAGAACAAGCTAATCTATCGGAACTATATTTACCACTGGTTGACTTAGTGAAACGCTTGGTCCCCAGCGGAGAAGAAAGTGCAAAAGCCCTTTTACGGTCCGCAAGCAAAAGGCTGGGTACTCCACATGATGACCAATGTATGGAACTATACCGCTCCCGGAGAACATCCGTCATGGGGAGCAACGAATACCGGAGGAGCATGGCTTTGCGCACACTTGTGGGAACATTATCTTTTCAGTGGCGACCGGAACTATCTGGCAGATATTTACCCGATTATGAAAGGAGCTTCAGAGTTTTTCTACTCTACCATGGTACGCGAACCCAAACACGGATGGCTCGTTACAGCTCCCACTTCTTCACCCGAAAATGCTTTTTATCTACCGGGAAAAGACCGTACGCCTATCAGTGTATGTATGGGTCCAACAATGGATATCCAACTGGTACGTGAACTTTACACCAACGTGATAGAAGCTTCACATATTCTGCATACAGATACTGCTTATGCTGAAGCTTTGCAAGAGGCCATCGGGTTATTGCCACCTCACCAGATAAGCAAGAAAGGATACCTGATGGAATGGCTGGAAGATTACGAAGAAACGGATATTCATCATCGTCATGTATCTCACCTGTATGGTCTGCATCCGGGAAATCAGATTTCGATTCTTAAAACTCCCGAGCTGGCAGAAGCTTGCCGGAAAACCTTAAACCGACGAGGGGACGAAGGTACAGGATGGAGCCGTGCATGGAAAATCAACTTCTGGGCACGACTGGGCGACGGCAACCGCGCATATAAGCTGTTCCGCAGCCTGCTTTACCCGGCATATACGGCTCAGAACCCCACACAACACGGAAGTGGAACATTCCCTAATCTCTTTTGCTCACACCCACCCTTTCAAATGGATGGCAACTGGGGGGGACTTCAGGTACCAGCGAAATGCTGTTGCAAAGTCAGGATGGCTTCATCCACCTGCTTCCCGCCCTGCCTGATTCCTGGAAAGACGGAAGTTTTTACGGACTAAAAGTAAGAGGAGGCGCCACAGTCGATCTTGTATGGAAAGATGGAAAGCCAGTACAGGCAACCATCACCGGAGGATGGCAGAACAATCTGAAGATGAAATGGCCCAAAGGAGTCAAAAAAGTACTCCTCAACGATACAGCCTGTCGCACAGACTCTTTCATCCCGTTCACTATAAAACAAGGAGAATGTATTACGTTCATATTCGAATAACTGATAAACAAACTATAACAACTAAAAAATAATTGACCATGAAAAACTTCAAGAAACTGGCACTGGCATCTGTGTTATGTACTGGTGTCTGCCTGACAGTAGGAGGACAAAAGCCGGCTCCGGCTATTCCCTCCGATCCGGTTATCGAGGCACATATTCAGGAATGGCTGAAAAAAATGACACTCGAAGAAAAAATTCGGCCAGATGTGTGAAATCACCATCGACGTAGTGAGTGACTTCGAAGCTAGCAAGAAAAACGGATTTACACTGAATCCTGCCATGCTCGACACTGTAATTGGTAAATATAAGGTAGGTTCATTGCTGAATGTTCCGCTGAGTGTCGCACAGAAAAAGGAAAAATGGGCTGAAGCAATCAAACAGATTCAGGATTTGTCCATGAAAGAAATCGGCATACCTTGTATCTATGGTGTCGACCAGATTCACGGAACTACCTATACACTCGATGGAACCATGTTCCCGCAAGGCATCAATATGGGAGCAGCTTTCAATCGTGAACTGACAGAAAAGGCAGCAGCAATTTCTGCATATGAAACTAAAGCCGGCTGCATCCCCTGGACCTATGCTCCGGTAGTCGACCTAGGACGTGATCCACGCTGGTCGCGTATGTGGGAGAACTACGGTGAAGACTGTTACGTAAACGCAGAAATGGGTAAGGCTTCTGTCAGAGGTTTTCAGGGAAGTGATCCGAATCATATCGGCGAATATAATGTGGCAGCCTGCATGAAACATTACATGGGATATGGTGTTCCTGTTTCGGGTAAGGACCGTACACCTTCTTCTATCTCACGTAGTGATATGCGCGAAAAGCACTTCGCCCCGTTCCTTGCAGCTATCCGTCAGGGAGCACTGAGTGTAATGGTTAACTCAGGTGTAGACAATGGTGTACCTTTCCACGCTAACCGTGAATTGCTTACCGAATGGCTGAAGGAAGATTTGAACTGGGACGGTATGATTGTAACCGACTGGGCAGACATCAACAATCTGTGTACACGCGACCACATTGCAGCAACCAAGAAAGAAGCTGTCAAGATTGCCATCAATGCCGGAATCGACATGTCGATGGTTCCCTACGAAGTAAGCTTCTGCGACTACCTGAAAGAACTAGTACAGGAAGGTGAAGTCCCCATGAGCCGCATCGACGATGCCGTAGCCCGCGTATTACGTCTGAAATACCGTCTGGGACTGTTCGAAAATCCATATTGGGATATCAAGAAATACAACAAATTCGGTTCTGAAGAGTTTGCCCGTGTTGCTTTACAGGCCGCCGAAGAATCAGAAGTACTATTGAAGAATGAAGGCAATATCCTGCCGCTTGCCAAAGGAACAAAAATCCTGCTTGCCGGTCCGAATGCCAACTCCATGCGCTGCCTGAACGGAGGGTGGTCGTATAGCTGGCAGGGACATCGTGCCGACGAATTTGCAGGAGCATATAATACGATTTACGAAGCATTGTGCAACAAATACGGTAAAGAGAACATCATCTACGAACCGGGTGTGACTTACGCTCCTTATAAAAACGATAACTGGTGGGAAGAAAACCAGCCGGAAATCGAAAAATCAGTTGCCGCAGCCAGTCGTGCCGATGTGATTATTGCCTGCATCGGAGAAAACTCTTACTGCGAAACTCCGGGTAATCTAACCAACCTGACCATGTCGGAAAACCAACGTAATCTGGTAAAAGCCCTTGCTGCAACCGGAAAGCCTGTCATTCTGATATTGAATCAAGGTCGTCCGCGTATCATCAACGATATTGTTCCACTGGCAAAAGCCGTAGTCAACGTCATGCTGCCCAGCAACTATGGTGGCGATGCACTTGCCAACCTGCTTGCCGGCGATGCCAACTTCAGCGGAAAGATGCCTTTCACCTATCCTAAACATATCAATGCACTGGCAAACTACGACTATAAGCCTTGCGAAAACATGGGACAGATGGGCGGAAATTACAACTACGACTCGGTAATGGATGTACAATGGGAGTTCGGATTCGGTCTGAGTTACACAACTTACAGCTACTCAAATCTGAAAGTCGACAAGACTTCTTTTACAGCCGATGACGTACTGACAGTCAGCGTCGATGTTACCAATACCGGAAAGGTAGCCGGAAAAGAAAGTGTACTGCTTTATTCAAAAGATTTGGTAGCAAGCAGCACTCCCGACAACATCCGTTTGCGTAATTTCGAAAAAATCGAACTCAATCCGGGTGAAACCAAAACCGTAACCATGCAACTGAAAGGCAGTGATCTGGCATTTGTTGGTTACGACGGTAAATGGCGTCTGGAAAAAGGTGATTTCAAACTGAAATGTGGCAACCAATGGACAGATATTCAATGCAGCGAAACCAAAGTCTGGGACACACCAAATAAATAATTTTCCAGAAAGTATTCATTTGAGAATCAATAAGTTTTAAAGTTTCCCTCGCCTATTCGTATTAGTTGAAAAAACTTAACGGAAAAGGCGAGGGATTTTTTGTACAATTTTAAAAAAAACATCAAGATAAATCAGACAAAAGATGCTGTTCCTTTTTAATAAAAGATCTGCATCTTTTTATTTTTAGACTCTTTGCTCATTCCTTCTTATCCCATCATATACTTTAATTTAGACATTGAATTAATCATATAAAACTACTTTACTTCTGTTTCTTGTATCTGCATAAAATATCAGCGGGAGAATAAATAAAAATACCCAACATATAATTATATTTGTAATTATAGAATTCAGGAAACCAGAGAAAACCAAAGTTTTTTTATTTATAATAACCTTTACCTAAGCTTATGAAGAAACACAAGCTTGCAGTGATTATTCTTTTCATCATCGGCACATTACCGGTAGCTGCACAAGACAAAGCTTCCTCCCTATCCTCTCGCTCCCCATTTATCATGTCGTTTTCAATAGGTCCTAATTTCAATACCGGAGGAAGTGAACATATTGGATATTTTGGATCACGCGCAGATGTTGCTACCCAGTTCGACTGGCGGATAGCTGTCGGATTTGCACGCCACTGGAACGCCTATCTGGATATAGGATTAAGCTTCTTCAAAATTCAAACAGATGATGTATGGAGCAACATCGCTCAAACCATAGGCGATAAATTGTTTCCCGGATTAAGCAGAATAAAACCTTCTGCCAGTATAGGTATCGGCTACATGGAAGAAATAGGAAGATGGCAGTTGATGCCAAGAATCGGTATAGGACGCATGAGTGCCGGAGGCTCTAAAAAAACTCAAACCATTAAAGATACAACATATAAACTTGAAATAAGCCGTTCATCCACATTCCTCAATCCCGGAATATCAGCAGGATACCGTACTTCCAATCTGTGCAGTATAATTCTAGACGTCAGCTATCGCTGTCCGTTACAGTCCTGTAATACAATCTATACCGTAACAGAACCCGATCTGCCATCTGTAACAGAAACCGTAAAATCCCGTTCATGGTCAAACGATCTCAGCGTTTCTGTGGGCATTCAATTACATATGGGACTAGGCAAGAAAAGGTGAAAGTAAAAATTTTCCCCAGCCGGAACACAATCCAACTGGGGAAAACAACATTCAGTAATCCGAAAAAATAATCAAGATAAGCAGTTACTCAATTATCCTTAGTATATTCTTCAATATCATGAATAGCTTCTTTGGCTTTATGACGAACACGAATACAGTGTAAAATACCTCCGGCAGCTCCCAAAACAAAACCAACACTTCCTCCGTAACATATCATTTCACCTCCTACTTTCGGATAACTTTCAAACATAAACCAAACAATCCAGCATAAAGCAAACGGAATGCCGAAATAAAGCCATCTTAAATTCAGTTGGTTCATGCGAAGCAATGCCTTACTGATATCCAGCAAATTACCTTTTGATATGCAATCTATACCTACTCCCTTATGACTATATCGCTGGTAACATCCGGCAATAATTAAAAAGACAGAAGTAACAGCACAAAAAAATCCATGAATATCCCATCAGCAAGAAAAATACATTACAATAAACAAGTGCAAAGACTATTAAAAAATACATGAACTTCTTCTTCCGGTTGATATAGGACACCTTATCTTGGGTAGAATGTCTAATTAACTTTTCACTAACAATGATTTCTTTAGCCAGCTTATCCTTCAGCAACTGAATCTGTTGCTTCATCTCGTCTAACTCACATCTATCTGCATAATTTTCCATGACAGTACATTTTAATGGTTCGACATTTTTTTCAATTCTTCCTTAATACGATACAAACGTACAGATACGTTCTTGGTGGAAATTCCGACAATAGCTCCAATTTCTTCGTAACTCATATTTTCCAGCCATAATAAAACGATAGCACGATCGAAGGGACTCAACCGGTGGATACGGTCGTAGAGCAAACGAATCTGTCGGGAATTTTCATCCTTATCCTCAAAAAGGTTGATATCCATGGTCAGAGGAACAGCGGGCCGCCTTTTCTTTTTCCGCTCACATGAAATACATGTATTAAAACTCACTTTCCAAATCCAGGTATTGATGTTACTGAGATTCTTAAAAGAATCATATCCTTTCCAAAGATTGATAAGTACTTCCTGAAAGAGATCACTCACTTCATCGGAATCTTTCGAGAACATAAAACACACTGTATAAATGGTACTTTTATGCTCTTTCACCATTTGCGCAAATGCAGTATCCAATATTTCCATATCGTATGAATTTATTTTTTGACCATTAGACGCCTGGAGTATCACAAAAACTACACAAAAGTAGAAACTTTTTTAAACGGAATATAAAAAACACAAAACTCAAAGATAGAATAATCCTAAATCTACAGTCTGCTTCAAACAAAACCTGTAACGATATCATTACAGTTTATTACACATAGAAAAAAGAAAGTATCTGTTTCTGCAAGAATAAATCTTAAACAAATAAATACCACAATATATTTAGTTTAGACTTCAGATCTATAAATTGACATAAAAAAAGTCCCGTAAAACCTTAGTTTTACAGGACTTAACTTTATCAGCCTAGCGGAGAGACAGGGATTCGAACCCCGGGTACCTCGCAGTACAACGGTTTTCAAGACCGCCGCAATCGACCACTCTGCCACCTCTCCAAAACTCTTTTGCAAGAATGCTTCCTTTCAAAAGCGATGCAAAGGTACATATTATTTTTTAATTTACAAATTTTCAACAATATATTTTTATCTCTTTACTATACTTATTTATTCCTCCAAAAAATGTACTTTTGTACATTCATTGATTTGAAACAATAGGAATTTTCATCAGTTTAAATACGTAACCGAATGGAAAGTATTATCGCAAAACCTGAAAGAGAGCAAATTATAGCTCTTATAAAAAGAGAAGTAGTCCCGGCGATTGGTTGTACAGAACCTATTGCCGTAGCCTTATGTGTTGCAAAAGCTACAGAAACTTTAGGCTGTCATCCTGAAAACATAAAAGTATTTTTAAGTGCCAATATCCTGAAAAATGCCATGGGAGTAGGTATTCCGGGAACGGATATGATCGGTCTTCCCATAGCTGTAGCTTTAGGGGCTTTGATTGGAAAATCTGAATACCAACTGGAAGTATTGAAAGACAGTAACCCCGAAGCTGTTGAAGCAGGAAAAAAGATGATAGAATCACAATGCATCGACATTGCCTTAAAGGAAAATATTGAAGAAAAACTTTATATAGAGGCAGTTTGTACTCATGGCAATGATTCGGCAACGGCTATCATTAGCGGCGGACATACTAATTTTGTTTACATA
>ENA-OQHF01001671-OQHF01001671.1-human-gut-metagenome-genome-assembly--contig:-NODE-1671-length-11951-cov-2.467270_pt1 | contig 11951 bp, 17 predicted proteins | sample MGYA00242559_ERZ504709 | MGnify/ENA primary metagenome ERZ504709 (study PRJEB26092, sample SAMD00036203) | human gut metagenome | host: Homo sapiens | study: EMG produced TPA metagenomics assembly of... | reverse complement strand
GAACGAAAGTACCGAGGAGAATAAAAAGTCGAAAGACAAAAAGCAGTCGAAGAAAAAGCAGAAAAGACCATGCTTGATACTTACGGCACAAATCTTACCGAAAAAGCCGCAAGAGGCGAGGTTGACAGAGTTGTAAACAGAGATGCGGAAATTGAACGTGTAATTCAGATTTTGAACAGACGTTCAAAGAATAATCCTGTTCTTTTGGGAGAGCCGGGTGTAGGTAAAACTGCCGTTGCAGAGGGATTTGGCTTGCAGAATATATGAAAAGAATGTTCCGCCTAAACTTTTTGACTATCAGCTTTATTTGCTTGACTTTACGGCACTTGTGGCGGGTACACAGTTCAGAGGACAGTTTGAGGCGAGATTAAAGAGTCTTTTAAACGAGGCTGCCGAAAGAGGTAATGTTGTACTTGTAATCGATGAAATTCATAATATCGTTGCGGCAGGTGATGCAGAAGGGGCAATGAGCGCGGCGAATATTCTAAAGCCGGCGCTTGCAAGAGGTGAAATTCAGATAATCGGTGCGACAACTCTTACAGAGTACAGAAAGCATATAGAAAAGGATTCCGCGCTTGAAAGACGTTTCCAGCCTGTTCTTATCGACGAGCCTTCTATTGACGAAAGTATTGAGATTTTGAAAGGTATTAAGGATTATTACGAAAATTACCATTCTGTAAAAATTTCTGACGATATAATCGAACAGGCGGTAAGATTGTCGGAAAGATATATAACAGACAGATTTTTGCCTGACAAGGCTATTGACGTAATAGACGAGGCAGGTTCAAGAGTAAATCTTAAAAATAAGGCACTTTATGACGTTAAATTGTTGGAGGACAGACTTGATGTCATAGAGGAAGATATTGAAACGGCTACCGATGATGGCGATTTTGAAAAAATTAGCCAACTTAAAAATCAGAAAAATCTTAAAGTTGAAAAAGACATTGAAACGGCTGAAAACGAGGCTAAAAAATGCAGAGATTACGTTTGACGATATTGCGGCTGTTATCGAGGGGTGGACTAAAATTCCCGTACATCGCTTGACGGAGGACGAATCTACAAAACTTCTTAATCTTGAATCGCGTATTCATGAGCGAGTTATCGGTCAGAATGAGGCTGTTGAGGCTGTTTCGCGTGCGATAAGACGCGGCAGAGCCGATATTACTACAAGAAAACGTCCTGTATCGTTTATATTTGCAGGTCCGACAGGTGTCGGAAAAACAGAACTTGTTAAGACGATTGCGGAAGTTATGTTTGATAACGAAGAATCACTTATCAGAATTGATATGTCGGAATATATGGAGAAACATTCGGTTTCAAAATTGATCGGCTCACCTCCGGGATATGTCGGATATGATGATGCCGGTCAGCTTACAGAAAAGGTTAGAAGAAAGCCGTATTCCGTAATATTGCTTGACGAAATCGAAAAAGCACACCCTGAAGTGTTTAATTTGTTCTTGCAAATTCTTGATGACGGACGTGTTGCGGACAGTCACGGTAAAATAGTTAATTTTGAAAATACCATTATTATAATGACAACAAATGCAGGCTCAGAATTTAAGTCGGCGGCGGCAGGATTTAACTCGAATGATGAAGTTAAACTTGACGATAACGTGGATAAGAGTTTAAAACAGTTCTTTAAGCCTGAATTCCTTAACAGAATTGACGAAATTGTAACATTCAAACCGCTTACAAAGGAAAATCTAAGACAGATTATTGACCTATTACTAAAGGATATTCACGCAAAACTTGCGGAAAAAGATGCAAAACTTGTTGTTACCAATGAAGCGAGGAACTTATCTTGGAAAGGGTTACGATAAGCGATACGGTGCAAGACCGCTTAAGAGAGCAATCCAAAAACTTTTGGAGGATAAACTTTCAATCTTGTCGCTTACAGGTCAGATTACATCGGGCTGTGTGATCACCGCCGACAGAAAAGACAACGAAATCACACTTACGGCAGTTTCAAACTTGATAGAAAATTAGTATGATTTTCCTGTGATATTTTAAACCTAACTGCAAATAATATTTATGTGCCGCAGAGGCGGTATTAAATATTATTTATGGAGGTAAAATATCATGGCATGTTGTAACGGTGAAAAGAACGAAAGTATTAAATGTACTGTAACACAGTGTGCAAATCACTGTGATTCAGCAGATTATTGTTCACTTTCGAGTATTCAAGTGGGTACGCACGAGGCTAATCCTACAATGGTTGAATGTACGGACTGTAACTCATTTGAATTGAAGAAGTAATAAAAAATTTCAGAACCCTAAAAGGAACTGTAGAAAAATTATGTTTTTTCTACAGTCCCTTTGTTTATGGAGAAAATTATGGAGAATAAATTTAAGTATTCAAACGACAATAAAAGATATCATACATGGAACTATCATCTTCAGCGGAAATTCGGCGGTAAGGTGTTTAAGGTGGCGTTAAACGGCGGTTTTACGTGCCCGAATATCGATGGTAAAAAGGGCGTCGGAGGGTGTATATATTGTTCGTCAAGCGGCAGCGGTGATTTTGCCGGTGATCCGTCACATAATATTCTTACGCAGTTTGAGGAAGTCAAGGAGCGTATGCATAAAAAGTGGCACGAGGCTAAGTATATTCCGTATTTTCAGGCACATACAAATACATATGCACCTGCAAGCGTGTTGCGTGAAAAGGTTTGAGCCTGTGCTGAAACAGGATAACGTGGTTGGGATAAGTATTGCGACGCGTGCAGATTGCCTTGAAGATGATGTGCTTGATTATTTGTCGGAATTGAATGAAAGAACATATCTTGTGACCGAACTCGGCTTGCAGACTGTTTTTGACGAAACGGGTGAAAAGATTAATCGCTGCCATACATATGCGGAGTTTTTGGACGGTTATAAAAAATTGCAGGATAGAAATATAAATGTGTGCGTACATCTTATTGACGGCTTGCCGGGTGAAACGACAGATATGATGCTTGAAAGTGCAAAGGCGGTGGCGAAACTAAATCCGCATTGCGTGAAATTGCATTTACTGCACGTTTTGAAAAATACACGACTTGCAGATATGTACGCAAGAGGTAAGTTTGAACTTATGACGCTTGAAGATTACGTTGAAACGATAGTAAATCAGCTTGAAGTTTTTTCGGAAGAAACGGTAATACAAAGACTTACCGGTGACGGCGGTCGTGATTCGCTTGTAGGTCCGCTGTGGAGCTTGAAGAAATTTGTAGTGCTTAATGAAATTGATAAACTTATGGTGAAACGTGATACTTATCAAGGGGTTAAGTATGGTGAGTAGTAAAAAATGAGAAGTCACTGACTTCATCTTTTTTTGAATTTTGGGACAGTGGAATACGGTTGTTAGGGGCGACAATTGGTCGCCCGTGGTAGTGCTGAAAAGTGACGTCGAGATGCGCCGTCCCGTACGGGGGAAATATCTACAATACCACCACTCCGCCCTGCTGGCACCTCTCCTCAAGGAGAGGCATATAAGGCTCCCATTGAGGGGAGCAGTCGACGGAGTCGACTGAGGGGTGGCAAGATAAAAGCATATTCTTTTTATTTTTGCACCGTATTGAAAAGATAGGGAAAATATGATAAAATACATACAACAAATAAGAATGGAGATTAGATATGCTTGCAGTTGAACGCAGAAACAGAATAGAGCAGATAATAAATAAAAACAAGAGTGTACTTGTGGTGGAACTTGCAAAACAGTTTGAGGTTACAACCGAAACAATTCGCGGTGACCTTGAAAAACTTGAAAAACAAGGCGTGCTTGTTCGTACATACGGCGGTGCAACGCTTGTTGACAACAGTGAAATCGAACTTGCAATAACGGAACGTGATACGGTGAATTATGAGGGTAAACAGCGTATCGGAAAATATGCGGCTGACCTTATAAAAGACGGTGAAACTATATTTCTTGACGCAAGTACATCGGCATGGCACTTGGCGAGATACATAAAAGGTAAACGTGGTATAACTGTTATTACAAATGCCGAAAAAATCGTGAATGAACTTTCAATGTGTGACCATATTCACGTTGTGTGCGTCGGCGGTGAACTGACGCCGAGAAATATGTCGTATATCGGACGTGTTGCGGAAAAAACAATAAAAGAAAATTATTATGCGAATAAGTGCTTTTTCTCATGCAGAGGTGTAACGCTCGGTCGTGGACTTGTTGATTCGAGCGAGGGCGAGGCTGAAATAAAAAAAGCGATGCTTTCGTGTAGTGAATCGGCAATTTTCCTTTGCGATAAAAATAAAATCGGTAAAATAGGTGTTCCGAGAATTTCGGGCCTTGACGGTATAGATTGCTTTATTACAGACGCACAACTGACAGATGAATGGCAAGTGGCACTTGCCGAACAGGACGTTAAACTTGTGGAAGTGGAAAAGTAAAGCCACCCTCAGGCGGTTTCACCGCCTAGCTCCCCTCAATGGGAGCCGACTTAAGAGCCTATCCTTGAGGAGAGGTATCACAAAGATGACGGAGTGGTGGCAAAAATACAACCCAAATCGGTGTAAAAACACCGATTTTTAATTTTTTTAAATTTGTGAAACTTTTTTGAAAAAAGGTATAGCATTTTAGCGTAAATACGATATAATTATAAGATAAAATGACTATTCATATGTAAAAATGTGAAAACGGTTACAGAACAAAGTATTGGAGGCTGACTTTTATGGAAGAAATTTTAAACATTCTTGACAAGGAAAAAGGTAATGTATCACGAGCGAAAATCGCGCAAGATGCTTGGTATGGAGGAAAAGGAAGTCGCCGACAAGATTGAAAAAATGGAAAAGGAAAACGTTATTGTCGGTTACAAAACCATTGTAAATTGGGATAAGAACCGACAAAAGACGTTGTTGTTGCGCTTATCGAAACTTCGCATAACTCCGCAAAGAGGTGAAGGATTTGATAAGGTGGCAGAGAGAATTTACAAATACCCACAGGTAAAATCACTTTACCTAATGTCCGGTGCATATGACTTGGCCGTTACAATCGAGGGCAAGAGTATGAAAGAAGTGGCATTGTTCGTTGCGCAGAAGCTTGCACCGATGGATTCGATAATTTCAACGGCAACTCATTTTGTGCTAAAAAAATACAAAGAGGAAGGAATTGTATTCGAGGACGATGAAAAGGATACAAGACAGGTAATTACGCTATGATAGATTATGAAAAAATTATTTCACCGGTAGTTTCGGCTTTACCGCCGTCAGGCATAAGAAAGTTTTTTGATATAGTTGCAGAAATGGACGACGCTATTTCGCTTGGCGTCGGTGAGCCTGATTTTACAACACCTTGGGCAATTCGTGAAGCAGGTATATATTCGCTTGAAAAAGGACAGACGCACTACACCGCAAATGCCGGACTTATGGAATTGCGTGAAGAAATCTGCAATTACTATGACAGAAAATTCGATATAAAATATAATCCGAAAAAAGAAGTTCTTGTAACGGTAGGAGGCAGTGAGGCGATTGACCTTATGGTAAGAACGCTTATTAATCCCGGTGACGAGGTACTTATTCCGGAGCCGTGTTTCGTTTGTTATCGCCCTTGTACGGTTATGGCAGGCGGTGTTCCTGTTCCGATTGAAACAAAAGAAGAGGACAATTTCAGACTTTTGCCGGAACAGCTGAAAGAAAAGATTACCGACAAGACAAAACTTTTAATTCTGCCGTATCCGAATAATCCGACAGGCGGAATTATGTCAAAGGAAGATTTGGAGGCTATTGCAGAGGTACTTCGCGGTACAAATATAATGGTACTGTCAGACGAGATTTATGCTGAACTTCGTTATGACGGCGAAAAGCATATTCCGTTTTCAAATTTTGAGGGTATGAAAGAAAGAACTGTTGTTGTAAGCGGTTTTTCAAAGACATTCGCTATGACCGGCTGGCGTCTTGGTTATGCGTTAGGACCTGAAAGAATTATAAAGCTTATGACAAAAATTCATCAGTACGGCATAATGTCAGCACCGACAACCGCACAATTCGCTGCGGTTGAGGCACTAAAGAGCTGTGACGATGACGTTGCGGAAATGCGTCGTGAGTATAATTACAGAAGACGCTACATAGTGGACGGTTTCAGAGCGATGGGACTTAGTTGTTTTGAACCGCTCGGAGCATTTTATGTATTCCCTTGCATAAAATCTACGGGTATGACAAGTGAAGAATTTTGTCAAAATCTGCTTATGGAAGAAAAGGTCGCTGTCGTACCGGGCAATGCGTTCGGAGAGAGCGGAGAGGGATTTATACGTTGTTCATATGCGTATTCGATTGAGAACATTCAAGAAGCACTTAAAAGAATAGAGAAGTTTGTTAAAAGACACAGTAAATAGGAGGAAAAAATGGATACAAAGTATATATTCGTAACAGGCGGAGTTGTTTCAGGACTTGGTAAGGGCATTACAGCCGCATCATTGGGAAGATTGTTAAAGGCAAGAGGATATAAGGTTACAATGCAGAAGTTTGACCCTTATATCAATATGGACCCGGGTACAATGAGTCCGTATCAGCACGGTGAAGTTTTCGTTACAGATGACGGTGCGGAAACAGACCTTGACCTTGGACACTATGAAAGATTTATCGACGAAAACCTAAGCGTAAATTCAAACGTAACAACAGGTAAAATTTATTGGTCGGTTATTTCAAAGGAAAGACGCGGTGACTATGAGGGAAGAACCGTACAGGTAATTCCGCATATCACAAACGAAATCAAGTCAAGAGTTTACCGTGTTGCAAATACGCAGGACACAGATATTGTTATTACGGAAATCGGCGGAACAGTCGGTGATATTGAATCTACACCGTTCCTTGAATCAATCAGACAGGTTGTAAAGGAAGTCGGTAAGGAAAATTGTATGTATATCCACCTTACACTTGTACCGTATCTTTCAACATCTGGCGAGCAAAAGACAAAGCCGACACAGCACAGTGTTAAGGAACTTCTAAGCCTTGGTATTCAGCCTGACGTACTTGTTTTAAGAACTGAAAAGCCTCTTGAAGAAGGACTTGCAGAAAAGATTGCGCTATTCTGTAATGTATCACCTGAATGTGTTATCGAAAACCTTGACCTTGATACACTTTACGAAGTTCCTCTTGCACTTGAAGAAGAAGGACTTGCAAAGGTTGTATGTAACCGTCTTGGACTTGAGGACAGAAAGCCACAGCTTGATGATTGGACAAAGAATGGTTGACGTCGTTAAAGACCTTATGAACGGCGGCAAGGAAGAAGTTACAATTTCACTTGTAGGTAAATATGTATCATTGCACGACGCATATATCAGTATCGTTGAATCGTTAAAGCATGGCGGAATACAGAATTACTCAAATGTTAATATCAAGTGGATAAACAGTGAAGAAGTTACTGCAAAGACTGCGGATAAACTTCTTAAAGATTCTGACGGTATTCTTGTACCGGGTGGTTTCGGTGACAGAGGTATTGAGGGTAAGATTATTGCCGCTCAATATGCAAGAGAACACAAAATTCCGTATCTTGGAATTTGTCTTGGTATGCAGATTGCGGTTATAGAATACGCAAGAAACGTACTTGGCTACAAGGACGCAAATTCATCTGAACTTAACCCTGACACAACTCACCCTGTAATCGACCTTATGCCTGAACAGCGTGACGTTGAAGATTTGGGCGGTACAATGCGTCTTGGATTGTATCCGTGTAAGGTTACACCGAACACACTTGCACAAAAGGTTTATAACAGTGACCTTATTTATGAAAGACATCGTCATAGATATGAATTTAACAACTTCTACAGAAATGAAATAACAGACAAGGGAATGGTTATTTCAGGTCAGTCACCTGACGATAAACTTGTTGAAATGGTAGAAATTCCTAATCACCCGTGGTATATCGGTGTTCAGTTCCACCCTGAATTCAAGTCAAGACCTAACCGTCCGCACCCATTGTTTGCCTCATTTATCAAGGCGGCATTGGACAAGAAGAATAAGGCGGCTGAATAATTTGATTGCCTGCTTGACAGAAAGGTAAGATTAACTTGAAATATTATTGGAAGTATATAAAACCATATATGTTGTTTTTCATATTAGGTCCTTTGCTTATGCTTACGGAAGTTGCGGGGGAAATTGTGTTGCCTAAAATTATGGCGTCAATGATTGACAGCGGTATCGGTGCGGAAGTCGCAGGACTTGGAACGGGATATATTTTGTCGCGGGCACTGCTTATGATTGCGTGTATCGGTATTATGATAATCGGCGGTATCGGCGGTCATTTCTTTGCGATTAGGGCATCGGTTTATTTCAGTGCGGATTTAAGACAGGGAGTATTTGAAAAGGTACAGAACTTCTCATTTAAGAATATAGACAACTTTTCGACAGGCTCACTTGTTACACGTCTGACGAACGACATTACGCAAGTGCAGAATATGGTTAGAATGCTTCTGATTATGGCAATGCGTTCACCGGGTATGCTGATAGGCGGTATTATAATGGCTTGTTCGATTAATAAAGAACTTGCGCTTATATTGGCATTCGTTATTCCGATACTGGCGATAGTGATAGGATTGCTTTTAAAAACCGCGTTCCCGCGATTTGGTGCAATGCAGAAAAAAACTTGATAATCTTAATTCGGGTATACAAGAGAATATAACGAATGTTCGAGTTATAAAATCTTTTGTAAGACAGGATTTTGAAACAGAAAAATTTGAAAATGCCAACTCAGACCTTATGAATACTACAATGAGAGCCTTGAAAATCGTTATAACGACAATGCCGATTATGACGTTGGCAATGAATATAACAACATTGCTTGTGGTATGGTTCGGCGGTAATTTTGTTGTAGGCGGAAGTATGGGCGTTGGTGACCTTACTGCGTTTACAACGTATATTACGCAAATTCTTATGTCACTTATGATGGTTTCAATGCTTTTCTTACAGCTTTCGCGTGCGCTTGCGTCATCGACAAGAATTACGGAAGTGCTTAAAACAGATGTAGACCTTACAGATGAAAATGCGGGTCAAAAGGATAAGAAAGTTGAAAACGGCAGAGTTGAATTTAAAAATGTTTCTTTCAAGTATTACGAAAAACGTAAAGAAAACGTACTTGAAAATATTTCGTTTACCGCAGAGCCAGGAGAAATTGTCGGTATAATCGGCACAACAGGCTCGGGTAAATCGTCGCTTGTACAGCTTATACCGCGTCTTTATGATGTTACAGACGGTGAAGTGCTTGTTGACGGCGTGAATGTTAAGGATTACGGTCTTAAAAAATTTGCGTGACGGCGTCGGCATGGTACTTCAGAAAAATGTATTGTTCAGCGGAAGTATCGAAGAAAATCTTCGTTGGGGTGACGAAAATGCCACAATGGAAGAAATTCGTGCCGCTGCGGACGCCGCACAGGCTGACGGATTTGTAAACGCATTTACGGACGGCTATAATATGGAGCTCGGACAGGGCGGTGTCAATGTTTCAGGCGGACAAAAGCAGAGATTGTGTATCGCAAGAGCACTTTTGAAAAAGCCGAAAATTCTTATACTTGACGACAGTACAAGTGCCGTTGACACAGCCACAGAGGCTAAAATCAGACAAGCGTTTACAACGAGTTTGAAACACTCGACTAAAATAATAATAGCACAGAGAATTACATCCGTAATAGACGCGGATAAAATAATTGTGCTTGAGGACGGAAAGATTATCGGTATGGGAAATCACAATGAGCTTATGAAGAATTGTGAAGAATATCGCGATATTTACTATTCTCAAACAGATAAAGAAAAAGAATGTGGATATACCTTAATGAAAATGCACATAATACTTCTATAAAATAAAAATGGAGGTATTTGTTATGAATCGAGATCAGATCATCTGTCCATGCCTTGATATCACAGCAGGGCAGATTATGGATGCATACAAAGAAGGAGCGAAGAGTGTCGAAGCAATCAAAGAGGTAACGGGAGCAGGAACAGCTTGCGGAGCTTGCTTGGATGAAATTGAAGAATTAATACAGAGTTTGTAATTATAAAGAGATGTTGTTCGATGTTTTTGAGCAACATCTTATTTATTGCATAGGGGATTTTGTTGAAATTTCCTATGCAATAAAAAAAGAACCCCTTCTCAGAGATTCTCATCAAATGCCGATGGTGGGACTCGAACCCACACGTCCATAAGAACAACAGATTTTGAGTCTGTCTCGTCTGCCAGTTCCGACACATCGGCTGATTCAATTGTTCGACCTAAAATATATTATCACTTTTGAATCATAATGTCAATAATTTTTATAAAAATTATGAAAATTAAATTTTAATCCAATTTTAAAAAGGCAAAAGGATCGGAGGAATCACTTTGGATAAAATGTAATAAGAGATAATAAGCTTTCACAGAAAGATTTTCTTCTCTTAAAATACGTTTTGCTTCATTTTTATCAACTAACTCTACCGATAAATCTTCATTGGGCTCTAAATGATCAAGATTCGGCATTCCAGTAGAAATTCCATAAACCGTGCAATTGGTCTCATCTGTCATTCCAGCAGAAGAGAAATGAGGACGACTTAAGAAATCATCAAATTCAGCGGGTGTAAACGTAAGACCTGTTTCTTCTTTCATTTCACGGATTGCAGTTTCTTTGATAGATTCTCCGGGATCGATCAATCCGGCAGGTAATTCATATATATAATCATTTAAAGGATAACGAAATTGTCTTACCATGATCAGATGATCAGCTTTTTCTCCAAACAGACTATAAATGACAACGCCATCAGGAATGACTTCTTTCGTGGCAGCCATCATTATATTTTCATTCTTGCGACTGGCAACATAATATGGATGTGTATCTCCAAATTTATTTTCAGCTTCTAATTCATAAAGATTCAGAAATTTTACATTTGTTAGTGGTGTGATTTTATTTATCTTACTCATAGATATTACCTCCCTGTATATTTTTATTGTAAAGCATCACAACAAGATTGACAATAGACATAAAAACAAGTATTATATACTAAAACGATATGAAATAAGGGGATTACAAGAAAGGAGTTATGATGAGAAAGAAAATTATGGCTACAATACTTGGTACAGCGATGCTTTTAACAGCAGTTTCTTTTACAGGTTGTGGAAAATCAGTCAAGGATTCTACAAGTGCGAAGACGGAGAAAACCACAAAAGAAACAAAAAGAGATGAGAAGATCGAAATAAAAATACTTTCAAAATATGATCAGATAAAGAAACTGCTTTCAAAATATCCGAAAGAAATGACGGCAGAAGATACATCATATCAGGGAATTGTGGTAATTGAATATGATTCATTTGGCAAAGGAAGCAAAAAGCTTTGGAATCAGTTTTTAAAGAATGTAAAAGATCATAAAGATTGTGCTATCGTAATTTGTCAGTATACTGTAGAGGGAGATCCGATTCTTCAGTATGTTTCTAATGTAAATGGGAAGTTTTACTATGTAGAGGATTCTACGAGAGATGCTTATGGCAGTGAAAAATACGTACAGTATACTTATGACTACTACAAGATTTATAAACAGGATGGCCATTACACAGCAATTCTGACAATGGATAACAAACTGACATTTGATGAGGCACAGGATGTCAGAAGCTTAAAGACAGCGATACAGTTACTGGATGTTAAACAATAATTAAGAAAATGGAGCAGAGAATATGAAAATTTCAACAAAGGGAAGATATGCAGTCCGTTTAATGTATGATCTTGCAATGCATCATACAGGCGATTGGATCGCATTAAAAGACATATCAAGAAGACAGGAGATATCTGTAAAATATTTGGAACAGATCGTAAGACAGTTAAGTATCAGGGGATATTTAAAGAGTTTGCGAGGACCTAAAGGAGGTTATCAGCTTTCCAGAGACCCAAAAGATTATACGATCTATGAAATCTTAAAGATAACAGAGGGTAAGCTTACAGCCAGTAGCGTGTTTGGAATGTAAGGTAGAATCAGTGTGAACGCTACCATGAATGTCCAACGATAGA
>ENA-OQHF01001669-OQHF01001669.1-human-gut-metagenome-genome-assembly--contig:-NODE-1669-length-11961-cov-2.989944_pt1 | contig 11961 bp, 8 predicted proteins | sample MGYA00242559_ERZ504709 | MGnify/ENA primary metagenome ERZ504709 (study PRJEB26092, sample SAMD00036203) | human gut metagenome | host: Homo sapiens | study: EMG produced TPA metagenomics assembly of... | reverse complement strand
AGATCCGGAGCAGCTTCGTCGTGTGATCCACAATATTATCGGCAATTCCTCAAGTATCTGGATAAACAGCAGGGATTTATCATATCCGCATCAAGGATGTCGGTGACTTTATTCAGGTGGAGATCGAGGACAACGGAAGAGGTATTTCCGCAAGAGATCTGCCATATATTTTCGACCGGTTTTACCGCGCGGATGCGTCGCGCAACTCGGCAACCGGCGGCAGCGGTATTGGTCTGTCCATTGTAAAGAAGATCATAGAAGACCATGGTGGAAAGATCTGGGCGACCAGCAAAGAGTCCATCGGAACGGTCATGTATTTTGTAATTCGTAAATATCAGGAGGTACCAAATGAGTAAAGTTTTGATTATTGAAGATGAGGTTGCAATCGCAGACCTGGAGAAAGATTATTTAGAACTCAGCGGGTTTGAGGTGGAGACTGAGAATGACGGCGTGGTCGGATTAAAACGTGCGCTCTCCGAAGATTTTGATATGTACATTTTAGATCTGATGCTGCCGGGCATTGACGGCTTTGAGATCTGCAAACAGATCAGAGAGGAAAAAAATACACCGATCCTCATGGTATCTGCCAAAAAAGACGATATCGATAAGATCAGGGGACTGGGACTTGGCGCGGACGATTACATCACAAAGCCGTTCTCACCGAGTGAGCTTGTCGCGAGGGTAAAGGCACACCTTGCCCGCTATGAGCGCCTGATCGGAAGCAACGCAGTAGAGAACGACGTGATTGAGATCCGCGGCATCCGTATCGACAAGACAGCAAGACGTGTCTGGGTCAATGGTGAGGAAAAACAGTTTACGACCAAGGAATTTGATCTTTTAACATTCTTAGCAGAGCACCCGAACCATGTGTTCACGAAGGAAGAACTCTTCCGTGAGATCTGGGATATGGAGTCGATCGGAGATATCGCAACTGTGACCGTGCATATCAAAAAGATCCGTGAGAAGATCGAGATGAATACTAATAAACCTCAGTATATAGAGACTATTTGGGGTGTAGGATACCGCTTTAAACTTTAGTTTTTATCCCAAATATTCTCCGACTATTTGGGGTGTAGGATACCGCTTTAAACTTTAGTTTTTATCCCAAATATTCTCCGACTATCTGGGGTGTAGGATACCGTTTTAAACTTTAGTTTTTATCCCAAATATTCTCCGACTATTTGGGGTGTAGGATATACATTTAAACTGTAAAGTTTTTTTATTTTGCATGTATCAGAGAAAAGAAAAATGGCGCGGAAGTCAGAAAATGGCTTCCGCGCCTTATTGCCAGTACATCGTTTTCAAAGAAGTAATATGAATTTGATGAAAGTACAGATCAGAAACGGAAGATTTTGATCATTTGATTGATAAGAAAGAAGCGATTAACCGTCTTCGCTATGAAAAGCCGGATATGCAGATTTGCTTTCGGACAGAAGATGCTTTGAAAAAGCTGCATTTCCGACATGCATTGCATGAGTGATGGATATCTTGCAGAAAGAGCTTGAGATAGAGTATAAAAAAGGGTATATAATAAAAATGTTCGGGTTCAGATAACAGGACAGAAAAACAGGGCACATTTTTCATATCCCGATCAATATAGGATAAGCGAGGAAGCACAAATGAGTAACTACGAAAAACCAGTTGTTGTAATGGCAGAAGAAAGCACAGAGGGCGTGTATCTTGCAAGCGGAGAACACCTGGAACAGTGCAGATTTGGAAGAACAGAGGCATCTGCAGGGGCAGATGCGTGCCAGGAATGTTCTAAGAGCGGTGGAAAGAGAGCTACTCATTTGCCGGGAGAAGAATCTGCAAGGAGAGATGATTTTAAAAGCTGCGTGGACAATATGCCGATCAAGCAGTAGAAATGAGGAACAGTATGCAGCCAGCGATCATTTATGAAGATGAAGACATTATCGTCTGTAAAAAAACCGGCAGGCGTGGCGACACAGACCAGACGCATCGGGCAGGCGGACATGGAGAGCCTGCTAAAAAATTACCGTGCATCCAAAGGGGAGCTTCCTTATATTGGTGTGGTACATCGGTTAGACCAGCCGGTGGAAGGCATTATGGTGTTTGCAAAAAATAAAGAAGCAGCGGCAGATCTAAGCCGCCAGATCAAAACAAAACTGGCGGACAAATATTATTATGCGATGACGGACGGCGTGCCGGAAAAGAAAAAAGGAACCTTAGAGGATGAACTTTTACAGAATGGAAAGACAAATACCTCCGAGGTGGTGGAAAGAGGAACACCGCAGGCAAAACATGCCAGCCTTTTACCTATGAGGTGGTCGAGCAGGATGGAAAACATGCCGTTTTGCGTATCAAACTTGATACCGGACGCCACCATCAGATCCGGGTGCAGCTTGCACATGCAGGGATGCCGATCGTTGGGGATAAAAAGTACAACTTCAAAGAAAACATTGCACCGTCGGGCGGACAGCTTGCACTGTGCTCTTTTAAGATCGCGTTCCGGCATCCGAAAACGCATAGAAAACTGGAGTTTGAAATTGACAAGCCTTTTGGTTTATCATAAAATAAATCCAAAGGTTTAGATAGAAGAGTAAGGAGATTTATCATGGCAAAGGACAAGAAGTTAGTAGAGGCAATCACTTCCATGGAGGAAGATTTTGCCCAGTGGTATACAGATGTGGTCAAGAAAGCGGAACTGATCGATTATTCATCCGTAAAGGGATGTATGATCCTTCGTCCGGCAGGCTATGCGATCTGGGAAAATATTCAGCATGAGTTAGACCGCCGTTTCAAAGAGACCGGTGTTGAGAACGTATATTTACCGCTGTTTATCCCGGAGAGTCTGTTAGAGAAAGAAAAAGATCATGTGGAGGGATTTGCACCGGAGGTTGCATGGGTAACTTATGGTGGTTTGAATCAGCTTCCGGAACGTCTGTGTGTCAGACCGACTTCTGAGACATTGTTCTGTGATTTCTATAAAAACATCATCCAGTCTTACCGTGATCTGCCAAAGGTATATAACCAGTGGTGTTCTGTTGTAAGATGGGAGAAGGAGACACGTCCTTTCTTACGTTCCAGAGAGTTCTTATGGCAGGAGGGACACACCGCACATGCGACCGCAGAGGAAGCAGAGCAGAGAACCATACAGATGTTAAATGTCTATGCGGATTTCTGTGAGGAAGTACTAGCAATGCCGGTTGTACGCGGACAGAAGACGGAAAAAGAAAAATTTGCAGGTGCGGAGGCAACTTACACGATCGAAGCACTGATGCATGATGGAAAGGCATTACAGTCAGGAACCAGCCACAACTTTGGCAATGGATTTGCGAAAGCATTTGGCATCCAGTATACGGATAAAGATAACAAACTTCAGTATGTATATCAGACATCCTGGGGTATGACGACACGTCTGATCGGCGCAATCATCATGGTACACGGAGATGATTCGGGTCTGGTGCTGCCGCCGCGTATTGCACCGGTACAGGCTATGGTCATCCCGATCCAGCAGCAGAAAGACGGTGTGCTTGACACTGCAAAAGAAGTCTGTGAACGCATCGGAAAAGTCTGCCGTGCAAAACTTGATGATTCCGACAAGAGCCCGGGATGGAAGTTCTCTGAGCAGGAAATGAGAGGTATCCCGGTTCGTATCGAACTTGGACCAAAGGATATCGCAGCAGGCAAATGTGTGGCAGTACGCCGTGATACCAGAGAGAAGATTGAGATCGCATTAGACGAACTTGAAGCAAAACTGCCAGAGCTGTTAGAGCAGATTCAGAAAGATATGTTTGCGCGTGCAAAAGCACACAGAGATGCACATATCTGGGATGCACATAATTACGAAGAATTTACCACGATTGCAAATGAGAAACCGGGCTTTATCCGTGCAATGTGGTGTGGGGATCAGGCTTGCGAGGACAAGATCAAAGAAGAACTTGCAGTGACCTCACGCTGTATGCCGTTTAACGATCAGGAGCACATTTCAGATGTCTGTGTATGCTGTGGAAAGCCGGCACACAAATTAGTATATTGGGGTAAAGCATACTAAGATAATTAATAGTCTGTTTGAAAACAGATGGATTACTTTGAATGAAAACAGAACTGGAAAATGATCCGGGGAACACAGCCAGGTTTCACGGATCACAAGGTTCTGTTTCCTTTTTACATAATATGAAAACGATTCCGGTAGCGTTTCTACGATGAATTACAGGACAGAAAAAGTACATGTAACACAAAATATTATTTTTCCAGGGGGCAGGAGAAGATGATAGAAAAATATTATGATGGTGCGATAGAACAGGTAGCAGCCGGTTTGGGAACTGTGGAAAAGAACCATCTTTTAGTCAGATACAGTGGACAATTTTCCGTAGAAAACTTAAATGATACAAAGCAGCTTGAGAAAAATGAAGACATTTTCGTACAGGTACATGAATTTGAAACGGGGGAGATTACCTGTGCGTATGAGCCGTATCTTACCATGATCTGTGATGGGTTCAGGCGGTATATGACGGGAACGTTTGAAGAATTTATGGAAACGTGCGATGTGTATTATCTGCACCGGCCGGTTTTGCTTGGTTATTTTAATCAGGATAATACAGGGCGGGAGGAGATCATTTTGCTTGATGAGGTGGCATATGAGCAGGAACGCATGTTGGCGGCACTTGAGCGCATGCTGTGTGCCATTGCTGACAGGCATCCGGTTCTGTTTGTTTTGAACCGTTTTCAGCTGGCTTCTAAAAGTACCATGCAGCTTACGGCGCGCTTTTTGAAATGTGAAAACTGCAATATCGGTCTTGTGCTTGGCGTGAGTGATATCCAGGCAATGCCGGAATTTCTGGTGCCGGACTGGGAAATGCTGTATGAGACATTAGATGATGGCAGTAAGATTTATCATATTGGAAATTCCGGCAGAAAAAAAGAAGAAACCATAGATGACGAAAAATACGTTGACTATGGAAGTGAAAAAGTGTACCGGAAACTGCAGAATATGGTCGAATTTCTTGATTTTGACCAGGCGGCATATTATTTAGAAACCATTGATCGAAAGATAAAATTTGATAATCTTTTAGTGGATGATGCCGCGCGTTTTCGCATGTGGCTCTTATTTGTCAAAGTATCGATTTTAAGACAGGATATTCCAAAAGCGCTTGAAATCTGCGAGGATCTGGAAAAAATCCATCTTGCCGGAAAGGAAGAGGAGTGTGCATATGAGCAGGATTATCTGATCGCGACCGCATATATGTACCAGGGAAAATTAAAAGAGGCTTTGGAGATGGCAGGAGAAACATACCGCATCGCCGGGAAAAATGTCCGATGATTACCGGATGTTTTTATCCGAACTGTTGGAGGCAAAGATCCAGATGTCCGGCTGGTATAACATCTTTTTACTGTGCACAGGATGTAAAGATAAAGGAAAGCCTGATCCAGAATCTGATCCGTTACAACTATCGCAATCACCTGGCACATGTATATATTTATGCGTACGATAACAAGCCGGAGATCGTGAAAAAATGCAAACCAGTCCGAGGAGTTTCTGATTTATTTCAGCAGGGGAATCCGCATAGCAAAAAAAGCTTGGAAATGAGTATCTGATCAATATGGCATACCAGAAAAATATTATGCTGTCATCGACAAACGGTATGTATGAGATATCTCTGCTTTATTCGGTGAGGACTTATGAGGCACTGAAAGATAAAAGATCAATCCAGGCAGGGCGTATTTATTCGGGGATTGCATATAACTTATGTGCGATCGGTGAAAATGAGCGCGCGATGGCTTATTACAGGCATGCAATCCGTCTGTTTTATCATCTGAGGGAACCGGAAGATATTGCGGAAGTGCAGTATAACATGTCTTTAAACTGCATTATGTGTGGACAATATGAAAAAGCGGAGTTTTATCTGACACAGTGCATGAAAGCGGTGGAGCGTCTGCATTTAAACAGCTTAAGAGTCTGCAATCTATCCAAATTATATGGACTGCTCGCTCTTGTGTCGATCTTAGAGGGTAACCGGTTTAACTGTGAACGTTATTTAAACAACTGCAGGCAGTTTTTAAATTACGTTATAGAAAAAGAAAAGATGGGGGATGGGTTTGGAACAGTCCACGATTATGCAAAGGTCGATGATGACATGTTTTTGTATACATTCTCACGCGGACTTCTTGCTGTACACGATGGAGATTATGAAAAAGCAGACACAGATTATGAGAAAGCGGAGGATTATCTGAGCCGATCCGAGGGAAATCAGTTTTTTCAGCTATGCACTTTTCCGGCAAAAGCGGATGGAATGTTTCAAATGTCTCGAAAATCAGAAAGGTTATGAGAAGCAGAAAAAAACGTTAGAAGAATACGAAAGGACAGCATTTCAGTACCTATGGAAAACTGGCGAAAAAAATGATGGATACACTGCCGCCAGGTGGATGAGGCGGACGGGCAGCAGGATGTTTCCGAACAGGAATTAGACGTACTGCTCTGGCAGGAGAGCATGGTATTAGCCTATAAGAGCAAGAAACACCAGCTGGATTTTATTTCGACCTGGCAGAAACTGATTGATGTGACCGGGGTCTGTGCAGAGGAAATGATTGATGCGGTCATGAAAACATTTTTAAATCACTTTAATGTGGACTGTGCGGTGTATGCGCGCTGTATGGAGAGACAGACGCAGGTATTATACAATAATACCGGGATCGATTTAAACGAGGAGCGGACGGGCAGGATCATCGCATCTTTAAAGCGGAATCCGGGAGGCTACGCGATCTCAAAGATCAGCAGCAACTATAACGAACACCAGGATATCACGGCATTGTTTGGTGAGGATGACGTGTGCTCTTTGGTGGCGGTGCCGTATTTTAACAATGCAAAACTCGAAAGTTTTCTGATCACCTATGTGAGGATGAAGGATAACTGGCATTCTTCCGTAAACCGGTATATGCTCGATGAAGATGATTTAAATATGTATCAGCTTTTATTCCGCGAGGTAAAATATTCTTTGAACCGTCTGGACGCATATGATAAAATATACGAGATGAACAATAAACTTTACCTCGCAGCAGTCACTGACCAGCTCACCGGAATTTACAACAGGGAAGGTTTTTACCGTAGGATCAAAGATCTGATAGATGAATTTTCGGGTGGAAAACGGAAACCGGAACTGGGTCTGATGTTTATTGATCTCGATAATTTTAAGCATTATAATGATACTTACGGTCATGATGTCGGCGACCTGGTTTTAAAGGAAATGGCAGATATTTTTTCCGGTCTGTGTGAAAAACAGGGATTTGTCTGCCGCTATGGTGGAGATGAATACATTATTGTATTTTTCACCGCGGATAAAGAAAGGCTGAAGGAAACGGCAAAGCAGATCTATCAGAAGATCGATCAGGCGGACGGTTTTGAAAAAGCGATTTCTGAGAAACTGAAAAAACAGATTTCCATCCGGAAAGAGCAGCGCATTTCCTGCTCCATTGGAATCGTGTTGGCAGAAGACATTCATGGCGAGGAAGAAATCAACCAGATGATCAAGAGGGCGGATGATCTGCTCTATTCGATCAAGACAACGAAAAAGGGAACTTACCGTATATGAAAATCGTTTTTGCCGGAAAAAGTAAAATTTATCATAGAAACATTGGAAACACACGGGTATGAGGCATATGCAGTCGGCGGATGTGTGCGTGATACCATGTTACACCGCACACCGGGCGACTGGGACATCACGACGCAGGCGAAACCGGAGCAGGTCAAAGAAATATTTGCCGAAAAGAACATTCATACCATTGACACCGGGATCCAGCACGGAACCGTGACTGTGATGGTGGAACATGAGGGATTTGAGGTGACGACCTACCGGATCGACGGGGAATATGAGGATGCGAGACATCCGAAAAATGTACAGTTTACCGCGAGTCTGTTAGAGGATTTAAAAAGGCGTGATTTCACGATCAACGCCATGGCGTACAATGACAAAAACGGCCTGATCGACGCGTTTGACGGTGTGGGTGATTTAGAGCGCGGCGTGATCCGCTGTGTGGGATGTGCCATGGAACGTTTTTCCGAGGATGCACTGCGGATGCTTCGCGCCGTGCGTTTTGCGGCGCAGCTTGGGTTTGCCATCGAGGCAGAGACAAAAGAAGCGATGGTAAAACTTGCGCCTGATATTGCAAAAATCAGTGCGGAGCGGATACAGACTGAACTGGTAAAATTAATTACATCCGCACATCCGGGAGAAATCAGGACTGCATGGGAAACAGGACTTACGGCAGTGTTTCTGCCGGAGTTTGACCGTATGATGGCGACACCGCAGAATACAAAGCATCATTGTTATTCGGTCGGGGAGCACACGGTGGCAGCGCTGGAACATATTGTGGGAGATAAAGTACTGCGCCTTACCATGCTGTTACATGATGTGGCAAAACCTGTGTGCAGAACCACGGATGCTTCCGGCAATGACCATTTTTACGGACATCCCAAAGAAGGCAGTGAGATGGCAAGAAAGATCCTCCGCCGGTTAAAGTTTGACAATGACACGACCGATAAGGTGTGCCGGCTGGTGTGCTGGCATGATGACAATCCGCCGCTTTCCGAGAAAAACGTAAGAAGGGCGGTAAGCAGGATCGGAGTGGAACAGTATCCTGCATTATTTGCAGTGAAACGTGCGGATATTCTGGCACAGAGTGAATACCAGAGAGAAGAAAAACTCTCTTATGTAGATGGCTATGAGGCGTTATACCGGGAAATTTTAGAGAAGAATCAGTGTCTTACAATACGGGATTTAGCTGTAAATGGAAGTGATCTGATCGCTGCCGGGATGAAACCCGGAAAAGAGATCGGGGAGACATTAAAAAGTCTTTTAGAACTGGTACTTGATGATCCAGAACTGAATAACAGGGAACTGCTGTTAGAGCGAATCTGTAGTCATGAATAAACAAACCCTCTCATATGATGAAGAGACACGGGGTAAGACCGTAATCAATCATATGGGGGGCGTTTTTTTGTATAATCGACCGGAACAGATATTAGAACAATACGAACTGGAAGTAAAGTCCATCTCAAGAGGACGGGACAGCTATCAGTGTGATACAGAGCAGGGACCGAAAATTTTGCGGGAATACAGAGGATCAAAGGAGCGGGCCGGGTTTTTAGCGGATATGCTGGATCATCTGAGTGGACAGGGAAGAACGGTGGAGACGGTAATGCGGACAAAAGAGGGTGAGCCGTTTTCCGTGAACGAGGAGGAAACAAAATACATATTATATCAGGCATTTCCGGGGGCGGAATGTGACACGAAAAACAGGGCGGATATGCTTTCTGCAGTAAGAGAACTTGCATTGCTTCACCAGTCTGCGCAGAATTATGAGGGCAGTGTGCCGGAGTTTTTTAAAGTCAGGGCAGAATAATCTGCTTCTTCTCTATGAAAAAAGAAACCGGGAATTGAACAAAGTCAGAAATTATATCCGTGCAAAAAGAAAAAGAATGATTTTGAGATGATGTTTGCGGTCTGGTATCCGGAGTATGTGAAAAAAGCACAGGAGACGACGGATATTTTAAAAGATCTGGGAATCCAGGAACAGCTGATCGGATTCTGCCATGGGGACTATAACCAGCACAATGTCATTTTTTCACGGGAAGGGATCGCGGTTGTCCATTTTGAAAATTTCCTGTATCAGGAGAGCGTCGGGGATCTTGCCAACTTTATCCGGAAAATGATGGAAAAAAATAACTGGAATGCCGGGCTTGGCATGGATCTGATCCGCGGATATGACCGGGTCAGAAAACTGTCGCCGGAGGAACTGAAATATCTGTATGTGTATCTTGCATACCCGGAAAAATTCTGGAAGATCGCCAACCGTTATTATAATTCACACAAGGCGTGGCTGTCGGGAAGAAATATAGAAAAACTGGAAAAAGTCGTTGCACAGGAGGACGCAAGGGAGCAGTTTTTAAAGATGCTCTTTCACTTTACCGTATAGACAGTTTGCGGTATAATCAGGTGAGTAAAAAATTGTTCAAAGCTACAGTAGGAGACAGGAGAATACATGAAGATAAAATATCAGATCATATTACTGCTTACAGCAATGGTCATGCTGCTTGGCGGATGTGGGAAGAAAAATACGGTCGTGACCGGACGCTATTATTATCCGGATCAGGAGAAAGATGCAAAAACGGAAGAAACGTCGGATGATGCAGATGAGTCGGCGGAGACGACTGAGAAAAATGAAGCTGTGATCGGAAGTGACCAGTTTCTGATCAAAACAAATGACATGCAGGAGGAATGCCTGACGTTAGAGCAGATTGCATCCGGGAAAGAGTATGTGTATTATTACACACTTGCGACCAGGTTTCTCGATAAATACGGAAACCGCACTGCAGTGTCTTATTTTGAGCCGGGCAGAGTGATCACGGTGGGAGAAAAAGATGACCAGGGAAAAGTCACACAGGTGCAGATTTCAGATGCCGTCTGGGAATATCCGGATGTATCGCGTTATTCGGTGGATATGGACCGTGGTATTTTTAAGATTGGAGATGAGCGGTATTCCTATGATGCAGATCTTTATATCTGTGAGGATGACCTGAGAAAACAGTTGTCTGATCTGACTGATTTAGATACACTGCGTGTGACCGGTATAGGAAAAAAACTGATTTCCATTGTGGTTACGACCGGACATGGAGAGCTTGCTCTGACCAATACGGATCTTTTTGAGGGAAGCTTTATCCAGATCGGAAGCAAAATTTTTGCGGAAGTGACCAAAGATATGACAATGGAGCTGCCGGCAGGCACCTATACTGTGACGGTGGCAAATAATGGGTACGGCGGCAGTACGGAGCTTACGATCGAGAGTGGAAGAACAGAGACACTTGATCTTAATACCTTAAAGGGCGCGGGACCGAAGTTTGGAAATATTTTATTTGCCGTGGATGTGGAGGATGCGCTCATTCAGATCGATGGAAAGGTTGTTGATACGGAAGAGGCGGTTCCAATCCAGTATGGAGTGCACAGTCTTACGGTCACGGCGCCAGGGTACGATACCTTTAATAAGAAATTATTTGTTAATTCTGAGGAGGCAACGATCGTAGTCGGAATGTCGGGTGACGGCACCGGAACAGACAGCACCACGGAGGAAACGGAAACAGAAAATACTGCGGAAACAGCAAATGAAGCGGACAGTTCGGCAGAGGGAGCGGCAGGAAGCCTTGCAGGAAGTCTTGCAGGAAGTCATACGGCCGGCGAAAGCGGTGGAACAACATCGGGAAGCAGTACCGGAACAGTAGCCGGAACAACTGCAGGAAGCGGTACTGACACATCGACCGGCACGGCAGCAGGAAGCGGAACCGGCACGGGTACATCTTCGGATCTTTATACAGGAAACAGTACCGGAGATGGAACATCAACAGGCAGCAGTGCGGACTATTTATCTACATTGTCAGAGCTTCTGTCAACATTATCCGGTAACAGCAACTAAAAAGGACAGAATTGTACAAATTTAGCATGGAATAGTACTTGAAAAACAGGTTCGTTATCGCTAATATAAAAATAGAATCATAAGTAAGTATGGGAGGAAAGAAAATGGGATACAAAGAAAATTATGAGAGCTGGCTGAACAATCCTTATTTTGACGAGGATACCAGAAATGAGCTGAAAAGCATTGAGGGAAATGAAAAAGAGATCGAAGACCGTTTTTATATGGATCTGGAATTTGGTACAGCCGGACTTCGTGGTGTGATCGGAGCCGGAACCAACCGCATGAACATTTATACCGTGCGCAAGGCTACACAGGGACTTGCCAATTATATCAGCAGGGTAAACGGACAGAAACGCGGTGTTGCCATTGCCTATGATTCCCGTCATATGTCACCGGAGTTTGCAGATGAAGCGGCACTCTGTCTGGCAGCAAACGGAATCAAAGCGTATGTATTTGAATCTTTAAGACCGACACCGGAACTTTCCTACGCAGTGCGTAAATTAGGATGTATCGCCGGAATCAATGTGACCGCAAGCC
>ENA-OQHF01001668-OQHF01001668.1-human-gut-metagenome-genome-assembly--contig:-NODE-1668-length-11962-cov-2.393071_pt1 | contig 11962 bp, 15 predicted proteins | sample MGYA00242559_ERZ504709 | MGnify/ENA primary metagenome ERZ504709 (study PRJEB26092, sample SAMD00036203) | human gut metagenome | host: Homo sapiens | study: EMG produced TPA metagenomics assembly of... | reverse complement strand
AGGGAATCAGTCTGATTTGCTCACAACGATTCGTTCTTTCATATCTGTACACCCGCCAGTGCCAGAAACTTTTTGTCGGACTGGATACCCTGCGTCAGGAATACGCCGTCCCGGAACAGTGCGTAGGTCGTGACGGGTGCGGGTACATTCTGCGCAGTTTCCTTGTCGGTGATGTGGATGGCCCGGAACGGGATGTTATGCTGCTGTGCGGCCTGCTGCACCCTCGGCACCCAGTAGTAGGTAAAGGGACACTGATCGGTGTAGTAGAGGACGAAGCCTTCTCCATCAGCTTTAGGGTGCTTGGCGCAATTCTTGAATTTCGGCAGCGCAGCATCGGCATTGAGCGGCAGACACATAAGGGTGATTCCACAGTCTGAGACATCTGCGACTTCAAATCCCTTGTGGGACAAAAAACTTGGGGTCGGCGAGAAATTCCCGCTTGCGTCCCTCGGCGCACAAAATGCAGATGCCCTTTTTGCCCTGCGCTCTTGCATCGCTGAGGCATTTTTCCAGCAGGTCATTTGAGCAGCCGTGCCCTTTCATGGAACCGGAGACCCACAGGCAGTTGATGTACAGCCAGCCGTCCGCTGTAATGGGCACCCATGCGTTTTCTGCCGGGATGTACTCGATAAAGCACTTGCCGCGCTCAACACTGCGGTAGAAAACAAGCCCCTCAGCAAAGCGCTGCTTGAGCCATTCTTTTTTGGCAAGGCTCTGCTTGCCGGACATCGCGCAGCAGATATGCTCCTTGTCGATGTTCTCTTTGGTGATTTGGATGTAGTCCACAGGTGGCCTCCTTGCAGAAAAGGCGCAGCATGCCCCCGCATCTGGGGCACACTGCGTCTTGAGCGTCTGGTGAAATAGTGTTTATACGAATTACTATATGCCAAACAGCTCGTATTGTCAATAGAGCGTTAAAAACTGCGTTACAAGGTGTGGCGGTAGGGGGCATTGCTTCAAGCACAAAAGGCGTCTAGTTCAGGCGCACATGTACAAACTGTGCAGTATCCCCTGCGGAATGCAGCATAATTCTTATGCAAAACTGCCTTTGAAAACTTTCTGGCGAACTGCTATAATAATTTGGTACAACGAGTAGCACTCATGCGTAAAACCGGTTGCATGGGGGCTGCTCGTTGTTTTGTTTGTCCAAAAATTTAAAGGTAAGGTGAATCTCATGGAAGGCTCTAATCAATTCCTTGGCACGGAGCGCATCGGAAGGCTGATGCAAAAATATGCGATCCCGTGCATTATTTCGCTGCTGGTCGGCGCGTTGTACAATATCGTAGATCAGATTTTCATTGCAAATGCGTCCTATCTTGGCTCCTACGGCAATGCCGCTAACACGGTTGTTTTTCCGCTGATGGTGGTCGCGCTGGCCATTGCAGTCATGATCGGTGATGGCTGCTGTGCATTTGTCAGCATCAGCCTTGGGCAGGATGAGGTCAGCAAGGCAAAGCAGAGTGTTGGCAACGCTGTGGTGGTGTGCCTGGTCAGCGGCATTGTGCTGACTGCGGTCTATCTGCTCTTTGCAGACACAATCCTTGCTATGTTCGGCGGTACAGTCAATGCCGAAACCTATCGTCACTCACAGGAATACTTCTTCTACATCACATTGGGCGTGCCGTTTTACATGTTCGGTCAGGCTATGAACCCCATCATCCGTGCGGATGGGAGCCCTCGGTTTGCCATGATCTCTACCCTTGCCGGGGCAGTGCTCAATGTCATTTTGGACCCGATTTTTATTTTTGGACTTCGGTGGGGCATGATGGGAGCAGCCGTTGCCACTGTCATCGGTCAGGTGGCCACGGCAATCCTCGCCGTATGGTATCTGCTGCACATGATGATCATTAAGCCGGCTGCAGGGGACTTTGCTTTGCGCGGAAAGGTCTGCAAACGGATGCTGATATTGGGCATCACAAGCTTTCTCTCACAGATCAGCCTGGTTGCAGCTATGGCGGCAATCAACAATATGATTCGTAAATACGGTGCGCTGGACGCAGTATTTGGGCAGGAGCAGTATGCGCAGATCCCCATGGCCGTGGTGGGTATTGTGATGAAGTTCTTTCAAATCGTTATCTCCATCGTGGTCGGCATGGCGGCAGGCTGCATTCCCATTGTTGGCTTCAACATGGGCGCAAGGAAGTCTGCCCGCGTGAAAGAGCTGTTCACGAAGCTGCTGGCTGCAGAGGCTGGTGTTGGTGCTGTGGCATTGGTGCTGGTGGAGATTTTCCCGCATCAGCTCATCGCCCTGTTCGGCGCTGCCAATGAGAGCGTGTATTATACCGATTTCGCGGTGCGCTCGTTCCGTATTTACCTCTGCATGATCATTCTGGCCTGTGTAAACAAGGCCTGCTTTATCTTCCTGCAGGCAATGGGCAAAGCGGGGGAATCTACAGCCCTTTCGATGGTGCGCGAGGTGGTGTTCGGCGTTGGGTTTGCGCTGCTGCTGCCGCATTTCTTTGGGCTGGACGGCGTTTTGTATTCGATGCCGCTGTCGGATATTCTGACCTTCCTGATTGCGGCTTATCTTATTGTCAAGACCTATCGCAGCTTGGAGGAAAGCCATACCTGACAGGGAGGCGGCGGGATCTGCAGACCGCACGAACCGTAAATATTTCATGAAATTTCGCAACAAGCAATTTACTTGGCGTGAGTTTGTGATACTATAAAGAAAATACGGGGCTGCAGTGGATAAGAATTGAACTCGCGGGCAGGTTGGCATAGCGTACTCCGCAGGCAAACGGTGGAATGGAGTTGTGTTGTGATGAAAATTCGTAAGGCAGAAGAAAAGGACATCCCAAGAATTATGGAGCTGCTCGGTCAGGTGCTGCAGATCCATGCAGAGATACGCCCGGATGTGTTTATCCCCGGCACCACAAAATACACCGTCAGCGAACTGAAGGAACTGCTGGAGCAGGAAGATAAGCCCATCTATGTTGCAGCCGGTGAGGATGATGTGTGTATGGGGTATGCTTTCTGCCAGTTGAAGGAGCAACCGTTTTCTACCAATATGGTTCCGTTTAAGGCACTGTTTATTGATGATCTGTGCGTTGACAAGCAGGCACGCGGACAGCATATCGGAAAAGCCTGTTTGAATATGTGAAGCAGCAGGCAAAAAAGCTTGGCTGCTATGAGGTGACCTTGAATGTCTGGGCGGGTAACACATCAGCCGAAAGCTTCTATGAGAAGATGGGTATGAAAACAAAGGAACGGCAGATGGAGTACATCCTATAAAGATAGAATGATTGGCAAGGGTTGATATTGGGGAGATGACCAGGCAGAAAACAGTACAAGTTGAACGGTAGTTTTGGGCGTGAGGACCCTGCTTTGCGAGCAGATATGTACGCTGAAATTTCCGGTCACAGGCTGATCATCCAGCTGCGCTTTTTGAAGATGACAAGCGAGACGGCCAGGCGGAAAATCTCCTCCGTTGTAAGCAGGGCATACACACCGACAATGCCCCAGTGCAAACCAAATGCGGCCAGCAGGCACAGCGGGATGCCGATGCCCCATGTGCCGATGGTGTCAATGATCATGATTACTCTGGTATTGCCGCCGCTCCTCAAAATACCACCGCTCAAAATCATGTTTTCTACCTTGACGGGTGCATACAGGGCAAACACGACCAGCAATGCTTTGCCCAGCGTCTGTACATCAGCGTCCACGCGGTACAGATTGGTGTATGCGCCTGCAAACAGTACCAGCAGCGAGGCTACGCCTATGGCACCGACCAGCCCGGTCAGCATAATGCGTCTGGCATCCCCGTAGGCGGCGTCGTAGGTTTTCTTTCCCAGATGCTTGCCGACCATCACACCGGCAGCCGCCGATAACCCGCTCAATGCACCTACGATCAGTGACTGAATCGGGCAGGTGAGGGTGTAAGCGGCAAGGTTGGCTGTGCCGAGATGCCCGTACACTGCAGACTCGACATTCTGCCCCAAGCTCCACAAAAACTCACTGAGCAAAATCGGCAGGATCATGCCGCCGTACGCCCGCAGGGTGATTCTTTCAAAATGCAGCGTCCACAGAGGATGACTGCCATCCCTTCTGAGGCAGACCACAAAGCCCAGTAAAATCAGCAGGAAATTCAGCAGTTGCGAAACGAGCGTGGCAATCGCTGCGCCCTGCACCCCCATAGGGGCAAACCCGAGCTTGCCGAATATCAGCAGGTAGTTCAGCCCGGTGTTGGCAGCCACCGCGCCAAGGCTGGCCCAAAAGGGAATGGCAGCGTGTTCCTTGCAGCGCAGCCACGCGGACAGGACCGTGCTGAGCGCCATCGGCAGATAGGCGAGTGCTACAGTTTTAAAATACACCGTACCGGCTTGCTGAATACGCCCATCGGCGGTGTAAAGCTGCAAAATCTGTGCCGGAAAGCCCCCGGCAGCCAGCAAAAACAGCACTGACAGCAAGGCCCCGCAAAGCAGGCTGACATTCAGGCTGCACCATGCCTCCCGCTCGTTGTCTGCGCCGGTGAACTGGGCGATCAGGATCCCGGCAACAGTGCCGACTGAGCCGATCACCACGGAAAAAACCAGCGAAAAATTCCCGTACAATCCCACAGCGGCAATATTGACCTCGCCCAACTGCCCGATCATAATCTGGTCTATTATGGAAAAGGATGCCTGCAGCATACTTTGCAGGGTAACAGGAATGGCGATTCTGCTCAGCGATTTCATAAAATCCGACATGGCATCTTCCTCGTACTTTCTCTGGGTATGAGTGTGACCGGCAGAACGATTTGCGCTTCGCACTCCCTGCCGCTGCGCATCGCCTCAAGACAGGCCAGCGCAGTTTTTGCGCGCTGCGCGGCGTCCTGATGCACGGTGGTCAGGGTGGGAACGCTCTCCCGGCTGGCGGCGGTGTCATCAAAGCCGATGATTTGTACATCATCGGGAATGCGGACGCCCTTGGTTTGCAAAAACCGCATAAAATCCAGCGCATAAAAATCAGATGCGGCGAAAACGACGGTGCTGTGCAGATTTAAGAAACAGCGAAAATGCTCCGCATAATAAGCACTGCGTTCTTTTTGCAGCGCAGGGATCTGCCAAAACAGGGCTTTGCCCGGCGCAAAGGCAGCGCGAAAGCCATCCATGCGCTCTTTGTCCATGCAAAGGTCGTTGTCGGCAAGGCACAGCGCCTTTGTGTGTCCCAGTTCCCTTGCATACTGTCCCGCCTGATAGCCGCCGTCATAATGGCCGATGGTGAGGTTCACGACCTTGCTGCAGGCTGCAAAATAGCCGTCATACACTACGAAGGAAATTCTCGTTTGGCTGCGCAGTGCTTCATAATCGGCCTCGCAAAAGCCCATCAGAATCAGCCCGTCCATATTCCACATCAAGGCAAAAACCGGGATCTCGCGGATGTCAGCGGTGGTTTTATCATCAAAAGTAGCCTTTTCGTTGGCCTCGCGCGAGAGTGCATTCAGGGACGACATCACGAAGCCGTCCTCCAAAACCCTTCCCTCGTACTTGACATGGTCGTTCATGACAACACCTATGATGCGGGAGTTATTCCGCGCCAGCAGGATACCGGCCATATTGGGGATGTAGCCGGTTTTTTCCAACTCCTGCTCGACCTGTTTTACCGTTGCATCGGAAATTTTAGCGGTTTTTCCGTGGATCACATTGGAGACTGTGGCTGTGCTAAGACCCAAAGCCTGTGCAATGTCTGCAATCCGAACCCGGTTCTGTGCCATGGTGATACCCTCTTTCCAATTTGTTCTTATTCCATGGTACAACACAGAGGAAACTTTCTCAAGGGTTAAACGCATAACCTGCGACGAAAATCAGAGCTGATTTTTGTGCGAAATTTGCAATAACAGTATGCTGTGTGGTTACAGCCTTGAAAACTGTTGCTTTGGGATTTAGTGGATTTGCGCAGAAACAGGCGGGAAAGTTGTGCATTGTGTCAACGGGTAAATTGGTTTGTGCGTGAATTCAAACGGTTTGTGAAAAGGCGCACCTATTTTGTTTCAGATGTGGTATAGTACAGGCAGAAGAACAAAAATGCGGCAACCCTGCAAAAAGCGCGCATTTCAGATTTCTATACAAAGCAGCGGAAAGTGAATACGGATCTATGAAAGCAACACCCCTTCTCACCGGCTGGACTTGCCGTCACTTGGGCGATACCGCACCCGGCCGGCCCGTGACCCTGCCCCATGACGCCATGCTGGCTGAGCCGCGCACGGCCCTGAGCGCGGGCGGCGTCAACACCGGCTGGTATGAGGGTTATGACTATGAGTATCAGCGAACCCTGACGGTGCCCGAAAACGAGCTGTCGGACACCCACATTCTGGAATTTGAGGGTGTTTATCACAACGCTGAGGTCTGGCTGAACGGCCAAAAGGCGGCGTTCCGCCCCTATGGGTATACCAATTTTTATGTAGACTGTGCGCCATTTTTGCGCGCAGGGGATAACGAACTGCGAGTGATTGCCCGCAACGCCGACCAGCCCAACAGCCGGTGGTATTCCGGCGCGGGACTGTATCGTCCCGTTCAGCTGTGGACGGCAGGGGATAAGCACATATTGCTCAACGGTGTGCGCATCCGTACAGTGTCGCTGGAGCCGGCTGTGGTGGAAATCCGTGTCAGGACCAGTGCGCCCGGCACGGTTCAGCTGATGGTTGAGGGACTCCCCACTGTTCGGAAGGAATCTGATGGGGAAGCAGTTTTTACGCTTACCATCGACAATGCCCGTCTTTGGACACCGGAAACGCCGAATTTGTACCGATGCCGCGTACAATTTGCAGATGATGAGGCGGTCGAGACCTTCGGCGTGCGCACGGTGAGTTGGGGCAAAAACGGCTTCACTTTAAACGGCGAGCGGGTCATCATTCAGGGGGCCTGCATCCACCACGATAACGGCTTGCTGGGCGCTGTCTGCGACCTTGATGCCGTGGCCCGCAAGGTGCGCCTGCTGAAAGAAACGGGCTACAACGCCATCCGCTCGGCGCATAATCCCTGCTCCAAGGCTTTGCTGGCAGAGTGTGACCGCCAGGGCATGCTCGTCATGGATGAATACATCGACCACTGGTACATCCACAAGACCGAATACGATTATGTACCGTATTTTATGGATTGGTGGCGGCAGGATCTGACCGATATGGTCGAGAAGGACTACAACCACCCCTGTGTGGTGATCTACTCCACCGGCAATGAAGTCAGCGAGACCGCACAGCCCAAGGGTATTGCGCTGACCAAGGAAATGACAGACTTTTTGCATGGACTGGACGATTCCCGCCCGGTGACCTGCGGTGTGAATATCTTCTTCAACTTTTTGAGCTCCATCGGCTTCGGCGTGTACAGCGATGAAAAGGCCAAAAAGGAGGCTGAAAAAGCAGAAAAAGCCAAGGCTAAGGGAAAAGCCGTCAAGAAAAAGTCGGTGGGCAGCAAGTTCTTCAACGATCTGGCAGGGCTTTTGGGTGATGAATTCATGAAGCGCGGCGCGACGCTGCATGGCTGTGATGTCAAAACCCGCGATGCCTTTGCGAATATGGATATTGCGGGCTATAACTACGGCATTTATCGCTACAAGCACGACCTGAAAAAGTACCCGCAGCGGCTGATTTTGGGCAGCGAGACCTTCTGTAATGATGCCTATAAGTTCCGCGAGCTGGCGAAGGCTGAGCCGCGTCTGGTCGGTGATTTTGTCTGGGCGGGCATGGATTATCTGGGCGAGGTCATGGTCGGCTCGTGGGAGTATGAGGACTATGCCAAAAACTTTGACGGCGGCCTTGGCTGGGTTTCGGCAGGATCGGGCCGCATTGATCTGACCGGAAAGCCGCTGGGAGAAGCCTTATATACCCGCGTGGCGCTCGAAAAGGACAACGGACCGTACATTGCCGTCTGTCCGGTCAACCATACGGGTGACCGGCACAGCCCCAGCGCATGGAAGATGACCAACGCCATGCCAAGCTGGAGTTGGACAGGCTGCGAGGGCCAAAAGGCCAGCATCGAGGTGTACGCCCGCGCGGCGCGGGTAGAGCTGTGGCTGAATGGCCGTATCATCGGCAGAAAAGCATTGAAAACGACTGCTTTGCGAAGTTTTCGGTGACCTATGAGCCGGGAAAGCTGGAGGCCGTCAGCTATGACGCGCGGGGCTGTGAGCTCGGACGCTGCACCCTGACGACGGCAGGGCAGCAAACCCAAATCACTGCGGGACCGGAGCAAAGCAGCGTGCAAGCTGGGCATCTTTGCTATATCCGGCTGCGCTACACCGATGAAAGGGGTATCACGAAGCCGCTGGCACGCGGCAATATCAAGGTGGAGGTAGATGGCGGTACACTGGTCGGGCTTGGCAACGCCTGCCCGTATCATGAGCGCAGCTATCTGGACTGTGTGGCCGACACCTACTACGGCGAGGCGCTGGCCATCGTGCGTGCAGGGGAGGGGAACAGCCTGACCCTGACAGCGGATGACGGCATGTACAGCACTGCCGTGACAGTGCCGGTGACACGGTAAAAAGGCAGACAGAAAGCAATTTTCCAATCAGTAATGGGCTTTACATAAATAACAGGCACCAGACCGAGGCAAGAACGCTTCGGGTTGGTGCCTGTTTGTGTGCTGGGGGGTGTTCGTCACGGAGAAAGGTGAGCGTCGGGAAAATACTGTACACAACAGGTAATGTGGGCATTTGGCACTATGCCTAAATGAACCGCTGCAAAGTTGTGAAACCTCCCGATAGAGGCACGGACGAAAAAGGCTGGAAACATGAAATATCCATCTGAATGGTACGATACTCCATAAAAGCGTCTTGCATCTTACGGGGGTTCTTGCTATACTCAGTATTAAACGCAACAATTACTTGCAAACAAGTTGCGCATGTTGCGCAGCCAAAGGAGGATCTGCCATGCAGGGGCGCAAATTACTTCACGGTGGGGACTATAACCCGGAGCAGTGGCTCGACAGGCCGGACATTCTGGAACAGGATATTGAATTGATGAAAAAAGCCCGTGTCAATACCGTGACGCTGGGGGTGTTTTCATGGTCGGTGCTGGAGCCTGAGGAGGGCGTGTTCAATCTGGACTGGCTGGCGGACATCATCCATAACCTTTACGCCAACGGGATCCGCACGATTTTGGCTACACCCAGCGCTGCACGCCCCGCATGGCTGGCACACAAGTACCCGGAGGTGCGCCGTGTGCGGGCTGACCGCGTGCGGGAGCTGTACAACCGGCGTCAGAATTACTGCTATACGTCGTCGATTTATCGTGAGAAGGTGCGCGCCATCGACCAAAAGCTGGCGCAGCGATTGGGGATGATCCGGCAGTCATCCTTTGGCACATCTCCAACGAGATGGGCGGGGACTGCCACTGCGCATTGTGTCAGGCGGAGTTCCGCCACTGGCTGCAGGCACGGTACGGAACGCTGGCGGCGCTGAACAAGGCATGGAACGCCCGCTTCTGGAGCCATGACTACACCGATTGGGAGCAAATCGAAAGCCCTGCCCCGCAGGGTGAAAACGCCGTACAGGCGCTTGCGCTTGACTGGAAGCGCTTCGTCAGTGATCGACATATCGACTTTTTGAAATTTGAGCGGGATACCGTCAAGGAAATGGCCCCCCAATGCCAAATTTACCGTCAATATGATGTATCGGTTTGACGGCATCGACTATTTCAAGATGGCAAAGGAGATTGATGTCGCCAGCTGGGACAACTACCCGACCTGGCACAAGCCCAGTGAAACGGTAGAGGAAACGGCGCTGGACACCGCCATGATGCACGACCTGTTCTATTCAATGAAGGACAAGCCTTTCCTGCTGATGGAGTCCAGCCCCAGCTTTACCAACTGGCAGCCTGTTTCCAAGCAGAAAAAGCCCGGCATTGCAGAGCTTGCCGCGCTGCAGACGGTGGCGCACGGCGCAGACAGTGTGCTTTATTTCCAGTGGCGCGCCAGCCGCGGCGCGGAGGAAAAGCTCCATGGCGCTGTCATCGGCCACGATGGGCGGGAGGATGCCCGTTCTTTTACGGAGACTGCGCAGGTAGGGCAAGAGCTGGAGGCTTTGGCTGAAATTACAGCGGTAAAACGCGAAAAACAGGCTGCCATAGTCCATGATTGGCAGAATAAGTGGGCGCTGGAAGGCTCCTGCGGCCCGCGCAAATGCAGGGTATGGGCTATTGGGATGAGCTGAAGCGGCACTATAATGCCCCTTGCACGGGAGGGGCATTGCTGTGGAGTTTGTTGACCAGAACGCCGACCTGACAGGCTATGGCTTGGTCGTGGTGCCGATGCTCTACCTGCTGACCGATGCTTTTGCGAAAAAGCTTTGCGCATTGCGCAAAGCGGTGGAACGGTCATCGTCACCTACTGGTCGGGCGTGGTCGATGAAAGTGATCTCTGCCGCTTGGGGGACACGCCCTACGGCCTGACCGAATTGTTGGGGCTGCGCCGCACCGAGATTGACGGCATGTATGACGGGGAGACCCGCCGCTGCGTGCCTTCAGCTGGCTGCACACTGCCAGTGGCACAGGCATCCACCCTGTGTGAGGTGGCGGCCCTTGATGAGAAAGATCCGGCAGAGCCGCTCAGCCTGTATGATGAGGATTATTTTGCCGGGCACCCGGCTGCGGCGGTTCACCGATACGGTAATGGGGCGCGCTTACTATCTGGCCAGCCGCTTTGACGAGGCTTTTATCGGGCGTTTTATCACGATGCTGCAAAGGAAATCGGCTTGAGTCCGGCTTGGCCGGAGGCTCTGCCGGAAGGAGTCTTGGCGGTGCGGCGCGGCAGCTTTGTGTTTGTGCAGAACTGCACGGAACAGCCTGCCACGGTGGGAAACACTGTGCTTGACCGCTACCGGACTGCAGTTTGGAAGGACATGGACCGTATTTTTTGACAAAATCGGCCTGTTTTAGCGTTCTGCTAAAAAGCAGAACGCTTTTTGTTGCTTTCGGACATTGACAACGAAAGAATATCCAGTTATGCTGATATGAGATTTGTTGCGCAATGCAATGCAAAGGAGAAGGTTCCCCCAATGGCCGTAAAAGAAAACGAAAAAATGACTATCGAGCAGGTGGCGGAGGCGCTGGGTGTTTCTAAAACAACGGTGTCCCGCGCACTTTCCGGAAAAGGGCGCATCAGCGAGAAAACCCGCGCCAAGGTGTTCGCCTATATGGGGCATGCCCGCACAGAGCCTGCGTCTGCGCAAAAAGACCCAAAGGTGCGCACCAACAACATTGCCATGGTTGTGCCGCAGCGCTTTATTACACTGGATCTGCCGTTTTTGCGCAAATGTATGGGCGGCATCTGTACCATGGCTGATCAGCGCGGCTACGACATGCTGCTGTGCTACGCCTCCAGCACAGAATATACCCAGCTGCAGCGTTAGCTGGCGAGCCATAAGGTGGATGGTGTTATTCTGACCTACGCCATGGCAGACGATCCCTGCGTTGACCTGCTGCGGCAGTATGATGTGCCGTTTGTGCTGATTGGCCGCAGTGAGGATAAGACGATACCGCAAGCGGATAATGATCAGGTTACCGCCGCCTGCGAGATGACCCGTATTCTGCTGCAGATGGGTGCCAAGCGGATCGCGCTGCTGGTCGGCAGCACGATCTACGCCGTCAACACCGACCGCACGCGCGGATACCTGCGCGGCTTTGCAGAATCCTGCGTGCCGGTGGACCAGCGCCTTGTTCATTCCGGCATTGAATCAACAGGGCAGACCATTGATGCACTGGAGGCAGCGCTTGAGCAAAAGGCGGACTGCCTGCTCTGCGGTGACGATGAGATTGCCTATGAGGTCATGCGTGAGTTGCGCAACCGGCATATTCTGGTGCCGCACGATCTGCGCGTTGCCAGCCTGTATGACAGCTCGATGCTGGCCAGTATCACGCCCTCGGTGTCTGCGGTGCAGTACGATGCCGAGCAGCTGGGGCGCACAGCCTGCCGTATGCTGCTTGACCGCCTGCTTGGCAAGGAAATGGTGCAGCGCCAAATTGAGGGGTATCAGGTTATTTTGCGTG
>ENA-OQHF01001667-OQHF01001667.1-human-gut-metagenome-genome-assembly--contig:-NODE-1667-length-11969-cov-2.386759_pt1 | contig 11969 bp, 12 predicted proteins | sample MGYA00242559_ERZ504709 | MGnify/ENA primary metagenome ERZ504709 (study PRJEB26092, sample SAMD00036203) | human gut metagenome | host: Homo sapiens | study: EMG produced TPA metagenomics assembly of... | reverse complement strand
CAGTCTCACTTCCTTATATAACAGAAAACATGCCTTTGAATGTATCAAAGATGCCTGTTCGACGGATACCCCGATCAGTCTGATCCTGCTCGACATTGATGATTTCAAGCTCTACAATGAGCTTTACGGTGCCACGGAAGGAGATAATCTGATCACGCTCTGTGCACAGGCAATCCTTTCAAAGATCAGCCCGTCTGACCTCGCATTCCGTTATGGTACAGATGTTTTTATGATACTGACACAAGGGGATGATCCCACCAGTGCAGGTGCACTTGCTAATGAGATCATCCATAATATCATCAGTCTGCGGAGCAAAAACGATACCGTGTGGGACACAAGCATTACCTGTGGTATATCCACTTTTCCATCTATTTCTCCAGATGCGAAAACACTGCTCCATAATGCAGAACAGGCGATCTATTATGGTAAACTAGGGGGCAAAGGTCACCTTACCGTTTACCGGACCGGTCTTGAGACACGTTCCACCGATTCGAACTTAAGAACTGCATACGAACGTGTTGCGCCTACCATCTATGCACTGACCGCTGCGATCGATGCCAAGGACAGCTACACATTTATCCATTCCATGAATGTGTCGAAATATGCTGTGATCTTAGCCAGAGATCTTGGCATGAGTGAAAATGACATCGAACTTGTGCGTGATGCCGGTATGCTGCATGACATCGGAAAAATCAGTATTCCGGAACGCATTTTACAGAAAACCTCGCAGCTGACACCGGAAGAATATGAGATCATGAAGACACATGTTGAAAACTCCACAAAATGATCCGTTATCTGCCGCATATGGATTATGTAATTCCTGCAGTACTTGGTCATCACGAACGGTATGATGGCACGGGATATCCGCGTGGTCTTGCCGGTGAGGATATTCCTTATATGGCAAGAATACTTACCATCGCCGATTGTTTTGATGCCATGACTGCCAGACGTCCATACAAAAAGCCGCTCTCTGTCTCCTATGCTATCAGTGAACTGAAAAAAAACAGTGGAACACAGTTTGATCCGGAATTAGTCAACGTATTTATCCGGCTTATCAATGAAGGTAAAATTACAGTATAGCGCAGTCTGGGCAATCAGATGCAGCTTGCTCAAATATTCTATTATCACGAACCAAAAAAGTGTCCCTGAAAATCTTTTATCCAGATTTTCAGGGACACTTTTTATATCTGTTTCTCTTTCTTTCCGCTTAATCACTTAATCGATTTCTTTATAATCTACGTCGACTTGCTTTCGCTTCCTGCTCCATATCTTTCACCGTCCGCACCGTCTTTGTCACAACCCACAGATCACTGATTCCATCATAGATCAGGGCTGCTCCTACAAACTGCATGGCAAGTTTGACCATGCCAAACGCATTGACAATGCAGAGCACGCCAAATGCAATACTGATAATGGCAATGATCAGCATAATCCACCATCTGTCATATCCGCCATTCTTTGATTCTAACGCCATTTTCACATCCTGCACACCGTGAACAGCAAGTATCACACCGATCACGATCGGTACCAGGCTCACGATACTGCTCGGTTTTAAGAAGATCCATACACCGACGATCAGCACGATCAGCCCAAGGATTCCGGTGAACATATAACCGTTTCTATTGGTAATATAGGAAAACAGTTCTACCCCTCCAAGAATGATAAGTCCTGCGGCAAGCACTTTACATACGATATTGATCGTCTCTCCCGGCCATACGATCAGAACCACGCCCAATGCGATGCATAAAACTGCTGACATTATTGCATCCGCCTTTACTCTCTTAAAAAAATCTTTCATACTCTGCCTCATTTCCCGCCACACATGTTCTTATATGTGGCGCATTTTAATTCACCTCATATATTGCCTTAATTTCCCCTATTAGAATAACATTTTTTTATTTTTTCGTAAACATACATTCTGTTTCAGTTGTCTATTTTTTGCTGTGGTGTTACAATGAGCGCAGTTCATTCATGAAAGGAGTTTTCTCTATGGGAAAAGAAGTAAAAACAAATGCCATGCGCATTTTAGACCGCAATAAAATACCTTATGAAATTATCAATTATGAGTGTGATGAATTTATAGACGGTCTACATACCGCAGAAAAGACCGGTGCTCCAGTAGAACAGTCGTTTAAAACGCTCGTTATGTCCGGCAAGGCTGCCGCCGGCGGGAACAGACAGTATTATGTTTTTGTCGTACCGATTGCGGAAGAAGTTGATCTGAAAGCAGCAGCAAAATGTGTCGGTGAGAAATCACTCGAAATGCTTCATGTAAAAGATCTGACACCACTTACCGGATATGTGCGCGGCGGCTGCTCTCCGCTTGGCATGAAAAAGCAGTTCCCGACGGTAGTACATGAAAGTGCTGCATCCTTTGATAAGATTTATATCAGTGGCGGACGTGTCGGCACTTCCATTACGGTCAACCCGGATGCACTCTTAAAAGTGACTCGCGGACAGTACGCAGATATTATCCAGCATAACTAAAGACAATTCGGGTGTCAAAAGCTGTGAACCACCTTTTGACACCCGAACTTTATTATTTCCTTATAATTGTGCTATTTTTGTTCCTAACTTGTCATCTCTGCACCTTCGCCTCTGGCAAGATCCATGATCTTCTGAAGTTCAGCGCCTTCTACCGGTGCAACACCGTGATCGATATGTTTTCCATCCTCTAAAAATTCGCCCAGCATACGGACATCCTTTTCTTTGGACATTTCAATCGTATAGTAACCTGCTTTTCCGGTTTTTGGATTGATCGTCAGATAAATACGGTAGCAGAGTGGCGGAACTAACCCTTTTTCCGGGAGATCCACACGGACTAATGTCAGATCCTCTGCAATGTCAAGTGCCATAACGGAATAATCATTCTCAGTGTATGGATTTAACTTCGGCTCCTTGAACACGCCTGCAAAAATCTCATTGATAAAAGCCTCTTTTCATCGCACAGTTTGTTCATTAACTCCTGTTTCTCAGTAAACAGACGCTTCGGTAATACGCCAAACTCAACCTGGCGTTTTACAAATACCTGGAACTGTGCCGGTGTCATCTTCACCTGTTTCATCTGCGCTGCACGTTTTGCTGCCTGCTCATCAGCCTCATGTAACTTCTGTACAAGTTCTGTCTTTAATACGAGGTTGTCAGAAAACGGATTGATCACCATTCCTGCAAGTTTTAACTCCGGTTTTACAACGATATTATTACATGCCGGGAATGGCATATTAAGCATCGCCTGGCTCTTTGGCTCTTCCGGAATCTGCTCTTTTGACGTATATACAACCAAAAACTGCTCTTCATTACTATTCTTTTAAAAAACATGGAATCGGGCGATCTGGTGCCTGCAACATCGCCGGTACGAACAGCTTTGTCGGACGGAGCAGATTAAGAACCGTGGTAAGACGTTCTTTGGTCCGGTCTGCGGCGTATTCCTTAATAGCCTCCTCAAGTCTGTCGTTCGTGATTTCCATTGTCATTTTCTCTTCCATAATTTCCCAATATCCTTTCCTGCAAAAACCTGCCCAAAACTTACGGACATCTCATTATACCACACCCCCCGCAAAAAATGAATGTTTTTTTAGCTCCAGCGCCCGCCGGATGATACAGCCTGCCCTGTTGCTTCTTTTCTATTTTCCCTATTTACCTTTTCACCCAGACAGCTTCCGAATACTAACAGTTCATGTGCAAACAAAGGCATGGATGCAAGCACTAACAGTTTTACCCATTCAAGCAGTGTCAGTCTGCAGGTTCCAAACAGAACGACAAAATAAGGTACCTCCGTCACAAGCAGCTGCAGTCCCATCCCGATCACAAACGCAGCGATCATCAACCGGTTTTCCAGGTGATTCATCCGGAACAATGACGTTTCAACATCACGCATGCCGATCGCATGAAACAGCTGTGACATTCCAAGCACTGTAAATGCATAGGTCTGACAGCGGTTTAAAAGCTCCGTGTCCACAAGCAGTGTCCTTATCGCAGCCGGTGTGATCTGATTTCCCGCCCGGAGCAGAATCCCAACCGGGAGCTGCAAAAATGCCACCATACTGATCAATGCGATCAGCGCTCCATAAAAGCAGGTACAGTTTAATCCACCGCCCGCAAACAGGCTCTCATCTTTTCCACGCGGTGGTCTGTCCATATAGCTTTTATTTTCTTCCTCATCCACACCAAGTGCAAGCGCCGGAAGGGAATCTGTGATCAGGTTGATCCAGAGAATGTGGCTTGATTTTAACGGTGCCGCAAAACCGCACGCCACAGACACAAGCATTGTTATGATCTCCCCAAAATTAGAGGAGAGCAGAAATATCACGGATTTACGGATATTTTCATAAATGCATCTTCCCTGCGCGATGGCCTTTGCGATCGTTGCAAAATTATCATCCGTCAGCACGATATCCGCCGCATTTTTTGCCACATCCGTTCCCGCCTTTCCCATGGCGATCCCGACATCCGCTGCTTTTAGGGACGGCGCATCATTGACGCCATCTCCCGTCATCGCAGTAATCTCTCCGTTTTTCTTGCATGCCGCCACGATACGCACTTTGTGCTCCGGTGAGACATGTGCAAATACACGCACCTTTTTTATCTTCTCCGCGAGCATTTCATCCGTCATTTCCATTAATTCCTCCCCGGAAATGCATTCGTTTTCTTCCGAAGCAATGTGCAGTTCTTTCGCAATCGCAAACGCCGTGTCGATCCGGTCCCCCGTGATCATGACCGTCTTTACACCCGCACGGTAAAATTCCTGCACAGCATCCTCTGCCTCCGGGCGTATGGGATCTGCCATTCCGACAAACCCGATAAACGTTAACCCGTTTTCCTTTAAACCGGAGGCCGGATTTCTCATTCCAAGTGCCAGTACCCGGAGTGCCTCCCCGGTAAACGCATGGATCACCTGATCGATCTCTCTGCGTTTCTCCGGCGTCATTGGAATCCGCCCGCCACCTTCCAGCAGAAATGCAGAGCGCTCTAAAATTTCATCCGGTGAGCCTTTGGTATAAGAAACATTTTCTTTTTCCCCACGATGCAGAGTTGTCATCATTTTCCGTTCAGAGTCAAATGCGATCTCCTGCGTTCTCGGAAAACTTTCTTCTAAACGCTCTCTTTGTATCTCAAACCCTGCCGCCATATCGAGCAGCGCAAGTTCTGTCGGATCGCCGATCCGCTCTCCACGGATGGACGCATCGTTACAAAGTGCATATCCCTCCAGAAAATACCGGTCTTTTCTGCGGTTTAACCGCTTTGGCTCACAGATTTTCCCATCCGTATAACATTTTGTCACCGTCATACGGTTCTGCGTCAGCGTTCCCGTCTTATCCGAACATACCACACTCACACAGCCTAAAGTTTCCACACTCGGCAGTCTTTTCACAATCGTATTGACCTTTACCATGCGTGATACCGAAAGTGCCAGTACCATCGTAACGATCGCCGGCAGTCCTTCCGGGACTGCTGCGACCGCCAGTGATATCGCGGTGATCAGCATTTCTGCGACATTGCGTCTCTGCAAAACCGCCATCACAAACAGCAGGATACACAAAAAAACGGAAACTGTACCAAGAATTTTCCCAAGATCCGCAAGTCTTTTCTGCAGCGGTGTCAGTTCCGTTTTTGTCCCGGAAAGCAATTTTGCGATACCGCCTATTTTCGTATCCATCCCGATTGCAGTGACGATCCCCTCCCCACGGCCGTATGTGACATTTGTGGTCATATATGCCTCGTTCTGATCGGTCGTATTTTTTGAGACCGGGACAGATTCTCCCGTCAGCGCCGACTCCTCGATTTTTAAATTAACCGCTGATATGATCCGGATATCTGCCGGCACCTGCCGCCCTGCCTCAAGACAGACAATATCCCCGGGAATCAGATCAGCAGCAGGAATCTCCCGGATTCCATCCTCATCATGGATCAGGGCATGCGGGCTTGTCATTTTTTCCAACGCCTCTAACGCCCGTTTCGCCTTTCCCTCCTGGATCACTCCGACCACGGCATTTAACAGTACTACTGCAAGTATAATGCACATATCTCCATATTCCCGCAGCAGCAGGGATATTGCCGCAGCCGCAAACAAAATAAAAATAAGCGGATCGCAAAGCTGTTCCACAAAACACGACAGCATCGATTTCTGTTCTTCCTTATCCAACAGGTTGTATCCCCGCTTCTGCCCATTTCCCTGTTCCTTTGACTTCTCCTGCATCATAGCCTCCCTACCGCATACTTTCACACAGATATCCCGGCGGAGGGTTTTTGAATTCATAGGACATAATTTCCTATGAATTCAAAAAAGCCTGCCCTCATAATCTGTGATTACCACATCTTATGAGGACAGGCCATAATTCATGACAACGGATTCGCCTATCTTAAAACAAATTTGCCAACGATCTCACGGAGCTCGTCTGCACAGGAGTAACACTCAGATACCATATCATGTGTAGCACCTGTTTTCTCCACCATACCGCTTGTCTTTGACGCAATATCGGATACACCGACTGCTGCTTCTCCCACAGTATCGTTGATACCGCTTAATGCCTGTGCGATCGACTCGATCAAATCCGAGAGCTGCAGCATAGAATCTTTTACCTGATTCATGTTGGACTTGAATACATCTGCATCATCCTGATACTGGGCACCTACCTGTTCAAATTCTTTATAATCTTCAAGTACGGTCGTCTCCAAAAATCCGGTTGTCTCACTTAAGCACTCTGTCATATTACCAACTGCTTCATTGACGGCCTTTACAATATTACCGATATCTGCGATTGCTTTTGAGGTCTGGTCTGCAAGACTTCCGATCTCTGTTGCAACAACTGCAAATCCACGTCCTGCTTCTCCGGCTCTCGCAGCCTCAATACTTGCATTCAATGCTAAAAGTCCGGTCTGGGAAGAAATTTCCATAATGGTGTTAGTCAGCTCATTGATCTTTTCAACTGCCTTTGATCCCTCGATCGCCTTTTCGGATTTTTCTTTCACATTCGTATACATTTCCATGGTACGGTTACTTGCAGTTACTGTCTTATTACACAGATTCTTTGCTCTGTCCATAACCTCATTGGAAACATCTGCACCTTTTTCAGCCATTTCTGTAAGTCTGTCAGCTTCCTCTTTCATGGTGCCGACATTTTCATTGATATTTACAGTCGTTGCTGCAGTCTCCTGCATACCCGCTGCAAGCTGCTGGCTGGTTGCGGAGTTATCTGAACACATGTGATCCACCGTCTCAGTTACCTGTTTTAATCCATCTACATTTCCGGTAATCTGCTGGCTTGCTGTGTCAATATTTGCAACCATTTCACGCAGATTTCTTCTCATAGCACGGAGTTCCCGCGCCATAAAACCGGTTTCGTCTGTTCTTTTACATAAACCGTCACTCTTTGCATTATGACTGAAATTCAGATCTGCAGTATTTTTGATAATCTCTGTCAGATGTTCCAGTGGTGTACAGATGAAGCGGCTTTAACAGATATCCAATAATCACACAGACAACAAGTGTAATTCCTGCTGTTATACTCATAAACCAGATCATCTGATTAACCGGTTTTACAATCTCATCTTTGTCAGCAGTTACAACCACGATCATATGGTCTGGTGTCAGCGCATATCCGGCATACTTGATTCCGCCATTAAATTCATATTCAACAACAGCATCCTCCGGAACAGTTCCGGACGCAAGCTGTGATACCACCTCTTTAACCACAGTGTTTTCAACTGGCTGCCCAATCTTATCTGCGGTCGGATGATAGATCATCGTACCATCTTCTGATACCAGATATGCATATGCACTCTCTACTCCTGTCATGTTGATCTCACTTATGATTTTCGAATATTCTTCATCTGTTGCAATATCTGCCGGAATATTCCCGATCGTCTGTGCTCCCATCTCTGCAAGACTCAGAATATAATTTGAATTTACGTTTTCAACAACTTTCCTCGATTTTGAACTGGCATTGATCACACTCCCTACAAGAGACACAACAACAATAAAAACCGCCAGCAAAGTAATTTTCGCTGAAATTGAATGAATGAATGTTACTTTTTCCTGTTTCATCGTACCTTTCTTCCGTATCAAATTTGAACACGGTTTCCCCTTCTTAGTGTTTTTCAGAATTATAGCACAATTTTATTTGAAATGCATTTTGTTTTCATTAAAATTTCAAAATTACTTATTATAATTTTTAATGAATTAAAATAAGACCCTGTTAACAGGATCTCTCTTTAGAAGAATCTCTATAATGCGCGACCGGATCGAACCGGTACTGTATTTCTACAACAGGATTTTAAGTCCTGCGCGTCTGCCAGTTCCGCCACGCCGGCATTTCCCATATGTATTGCCTCCTATGTTCGAAAACCTTCACTCACGAGCTACTTAAAAATGTCTTCCTACCGGACAATACACAATGGGCAGAGGTGGATTCGAACCACCGAAGCAAATTGCAGCAGATTTACAGTCTGTCCCCTTTGGCCACTCGGGAATCTGCCCATTTATCAGATACGCAAAATGCGCTCTGACAAGAAAAGATTATAGCATAGCAGCTTCTATTATGCAAGTATTTTTTGTCCGAAAGCCTTACCTTAAAACCTGAAAACTAATTTTCTGATCTGTCATACATCAAAATAACTGCGGAATATTTCTGCAGGCTTATTTTGAGTACTCCATCCGCAACTTCATACTGCTTTTGGCATCAGTGAATAGCCCGTCTCATTTGAAATGATCACACGCTCTAACACTGCTTTTTTTCGGTATTCCGCACTGCCATACTTCAAGTTCCACATCACGTTCCTGTTCCTTATTATTCACAAGGACAACAAACTGCTCCCTGCGGTTAAATCTTGCGTAACAAAGGAGATTATCATCTCCTCGGAGATTATCATCTCCTCGGAGATTATCGTCTCCTTTTAAAAACATAAGGGAACCGGTGCGGAGTGCTTCATGTTCTTTATGAATGCGGATAATATCACGATGAAAATCGATCAGGACAATGTCCTCTTTCCCCCATGGATAGGTACGTCTGTTATCCGGGTCTGTGAATCCGCAGAGCCCTGCCTCATCACCATAATAAATGGTAGGTGCACCCGGCCATGTCATCTGGACAACCACTGCCTCACGAAACACCGCCGGTTTAATTCCTTCCTCAGCAGCTGCCGTGCCAAGTGTTGCTGCACGTCCCACTTTTCGTTAGTTCTTGTCATGAATCTGGAATGATCATGATTTGAAAGCTCATTCATGGCACACAAAAGCTGCGATGTCTGGAAACTTGCCATATAATGACGCATGGAGTCTTCAAAATCTTTCACGCTTCCCTTTAACTGTGGTTTTGCCTCATCGCTGTGTTTTTCCATACCGGTCAAAAACCAGGTCAGCGGCTCCATGAATGCATCATAGTTCATAACGGTATCCCACTGGTCACCTTTCTGGAGCCATTCCTTCGGGTCACCGTAATGCTCTGCTAAAATAATTGCATCCGGGTTTGCCGTTTTCACTGATTTACGGAAATCTCTCCAGAACTTATGGTTCATCTCCGGGGAATGTCCTAAATCTGCAGCAACATCAAGTCTCCAGCCGTCCGCATTGTATGGCGGAGATACCCATTTTGCTGCAACACGCATGATATCATCATACAGTTTTTCAGAGCCTTCATAGTTGAGTTTTGGCAGCGTATCATGTCCCCACCAGCCCTCGTAGGTCGTATTGTACGGCCATGCAAACTGATCCTGGAAGCCAAAGAAATTGCGGTACGGACTGTCTTTGGAAACAAAGGCTCCATCCTCATAATCGCCGCTTACCTGATAGATTTCCTCGCGGTCAAGCCATTTATTAAATGATCCACAGTGATTGAACACACCGTCTAAGATCACTTTCATGCCACGCGCATGGATCTCTTCTACCAGCTCTGCAAAAAAACGGTTGCTCGCCTCAAGATTTTTCTTATTGGTCACACGGTTGATATAGCGTTCAGCCTTTCTGTTATCACTCACACCGTCTTTTAACAGCTCGCCGCCGTCCTCAACGATTTTTCCATAATGCGGGTCAATATAATCATAATCCTGGATATCGTATTTATGATTGGATGGGGACACAAATAACGGGTTAAAATAAATTACTTCCACACCCAGATTCTGCAGATAATCCAGTTTCTGTCTGACACCCTCTAAGTCACCGCCATAAAACTCTGCCACGGAAAAATCAGACGGGCACTGATCCCAGCTGTCCATCTTTCTGCTGGTAGAACGGATATAATAGTACTCATCGGTCAGCACATCATTCGACGTATCGCCGTTGTAAAAACGGTCGACTAAGATCTGGTACATAACTGCACCCTTTGACCATTCCGGTGTTGAAAATCCCGGAATAATGCAGAAACGGTATTCGTCACGTTTTTCCTTGCTGACACCATAGCGGTCATAATATACATTTAACAGACCGCTTGCCACTTTAAAATAATAGTAAAACGGCTCCTCTCCGAGTGTGAATTTTACCTCATAATAATCAAAGGCTCCCTCGGTCTCTGTCTTTTTCATTTTATATTTTTTATCTCCGGTACACAGCCATACGATATCGACATTATCGCGCGCTGTACGGAAACGGACAGTCACTTCATCCCCTGCATCCGGTTCCACCGGCTGTCTGTAATCTGCCGTTCCATCCGAAAAAAGTGCATTCTTTTTTTAACAGCGGACGCATCTGCATAATATATCTCTGTATACGGTTTAACTCATAAACTGATTCTTCCTGGTTCATGTAATCCCTATTTTCCTTTCTTTGCGAAAATTTACGAAAACTCTTCATTTATTATAACACAGAATGGTACTTTCGCAACGTCTAAAACTGCATTTATACAAATAATAACACACAAACAAGTCTACTGACCATAAAAATCTGAAAGACACTGCAAACCTTATATCCTGTTAGATATAACATAATACCAGGACCTAAAATCTATTTACACAGATAATTTCACGTTATATAATTTTCGTATGGAATTTTTAATTTAAAGGAGGATCTCAGGTTGACTGACAGTGATATCAAGCTTTTTTTCGATGTCTATTTTAATAATTTTATCACCAGCATTTCCTGGGATGAACAGATTCATGCTCCGGCTGCAAAAGAAGAATGGATCAGATGCCTGAAAAACTGTGGGCGTTCAAGATATCAGCTTTGTATCGAGGATGATCTTTTATTCCATTCATTTTTCACGCACTTAAAAGAAGATAAATCTACTTTAAGCAACAGCCAGTATGATCTGGTCTTAAGCTATTGCCGTAAACTTTATTACAGCCAGTATAATGAACCATCCCTGCAGCTTCGTTTTGCAAAAGAGCTGATTTCTCATTATGAAGCAAATAAAGATGTGGAGAGTCTTATTTTTCTCTACACCTGCGCCGCCTATTCCGCACTTCAGCTTTCCCGCACAGGCGATCATAAGATGGGGCTGCGCTCAAGTGACTATTACAAAAAAGTTGTAGCACTGCGCGATAAGATCGACACATTTCAGGTACCGGAAAGCCGCGATTATATTTTTGTCGCCTATGATAACCTGATCCGTGTTGAGCCGTTTCTTCACAATCTGCCGATTGAGGAGGCATATCAGTTCTTTTTAGAACTGATTGAACTGCGCAAGCAGGAAAAGTTCTGCCGTTACGATACGGTCAATCCGCGCATTCCCAAAATTGTAAATAAAACGATCAACAATTTTCTCTCCTGCGAAAATGACCTGCTGCTTTTTGATATTGAATTTCCGGATTCACTGCGGCTGCATTTATCTGAACTGACACTGCAGCATTATACCCAAGTCCTTAAGCACAAGGGTTCCATTTACGACTGTCCGCCCGCCCTCGTATTTCAATATTATCGTCTCATGGCAGAAGAAGAGGCATTAAGCGGGACGAAGCTTATTCGGTCGTAGATGATTATTATACCCGAAAAAAAGAAATGATTCCGGATGAAACAGAACGGATTATCTGTCCTTTTATGT
>ENA-OQHF01001666-OQHF01001666.1-human-gut-metagenome-genome-assembly--contig:-NODE-1666-length-11969-cov-2.567725_pt1 | contig 11969 bp, 16 predicted proteins | sample MGYA00242559_ERZ504709 | MGnify/ENA primary metagenome ERZ504709 (study PRJEB26092, sample SAMD00036203) | human gut metagenome | host: Homo sapiens | study: EMG produced TPA metagenomics assembly of... | reverse complement strand
AATCTAATCAAAAAAATGCTGTGATTAACACCAAATAAATGTACACAAGCATTTTTTATTATCGCTTAACTTCTTCAAATACAGTAACCTGATCTGGCACCTCTGACAGCTGCACTAAATAAAACAAAACAGCACTTAGCATCATACCGCACACAGCATCTACTACAGAATGCTGATCTATCACAACAGTGGAAATACAAATAAAGGTTCCTAGTACTAGCATAGTTGCTTTAAGCTTTCGATAATTCTTTAGCTTTTCCGAATGGAAAAGGACAAACAAAATGCCAATCGTGCTTGAAACATGGATACTAGGACAGACATTTGCCGGCGTATCGGCACTTCTTAATTGGTTAACAATCATGCAGCAAATATTCTTGTCTTCAAGCGGCTGTCGAAGAGAAAGACCATTTGGAAATAGATAATAAATCAGAAGGCAGATTGACATTCCTCCGTAAATAACTTTGCAGCATTTAATATAATCTTCCTTACTTTTTCTTAGAAAAAACAGCACCATCCCTGGCACAAATGCAAACCAGATAACATACGGAATAACAAACCATTCATTAAATGGAATCATATCATCTAACGCACAGTGAATCACATACCTTGGCTCGCAAAATTGCTCTAGCAAAGAGAAAATCGGAAAATAAATACACATATATCCGATGGATATCATCAACGGATATTTTTGAAAAAATACATAGGCGCGTTCATACAATTTTTTCATTCAGACACCTCACTCACATCCCTTTAATGTCTCTTTTGATTACAGCCATTCGTAATCGCCGCCTGTGATTGCAAGGCTAAGCAGTCGATCCATTTTCTCCACATTTTCGCCCTCTACAATCTCCTGAAGCTCTGCCGTGTCTGTCAATTCTTCCATTGACTCGTCTGGTCCAATCTCCATATCAGCATCCTGCTCACAATACGGCATGGGATTTTTTTCATTGTCTGCAGCGACAGAAAAACGACTCCGACAACATTTGCACTCATAGAATCCGCACTTTGTGGTGCCATCCGGTACATAATACATAGTACTACCTCTTATCCATTCTTATGATTTTCCGTATGTTAAAATAAACTTGTCCATCTATAACTTGGCCACTTTACCTGCTGTAAATAGCCAGCCTTGTTATCTCCAACAGCCTGCTATCAGATCTCATACGAAAGCACCTGTCATTATAAGTATTCTAACCGTAAATGTCAAGCTACTCGTCAATTAATTACCTTTTATTAGTATCCTTCAATGTTTAGGCTGTGGATGTAAATGGCACAATTCTTCTGCCATCTCCTCTGCCTCTGGAATACGAAGATGTCCCGGTGTTGCTTTTCCGTTTCGTTGGAATACGCAGTGGGAAATCTTCTTGTCAGCGATATCTAAAACAGCCTGACTTATAGACATATCCCAGCCGATATCATGCTGCAAAAGTGTTGTACAGCAGATAATCCATGCATCTGGATAAGTTTCTCTTAACTTTGCTAAAAACTGTCTATAATGTGTTCTCCAGTTCTTAGCCTTCTCACCTTCATAATCAGTTTTCATATAGTCATCTGGATGTGAATCATTCTGACCAATGGCTACTATAACAATATCTGGCGTATACTTTGAAAAATCCCACTCTTTCACAGTGCCGTAGTCAGGATTATAGCGCATCTTATTCCAAACTTGTTCCATACCAATATAGTCTGGCTCATGATACCAGCCTGTATTATCAAGAAGAGCTACACCGCCCTGAGCGATGTCATGCAGCTGTGCATCAAGTTTTCGTGCTGCAATCCATGCATAGGAATACCAGCTGTTTGAGTATTCTCCGTTATGTTCTGGATCTGCTTTTGCGACATAGTCAACTGCCTCTGATACTTCTCCTGCTGAGACAGAATCACCGTACACTTCTATGCGCCGCGGCGGCAATGGCGATGCCTCAAGAAGCTCACATTCATCATCAGTGTTACAATTAATTTCAAAGCCAAGAATCGTCAGCTCATGGCAGGCATCCTGACGCTTAAAGATCGTCACCTCATGAATGTTATCTTGTGTTGTCTGCAGCGGGATTCTATTGTTGCCTCACCTTCCTCTGGAAGCAGAAGCTTTGTCTGTGCATCACCTTCGGCAACGCCAAGATAGTTATTCCAGTAATTATGCTTATTGCGCACATGAATAAATAATTGTGTGCCCTTAAATTTCATTCTTACAAATGTTCCCGGATATGTCCATACTATAGCAAAAGGATCGCTCAAGTCGATCCTTCCACTATATATGAGACTGCTGTTATTAGGCAGTATCTTCATATTTTATTTTCCTCACATCACACACTGCAGACTCAAAGCTTCATGGCAAGTCTGCATCAATCTTATTTTTTAGCAATCTTATTTTTATTATGCATTTCTAATTGCTTCCATCAGCTCATCAAGCTTCTTTGCAGAATCCTCAAGGCTAGTGCCCTTAATACCTGCATAGAACTTAATCTTTGGCTCTGTTCCAGACGGACGAACACAGAACCATGCATCATTCTCAAGCTCGAAGTAAAGTACATTTGACTTTGGCAGTCCTGTCGGTGTAGTCTCGCCAGTTGCAAGATCGGTGATGACATCGTTCTTGTAGTCACGCAGGCGCAGTACCTTATATGCACCAACCTGCTTTGGTGTGTTCTTGCGGTATGCGTCCATCATATCCTGCATCTTCTTTGCACCATCTGCACCCTTGAAGGTCATGGTGAACAGATCTTCCTTGTAGTAACCATACTTGTTGTAGATGTTTAACATCTGATCCCACAGTGTGATGCCCTGAGTCTTGTAGTAAGCAGCAGCTTCACAAAGTGCCATAACAGCAACAACAGCATCCTTATCTCTTGCATGTGTTCCAACAAGGCAGCCATAGCTCTCCTCGAAGCCAAATACATACTCGTTGCTTCCAGTCTGCTCAAAGAACTTGATCTGCTCTCCAATATACTTAAATCCAGTCAGGCACTCGATAAACTTCATGCCGTATTCCTTTGCTACAGCCTGAGCCATGTTAGAGGATACGATTGTTGTAACAAGTGCACCGTTATCCGGCAGAATGCCAAGTGCCTTCTTCTGTGACATCTCGTACTCGCAGATTAACATGCCAGACATATTTCCTGTAAATACCTTGTACTCGCCAGTCTTTGTATCCTTGGCATATACACCAAGACGGTCTGCATCTGGATCGGTTGCCAGGACAAGATCTGCGTCAACCTTCTTTGCCAGATCAAGTGCAAGTGCAAATGCCTTCTTATCCTCTGGGTTTGGATAGGATACTGTTGGGAAATTGCCATCTGGCAGCTCCTGCTCTGGAACAACAGTTACCTGCTCGAAGCCAAGCTCCTTTAATACACGGCGAACCGGTACATTTCCTGTTCCATGAAGTGGTGTATAAACGATCTTTAAGGAAGATGCCATCTGCTTGATTGCCTCTGGATGAAGAACAAGCTTCTTTAATGCTTCCATGTACTTGTCATCGATCTCTTTTCCGATTACCTCATAGAGTCCTGCAACCTTTGCTTCCTCTGTAGTCATCTTCTTGATCTCTGCATAATCCTTAATTGCATTTACTTCGCCAATGATCTGTGCATCCTTAGGAGCTGTAATCTGTGCGCCATCCTCCCAGTATACCTTGTATCCATTATATTCCGGCGGATTGTGGCTGGCTGCTACAACGATACCTGCTGTGCAGCCAAGTGTACGAAGTGCAAGGACAGCTCTGGTGTTGGACGCAGACTATCAAAAATATATGCCTTAATTCCATTTGCAGCTAATACGCATGCAGCGGTATCCGCAAACTCAGGAGACATATGGCGAGAATCAAATGCAATTGCTACGCCCTTTGCTGCAGCACCCTGCTTATTGATAAAGTTTGCAAGACCCTGTGTAGCCTTTCCTACAGTGTAGAAGTTCATACGGTTTGTACCTGCACCGATTACACCGCGCAGACCACCTGTACCAAACTCAAGCTCTCTATAAAAACGATCAAAAATCTCATCCTCATTGCCCTCAAGTGACTTTAACTCTGCCTTTGTAGCATCATCAAAGATTGGAGATGTACACCAGTACTCATAACTTTTTCTTAACATTCTCGTCCATGCTTTTTCTTGTCCTTTCTATATTAACTTCTCGAATGCGCTGTGGCTCAGCACAGTCTTCGTCACAAGGTTACATGTCGTTCATGAAACAATCAGTGCTACCAGATAGAACGGCCGCACGATATCCTTTGCATCTGTTACTGTGATCTCAATCCTGTGAACCTTCTTTTCTGCATGATGCAAAAGTGGTTCTAAATAAAGGCAGTCACCCCAGTCCTCTGTAAAATTTCCATCCAAAATCACCGCATGTGCCTCATCGCCGTCAATTACTGCCTTGGCCTTTGGTACCGGCTGCTGTACCGATTTACGGTACTGAACAGCCAGACAGCTGCATTCGATCTCAAAACTAATTTTATCATTTGTATGCGCTGCTGTCCATCCATTTTTAAAAATATCAAGCATTCCTTTTTTTCTCAATTGGATCAACCAAAAAGCCATCCAGAATAGCTTCGTTATCCTGAATCTGAATCAAGCGGCTATGCTCGTAAGCATTTTCTGTGAGTGGTGCTGGAAGCAATACTGATGCCTCTGTCTTTGTGCTTTTGCCTTCGATATTTTCGCCCGCAATCGTTTCTTCTTCCATCTCTGCCTTTATGGAATCAAGAAGCTTGCAGATTTCATCTGCAACGAGACGGTGTCCCTTATCGTTTGGATGCAAATTATCAGGCGTGATATCAGCACGCACGATCTTACCGCTTTCCACATCAGGATAAACAGTGTCCTTAATGCTGACATGTGGGATACCATAGTGATCTGCAATACGGTTATGATAATTCTGAGCATTCTTTCCTGTATCGTAGAACACATTGTTTAACACAACTACTGCAGGATCAGACGGTGCCGCAAGCAGACGACGAAGCGTTCCCTCATAAGTCTCCTCAAAAAACTCATTTGCATCATCATTAACTGAAAAGTCAACCGTCACAATATCAGGACGATAGCATAGTACATCCTTCCATGCACGCGCACCGCCGTAATGAGAAGTTGTACCGCCAATTCCGCCATTTACAAAGGAAAACGCCGCGTTTGGAAATGATTTTTTCCACCACTCATAGACTAGATACGCATAGCAATTCTTTGATGTTGACGATAGACTTCCCTGCGTGATAGAACCACCTAAAAAACCGATTACAAGAGATTCACCGTTTGCAGCTCGCTTCATCAGATTTTTTAATCGTGTCATATTGTCCATATCCTAATTTATTCCTTTTTTACTCTTCTTCTTTGCACTTATTGATATATTCTAAGTTTTTTCTGATCAAATCACATCGCTGCTGTACGCAAAGAACACTTCTGCCTGGATCGGATGGAGTTGAGAATACATAATCTATAAGTTTATCTATTGTTGTAGATGCCACATGAAGTCTTGTATCACTTGCTGCATAATAGATATACACATTTCCATCTTTCTCAATCGCACCGTTTGTGAATACAACGTTTGATACATCACCGACTCTCTCCCAATCTCTTGGTCCGATTAACATGCCTGATGGCTCTGCAATTACCTTAGATGGATCGTCAAGTGCAGTTGCAAATGCGTAAATAACGTAACGAAGACCTGCTGCTGTATTTCTTACACCATGTGCGATATGAATCCATCCGCGGTCTGTCTTGATCGGAACAGCACCCGCACCATTCTTTGCCTCAGTGATTGTGTGATACTTTCTCTTGCTGGTGATGATCTCCTCGTCAATAACAGCATGCTCAATGTCCTCGCAAAGACCAAATCCGATTCCGCCGCCGCTTCCAGTATCAATAAAATCATCCATTGGACGGGTATAGAATGCATACTTGCCATGAATAAACTCTGGATGAAGCACAACATTTCTCTGCTGAGGAGAATGAAGTGTCTTTAAATTGTCCAGACGCTCCCAATGCTTTAAATCCTTTGTGCGCACGATTCCTGCTGCTGCAACTGCTGCTGAAAGATCACTTGATTTTGTATCTTTGCTCTCAGAACAAAATACACCATAGATCCAGCCGTCTGCATGCTTTGTCAGACGCATATCATAAACATTTGTCTCTTCCGGACAGATATCATCCAGCAGCACCGGATAATCCCAAAAACGAAAACCATCTACTGGTGAATCACTCTCTGCTATGCCAAAGAAGGACTTTCTGTCATTTCCCTCAACACGGGCAATTAAATAATATTTTCCGTTTAACTCAATAGCACCAGAGTTAAATACGGCATTCACGCCAAGACGCTCCATAAAATACGGGTTAGTCTCTGGATTTACATCATATTTCCATTCAACCGGGATATGCTCTCTTGTCAAAACTGGATCAGTGTAACGATCATAAATACCATTATAAAAATCTGACTTCTGATTCTTCTTTGCAATCAGCTTCTCTACTTTTGCTTTTTCTACATAATACTGCTCATGAAGCTTCATTGTATTATCTCCTCCTGTCTTCTTCATTGCTCTTAAAGCCTATTAACCATTTCAAAACACATACGTCCATTGTGATACGGACATTTCCACGGCTCTACGATTGGCTTTTTATCTGACGGTTGCTTATTTTCATCAAGATCCCAGAACCACTCAGAACCAGGGCGCTTATCAACCATGTACGTTTGAATATATTCCCAGATATCCTGTACAGCCTTAAAGTACTCTGTCTTTTCTGGATGCTTCTGATAATAATTCATAAAACCAAGAACAGATTCTGCCTGAACCCACCATACACGCGTTGTGTTATCTACACCTCTCTCACATTCGTTGATTACAGAATGATCTTTATAAGCAATTTTGTAAATCTGCTCTGCTAGTGTATCTGTAATCGGGGAGAGCTTTTCTGTCACAGCCGGATCATTCAAAATCTCCAGTCCTCTGTCAATCAGCCATGATGTCTCTATATCATGACCATATGAATACAAATCAATCAGTGTATTCCAGTCCTTGTCAAAGAACACTTCCTGACGCTTCTTATCTGGATTATATACCTTTTTCGCAAAAATGTCTAACATCCAACGAAGATTTTCTCCTACCCTCTTATCCTTTGTCACACGATACAACTCCGTATAGCCTTCAAATACATGAAGCAGCGTATTCATTGTTTTCTCTGCCATGACGCCGTTTTCTGAGAGCTTTTCGTTGCTTACTGGCTGGAAATTGCGGTCAAATGCTTCTAAATATCCCTTATCATCCTTGCAGTGTGCCTCAATCACATCATAAATGCTAAATGCAATATCGAGCGCCTCTGTATCACCTGATGCATCATAATAGGAAGAAAGTGCATAAATCGCAAATGCCTGATTATATGTATGCTTCATATCTTCCTCAGGCTTTCCATCAAATGTAACAGACCAATAAACACCGCCGTATGTCTTATCAAGACATGCCTCTTTTAAAAATTTCATATGCATGCTTTGCATAAGAAAGAAGCTCTGGACGCTTTTGGTTCAAATACGCATTTGCAAAAAACCAAAGAATACGATTATTTAAAATACATCCCTTGACAGCCTTTTGTCCACATTTAAATCTATATCCATGTAACCGTAAAATCCGCCGTACTCATCATCTTTAAGACTTTCCCAAAATGGCAGGATGACTTTATCAAGATGATCCTGTATCTGCTGTTTCATTTTATATGTTTCCTGCATGACACGCTGCCTCCTGTTTGCCTTTTATCTTCTTCCGATCTCAGTGTCAGACTCTGTTAAATGACTGTGTGTCTTAATATAATCTACAATCTCATCAACTGTTGTGAAGGCAAGTCCTACATAGCTGTCTGCACATCCTAGTAAACAGCAATCTTACCAGAAACACTGTCATGGATCGTTGCACACGGGAATGTTACATTTGGAACAAAGCCTCTCTCCTCATACCACTCTTCTGGTGTCAAAAGGAAGTTCTCACAGCGATACTTTACGATAGACGGATTGTCAATATCGAGGATTGCGCCGCCGATGCTGTACACATAGCCATTGCATGTACCAGAAACACCATGATAGAATAACAACCATCCTTCAGATGTTTCAATCGGAGCTGCTCCTCCGCCAATCTTTACACTTTCCCACCATTCACTGCTGCGTCCCATAACATGACGATGCTTACCCCAGTAAACCATATCCGGACTCTCTGAAAGGAAGATATCACCGAATGGTGTATGTCCGCTGTCACTTGGTCTTGAGAGCATCATGAAGTTTCCATTAACCCTTCTTGGGAAGAGAACAGCATTGCGGTTAAATGGAATAAATGGATTTTCCAGACGAACAAATGATCTTAAAATCAGTTGTCTTTGCCAATTCCAATAGAAGCACCGTAGAAGTCCTGACACCAAATGATATAATATGTATCCTCAACCTTTACAAGACGAGGATCGTATGCATAGATCGGCATAAACGGATTTCCATCCTCATCTACAAATGGGATTTTATTTGAATCAAACTCCCAGTGAATTGCATCCTTGCTTCTGCCTAAATAAATATATGGGATACCGTTTGTCTGTTCGCCACGGAATACACCTATAAATCCATCCTCAAATGGCATTACTGCACTGTTGAATATTCTTGCAACGCCCTCGATTGGATTTCTTCCAATGATCGGATTTTCACTATATCTCCAGATCGGAGCCCCTTTTAACCCTTCTGGCTTCTCCTGCCATGGTACGTTCTTTACTTCTGGACTAATCATTTTAACTTTGCTCATATTTCCCTCATTTCTGCGCACGTACAAAGCCGCGCACCTTATATATTTGTTTTTCGTTAAAGTTTTTAGGTAAAACTGCGGTCATTAACCCTTTACTGAACCTGCAGCAAGCCCACCGTAAATCTGCTTCTGACAAAGAATAAAGATAATCAATGCCGGAAGAAGTGTAATGATGACACCTGCACAGATGTAGTTATACTGATTTCCAAGAGGACCTGTAAACTTGTAAAGTGAAGTTGCAACTGTTACAAGACGTGACTTATCCTGCAGATATAAGTTTGCCATGTAATACTCATTATAAGTACCAACACCCTTTAAGATCATAACGGTGACAATTGCCGGCTTTAACAGCGGAAGTAAGATCTTAAAAAATACACCAAAAATATGTACATCCATCCATGATAGCTGATTCATCCAGTGAATTTGGAAGATTCTCAAAGAACTGAATAAAGATTGTTACGGAAATAATATCAGTTCCGCAAAGAAGAATGATATAACCTGGGATTGAATTGATCAAATGCATGTTGTACATGATCTTGTAAACAGTAACCTGCATTGCAATACCAGGAAGAAGGCTGGCAAATAAGAACAGATTTTTAATTATGCCTCTGCCTGGGAAGGTGAAACGATTTAAGATGTAGGCAAGCATGGCACCAAACATGATTGAGAAGAACAATACAACAACAAGAATGATCAAGCTGTTTAGGAATGCCACTCCCATGTTTGCCTTTTGAAATGCTTCTGTAAAGTTTTTAAAATAAAATTTTCCAGGGAGCGTCATAACATTAGTTGACGCATATTCCTCCGGTGTCTTAAAGGCGGTGATCACACAGCTGGCAACCGGCAGCACGGCAATAAAACCTGCCAGAATCAGCGAAAAATATTTAATAAACATCCACAGATATTTCGCAATACGATTTTTTGCAGTCATGTCAATTCCTCCTTATTTGATACCCTGTTTTCTAAGCTGTTTTTGTATTTTACGATTTCTTCTCTCTTCTCTCGCCTCTTCATCAATCAGCTTCATTATTACCTGCTGGAAGATCGTTACAATAAAGATCAGACCCATCAATACAACTGCCATAGCTGCTGCCAGACCAATCTTGCCTTTCTCATGTGCTAAGCTGTTCATCATAACGAAATATGTTGCTGTTCCGAAGGTACCGCCTGTGATAACGTATGGCGGCTCGAATGCACTTAATGAACCTGAAATAGAAAGAATCATATTTAATACGATAACAGACTTAATACTTGGAAGCATGATATAGCGGAATTTAGGCCATGCATTTGCACCATCAATTGAAGCTGCCTCATAAAGACATGGATCAACAGACATCATTGCACCAAGAAAAAGTACCATATTTTGTCCCATGTAACGCCATACAGATGTTGCCGCAAGGGACGCATTGTTGATTCTTGTATCTTTTAACCAGTATGGAAGATTCTCTGGATTTAATCCGATACATGACAAAACAGTATCGAGTACGAAGCCTCTTGTGTAGAAAAATTTGAAAATAAATCCAATTGCGATACCACTAATCAGATATGGGAAGAAGATAAGTCCCTTAAATAAAGAGCTTCCTCTTACCTTGAAGCACAGAATTGTTGCAAAATACAATGCCATTGCCAGCTGAATAAATGATGCCACGATATAATATCCAGCTAGCTTTAATGAGTTAAAACAGTCATCTCTTGTAAATACATCAATATAATTTTTAAATCCCACATATGTATTGTTTTTGCTGTCGTAAGATTTCATCTTATATAAACTAAATTCAAACATTTTGGCAAACGGAACATATGAAAAAACAAGAAGCAACAGCACAGGCACAATCATAAATGATACAATTACCAGCCATTGCTGAACCTTTCTGCTTTTAAACCACTGTCCAAATGTTTTCTTTGTTTTCATACTTGTAGCGGAAGCAGCCATTGCATTTCCTCCTTCTTAAAAACGCATCCTTTTATCATATACGGCACACCTGAAAACTCAGATGTGCCGTTTGTGTAAGGTTTGCACCCTATTTTTTACTTTTTCTTTCTAAAACTAACTTTATTACTCAGCAGCTACGCCAGATCCGTATACATATGGTGCAGGAGTAATATCATACTCTTCCTGAGCATCTGTCCAAGCCTGATTCCACTCATCTGCGATCTCTTCCATAGTCTTGTCACCATTAAGCGCATGCTCAAGAACATCCTGTACATGTGTATTATCAGCATTCAAGGAAATTTCAGACTCAGTATTGATCTCACCAAACAGATCTTCCTCACCTTCTGGTGCCGGATTATCTACTACAAGCTCTACGCCATCAAATGCAGCAAGTACATCTGGGTACTCATTGCCTACACAGATCGGGATACCGCCCTGATCATATGAGAAGTTGGATTCTTCGGTCAGCCACTTTACATAGATCATGGAAGCTAACTGATTGTCATAATCAGAATGAACATTGATACCATAGCAATAGTCAGGACCTGCTGATGCATACTGCTTGCCGTCTACTGTGATCGGGAATGGCATATATCCGATATCATCTGCATTATCGCCTGCCTCCTGCATCTGAACAACTGCCCAGGAACCAAGAACCATGCAGCCGATCTCGCCATTGTTGATCATACCCTTGCAGCCTTCCCAGTCTGTTGTTGTCGGGTCATCCTCAACAAGCTCCTGTGAAACTGCCTGATATAAAATGTTGTAAACTGCAAATGGACCAGTCTCATCACCATTATCTGCGAATGGATTCTCACCATGTACCATACCGTAATTCATAAAGTCAGGATCACCAGTTGCACATCCGCCGATATAAGCATCCCATGCACCCATAGTCCATCCTGCTGCAAAGTTAGTGTACAGCGGAATTGCATCTGTGTTATCCTTAATTTTCTGCAGTGCTTCAATAAATTCGGTTGGTGTCTTTGGAAGCTCTGTAACTCCTGCTTCCTCAAATACCTTCTTATTATATACGATACCCTGTGCATTACCGGTAGAAGGAATTCCATAAACATTTCCGTTATAAGCGAAATTATTTAACAGAACATAATTCTCATCAAGAGTTTTCTTATCACCATAGCTGATGAATTCATCTTCCAGCTCATTCTTCTGAAGATTTGTTGGGATACCACAGATATCGCCCCAATCATCTGTTGTCAGACGAAGCTTAATGTCCTCTGCATAATCAGTAACAGCCTCGTACTCAATCGTAATGTTTGG
>ENA-OQHF01001665-OQHF01001665.1-human-gut-metagenome-genome-assembly--contig:-NODE-1665-length-11979-cov-3.111289_pt1 | contig 11979 bp, 19 predicted proteins | sample MGYA00242559_ERZ504709 | MGnify/ENA primary metagenome ERZ504709 (study PRJEB26092, sample SAMD00036203) | human gut metagenome | host: Homo sapiens | study: EMG produced TPA metagenomics assembly of... | reverse complement strand
TGCCCTGAATGGCCTGCGTACGCTGAATCTCGGAATCAAGTCGTCGAGCACGGTAGCCACATCGCCCACGATCGGCACGTCGGGCTGACGGTTCTTGCCGATTTCAGCCGGTCGATGCAATGTGAATCACGCGGCGGTCGGTGCGAAGCGTCGAGCTTGCCGGTCAGCGCGGTCGTCGAAACGTGCACCGATGGCCACAAGCAGGTCAGCGCGCTGCACGGCGCCGGTTGCGGCAATCGTACCGTGCATGCCTAGCATGCCGAGGTTCTTCGGGTCGGAGTCGGGAATGATGCCGCGTGCGGGCAGGGTCGTGACCACGGGAGCGCCGGTCAGGTCGGCCAGAGCCTTGACCTGTGCGCCGGCGTTGGAGCGGGCGGCGCCGCCACCCACATACAGCACCGGGCGGTACGACTGAGAGAACAGCTTCGCCGCGTCGGACAGCACACGACCGTGCGCCTTGGTAGTCGGATTGTAGCCCGGCAGAATCATGCGCTGCGGCCATGAGTAGTACATGTCGCCGGTCTGTGCGGTCTTGGTCAGATCCACGACCACCGGGCCGGGGCGGCCGGTGTTGGCGATGTAGTACGCCTCGGAAAGCACGCGAGGAATGTCCTGCGCGCGGGTCACGAGGAAGGAGTGCTTGGACACCCGGGTAGGTGATGGCCCACGATATCCGCCTCCTGGAAGGCATCAGTGCCGATGGCTTGCACGCCCACCTGACCGGTAATCACGACCATGGGCACGGAGTCCATGTTCGCGTCCGCAATGGCCGTGACCACGTTTGTGGCAACCCGGGCCGGAAGTCACGATGCACACGCCCACCTTGCCAGTGGCCAGTGCGTAGCCTTCGGCGGCGTGGCCGGCGGCCTGCTCGTGGCGCATAAGCACGAAGCGGAACTTCGTGTTGTCTTTGATCTCGTGGTAGACGGGCAGAATCGCGCCGCCAGGAATGCCGAAGACGTCCTCGACGCCGAGGTCCTCCAGCGAACGAATCAGCGCCTGGGCGCCAGTCATCTTCTCGCCATCGACGATGGTCTGCTTATCGGGGGCCGTGTTGATTTTCGGTACACCGCTGAATGCCTGCAAAGGCGTGGGTAAAGCCATGATTCCTCTCACCTCATAGGTTTTGTCGCGAACCTGCCCGACCTTGGGATGGGGCCGGGTGCCCGCGTGTCTGATTCCAGTCGCTTCCCCGAGACTTGTGGCCCCGGCGCGACTCGTCGCTCATGTTGGTATTAGTCTATTCGCAAATCCGACAGCGGGCTTACTTAGTCCGCGTCTTGAACGAGTCCAGTGACTTCCAGCCCGCTTCGGCGGCCGCCAGCTGCGCCTTACGCTTGCTGGAGCCCTTACCGATGCCGATGATGTCGCCGTTCTCGCCCAATGAGACGCGCGCGGTGAAGATCTGCGCGTATTCCGGGCCGGAGACCTCCATATGGTAGACAGGCTCCTCCTTGCCGAGGCCGTGCGCCTTGACGGTCAGCGAGGTCTTCCAGTCAAGTGCCGGGCCCTCGGTGGCCACTTCGGCGAGCGTGTCGTCAATAAGCCGGTGAATCACCTTGCGTGCCTCGTCGATGCCGTGTTCCAGGAAGGTCGCGCCGATGAGCGATTCCACGATGTCGCATAGGATGGAGTTCTTCTCCGCGCCGCCCTGCTCGGCTTCTCCGTGACCCAGCAGAATGTAGGGGCCCACCTTGAGCTTGGTTTTGGCGATGGCGCTCAGCGCGTCTTCGGAGACGGCCTTGGCGCGCATCTTGGCCAGTTGCCCCTCGGTCATATCCGGGTGAATGGTGAACAGCGTTTCAGTGGAGACCAGTTCGAGCACCGCGTCTCCCAGGAATTCGAGGCGTTCGTAATTGGCCACGCCGGGGTGCTCATGCGAGAAGGAACGGTGGGTGAGTGCCTGCACGAGCAGATCCGGGCTGAGAGTGGTGCCCAACGCTTCAAGAAGCTCGTTGGCCGGCGTCGGCTGCTGTGGGGTTTCATTACTCATGATTGTTGTATGGTCCTTCACGCGATGGTGATGTGTTGTGTTGTGTTGTGTTGTTTGCGATGCGATGGTGTACGCAATGGTGCACTTATGCGAAGACCCCGCCACCCGTCGATGGCAGGGCCTTCATTCAAGCCGTTATCGCAGGACTCACTTGGTGTGAGCCGGCTGGATGGCGGAGCGGTAGGTGCGGCCGCGGTAGTTACCGCAGCTCGGGCAAGCCATGTGCGGCAGGGCCGGAGCGCCACAGTTCGGGCAGTTCACGGTCGCAGCAGCGGTGGCCTTCCAGTTCGCGCGACGCGAATGCGTGTTGGCGCGCGAGGTCTTGTACTTAGGCAGTGCCATTTGAGTATCCTCTATTTCGTTCGAACAATTGAGCTTAAGCGTCCGTTATCTTAACGCACGGCTCGTACAAACTTCGTTCAGGCGCGCGTCACTCGGCCTGCTCGCCGTTCTGCTCGGCCTCGAGCTGGGCTTTGAGCCCCGCCAATCCGGCAAAACGGATATCCGTCACATCGTGATGATGGTCGGGATCCTCGTTCAGATCGGCACCGCACTGCGAGCACAGACCCCTGCAATCCGGTCGGCACAGTGGTTGCAACGGCAGCGATTCGACCAGCGTGTCGCGGATCATCGCCTCGATGTCCGCGAATGCGCCGTTCTCCAGCAGCGGATACGTGTCTTCCGACTCGTCCTCGCCGGCGATGATGTCGATTTTCGTCGTCCTTCTTGCTCTTGCCGCCCTTGCCGTTGGCCTTGTCCTGACCCGACTCGTACGGGAAGAACACCGTCACATCAACCGGCCAGTCCTCGTCAATCGGCTTCAGGCAGCGCGTGCACTCGCTGACGAATGGCGCGACCAGGCGGCCGGTGAAGATCAGGCCGTCCACAATCGAATCGAACTGCCCGCTCACGTGTACGGGCTCACCTTCCTTGATGCCGACAATGCTGTCGCCAATGCCGGAAGGTGCCGGGAAATCGGCGTCAATCGGCTTGGATTGACCGGCGCGCGAAGCAATCTGCGCTACCGGAATGGCCCACGGGGAATCTTCAACTCGTGCCATGGTATGTTCTTGGTGCCTTTCGTATGTTGGCTGGAGTTATTCGTTACTGGCGTTATTCGCGTTACTGATGTTGCCGGCGTTGCTGGCGTTACTGGGCTTCGGGATAGTCGTTCAGCGTCAGGTGCGGCATCTGTTCGCGGGCCGCGCGCTGGCGCTCTTCCAGCACGTTAAGACCGGCCTGCACATCCTGACTGAGTTTGCCGAGCTGCTGGGACAGCCCTTCCATCACCGTAGTGCAGTACTGGTCCGCGCCTTGGGTCAGATGGTCGGCTTTGGTCTGTGCCTGGTCAAGAATCGCGCGCGCTTTCTGCCGTGCAAGCTCGGTGACGTTCTCTTGGCCGGCCAGGAACTGTGCCTGTTCGTTGGCGTCCCTGATCATGTTGGCTGCGCGGCTTTGTGCGGAGGCGACGATGGCGTTGGACTGGGTCTGTGCCGATTCAGACGGCGCTCGGCCTCGCGCATGAGGGCGGAGGCGCGCTCCAACTGCACCGGCAGCATTTTCTTCAACTCGGAAAGCTGGTCGGTGAATTCGTCGCGTCAACCTTCACCATGCCGGGGGCGAATATGCTGGACTTCGCTTCGCCCAGTGCCGCCTCGAGCTGGTCGATGATGTCATACACCGTGGTGAATTCCTCGTGGCTCTTGACCGTGGCCGGGTCGTCGTCCGTGGTTCTCGCAGGTGCGGGCATTCGTTCATGAACGAGGGGCGAATGCCGGCGGCCTGAGCGGTCTGAGCCTGTGCCCCGGGCTGCTGAGCTGCCTTGGGCCTGCGCTTGGCCTGCATTTGTGCCGGAGTAGGGGTAGGCGCGGCGGGCGGCGATCCGGCGAGAACATCGGCCTCTTCGGTGGGTGCCGGCGCGGCTTGCGTAGACGCGGGCGGTTCCGGGGCGGACGGCTCCGGAGTGGACATGCGGCGTCCGCATTCGGGTTGGTCAGATCGACGTATCCAGTAGGGTGGTCATCGCTCATAGTCATTAGTGCATCAGTCCTTCCGCTGACGTTCCTCGGCCAGGGCATCGGCCAGCATCGGCACGACGCAATCGGGCACCATGCCGGTCACGTCGCCTCCATGGCGGGCCACGTCCTTGACGATGGAACTGGAGATGTGTTCAAGAATCGGATCGGCCGGCAAAAACAGGGTTTCGATGCCAGCGAGCTTGCGATTGACCAGCGCCATGCCGAGCTCGGCTTCATAGTCGCCGTTCTGGCGCAGACCCTTGATGATAACGGTGGCGCCGACCTTCTTGCAGTAGTCGGTGATCAGGCCGTCGGTGGAAGAAACGGTGACGTTCTTGCAACCGGCTTTGTCAAGGGCGCGGCGGATCACGTCGACTCTGGTGGCTTCGGAAAACATCGGTGTTTTCGCGGCGTTGACGGCCACCACCACATGCACCTCGTCGAAAAACCGCGCCGAGCGCTCGATTACATCCAAGTGTCCGGCGGTAACGGGGTCATATGAGCCGGGGCATACTGCGATAGTCATGCTTTATAGCCTACCGCTAGTGGTGTGCTTCGTGCTGCCGAGCGTGCATTGTTGTCGCGTCGGCGTATGAGGCAGTGTGTGCGGTGCCGTATGTGGCGTCGGTGTGGCGTCGTGTGCGGCATTGTATGTGGCATTGTATGTGGCGGGGTGGCGTGATGCGCGACATGGGTGTGTGGAGGTGTGCGGATTACGCGCCACTGGGTTTCGCGGGTAACGACGGGAATCTATGATGGAGTGCAGTCGAATCGTTGAATACGAGGAAAGAAGTGCACCATGACTTTTGCCGAGATGTTCGTTGATGATGCCGAACCGCTGCGCAACCCGGACCAAGGTGCCGGCACGTCGGTGCTGGAGCGTCCGGAGACCAAGGAGTCGCCGGTTCGTGACGATGGTGGCGACGCCGATCGTTTTGCGCACTACGTATCCAAGGACCGTATCGCTGAATCGCGTGCGACCGGCCGCCCGGTGGTGGCCCTGTGCGGTAAGGTTTGGGTGCCCAAGCACGATCCGTCCAAGTACCCGGTTTGCCCCGACTGCAAGCGGATTTACGAGGAAATGACGCGCTAAAGGTGGTACTTGGCTCCCCTCAGCGAGGGGAGCCAAAATGGTCACCGAGCGGAAATCTCGTCGATCAGCTTGAGCTCCTCGTCGTTGAAGTGGGTGTTCTTCAGCGCGCCGATGTTGTCGAGAATCTGCTGAGGCTTGGAGGCTCCGGTCAGCACGGAGGTCACCTTACCATCGTGCAGCAGCCATGCCAGGCTCATCTCGGCCAGCGTCTGGCCGCGTTCGGCGGCCAGATTGTTCAGGTCCACGACCTGCTTGTGCAGTTTCTCGGTCAGGGCGGAATCGTTGAGGAATCGCGGATCGTGAGCCATGCGGCTGTCGGCCGGAATGCCGTTGAGATAGCGGTTGGTCAGCAGGCCCTGTGCCAGCGGGCAGAAGGTGATGAGGCCCTTGCCCAGCTTGAAGGCGGTCTCCTTCAGACCGTTCTCCTCGACGGTGCGGTCGAGGATGTTGTATTTGTTCTGGTTGATGATGAACGGCACGTGCAGGTCGGCGAGAATCGCGGCGGCCTTCTCCATCGTCGGACCATCGTAGTTGGACAGACCCACGTACAGGGCCTTGCCGGAGTTCACGGCCTGAGCCAGCGCGCCCATCGTCTCCTCAAGCGGGGTTTCCGGGTCCGGGTGGTGATGGTAGAAGATGTCCACATAATCCAGGCCCAGGCGTTCGAGCGACTGGTCGAGGCTGGCGAGCAGGTACTTGCGGCTGCCGAGGTCGCCATAGGGGCCGGCCCACATTTCGTAGCCGGCCTTGGTGGAGATGACGAGTTCGTCGCGGTGGTGCCTGAAGTACTTGGCGAGCAGCAGGCCGCAGTTCTTCTCGGCCTGGCCGGGTTCGGGGCCATAGTTGTTGGCCAGATCGAAGTGGGTGATGCCGTTGTCGAAGGCGGTGAAGACCAGGGACTTCATCTGGTCGAATGGCGTGATGTCGCCGAAGTTGTGCCAGAAGCCGAGTGAGACGGCCGGCAGCTTGAGGCCGGAGGTGCCGGCGTGGTTGTAAGTCATCGTGTCGTAACGGTGCGGGTTGGGGGCATAGATGGCGGTTGGCTCGAACATTGAGTCTCCTTACAATGTCATTTTTGTTCTTACGAATGCTTACCTGCGATGGGCAAACCGACGCCGATTGAGTGGCATTCGTAAGTGTTCTTGGATACTATGGTTCCAGTTCAAGTGAACTTGAATGCAAACGGCTGCGACGCTTCGGCGTGTCGCCGCAGTAAGGAGTCATGGTGTCCTACACCATTCGTCAGGTGGCCACGCGGTTCCATATGCAGCCCTCTACGCTGCGCTATTACGAGGATCAGGGATTGCTGACCAACGTGGAGCGCACCGAAACCGGCCAGCGTATATACGAGACTGTCATATCGACCGTCTGTGCGCGATTTGCTGCTTCAAGAACGCCGGCATGACCATTGACGATCTTAAGAAGTTCTTCGTGTATGAGTCCAATGAGCCCGAGCATATCGATGAAATCCTTGATCTGCTGGAATCTCGCCGCGAATCCTTGGACGAGCAGCGCCGAGCCCTCAACGAGGCGGCCATGCACGTGCAGCGCAAGCTCCATTACTATGGCGACATCAAGCGTGCCATCGACGCCGGTGAAGACTGGCCGGATTGGCGCGAGTACAAAAACCGCGCCTATTCCATTGAATGCTGAGGCCATCGAGTGCTGAGCTGGATGCCGGCTGGGCACTAAGACCGATGTGCGTCGATCGTGGGCGCGTCTATCCGAGTAAGGCCTTGCTCGGCAGTGCGCGGTCGAGCAGCCAGACAACGAGCGATATCACGAAGAACGCTATGGCCAGCTTGCCGCAGCTAATGCCGAACCCTTGCCAGCCGAGTGCGTCGAGGTTGATGAAGTCGTACGGATACGGACTGCCGCCGGCCGCCGGTCCGGACCCCGGCCAAATCGCCGCACGGGCCAGCACGAAGACCAAGTATGCAGGGAAGTACGCCAGCCACGAGAACATGTAATGCCAGCAGAAACGCCGGTGCGGGTCGAATAGCACGAAATCGATAACCGCCATAATCGGGGCGATTTTGTGCAGCATCGTATTGGTCATGATGCCAATAACCTGTGGCACGTATGCCGGGTCGTCCGGAGGCATCAGGAAGAACGCCACCAGTGCGGTGACTATGGCGTACACAGTCAGGCATCCCTTAGCCATGCAGGCGGCTGAATACCTTTGAGCAGTGTGGCCGCGCCGGACCACAGCATCACGATGCCCAGCACGAAACCGGTCTGGAACGTGAAATACACCCAGAACTGCGGTTTGGACCATGCCTCATATGTGCCCACGAAGCAGAAACCGGCGATCGCAAAGCGCCACAACGCCACGATGAATCTCATGCATCGAGTCTACCGCTTCGCCAGTGGGCCGTATGGTGCGGCTGGCGTATTGGCTGGTCGTGATGATTATGGTCGGTGTGACCGACCGCCATAGTGCCGATGAATATGACGATACTGAACCCGGCAATATCGAATCTGGCGATACGAGAATAAGACGAGCCCTTCCCGCACGGCTTTGCCCGGACTACACTTAGGTGCAACTTCACCACTTATGTAGGAAAGGCCTTGCAATGGTCGATTATTCGCCGGCTCTGATGACCGACATGTATGAATACACGATGCTCGACGCCGCTCTGAAAGACGGTACCGCCGACCGCAAGTGCGTGTTCGAGGTGTTCACGCGTCACTTGCCCGAAGGCCGTCGCTATGGCGTGGTGGCCGGCACCGGCCGCATTCTGGATGCGCTGGAACATTTCCACTTGGATGAAGCGGATCTGAAGTTCCTGGCCGACCGTCACGTGGTAAGCCCCGAGACCATTAAGTGGCTGGAGAACTTCCACTTTTCCGGTACGATTCGCGGTTACCGCGAAGGTGAGATGTTCTTCCCGAACTCCCCGATTTTGCAGGTCGAAGGCACGTTCGGCGAATGCACGCTACTGGAGACGTTGATTCTATCCGTGCTGAACTACGATTCCGCAGTGGCCTCCGCCGCCTCACGTATGGCGTCGGCAGCCAAGGATCGTCCTTGCATGGATATGGGCGGACGCCGCACTAACGAGTGGGCCGCCGTGGCCGCCGCTCGAGCTGCCGTAGTGGGCGGATTCAAGGGCACCGCCAATCTGCTGGCCGCCCAGCTGTATGGTCTGAAGGCCATTGGCACCGCCGCGCATTGCTTCACGTTGGTGCATGATTCCGAGCGTGACGCCTTTGAATCACAGATCGAGGCATTGGGCAAGAACACCACGCTGCTGGTGGACACCTACAACATCGAGGAGCCGTGAAAACCGCCGTCGAAGTGGCCGGTCCCGAACGTGGGTGGCGTGCGCATCGACTCCGGCGACTTGGCCGCCATGGCCCAGCGTGTGCGCAACCAGCTGGACGCCCTGGGTGCCACGAACACCACCATTACCGTGACCAACGATTTGGATGAGTACGCGCTCGCCGCATTGCAGACCGCGCCGGTCGACTCCTATGGCGTGGGCACCATGCTGGTCACCGGCTCCGGCGCTCCCACTTGTGCGATGGTGTACAAGCTCACCGAGCGTGAAGGCGCTGACGGCACGATGGTTCCGGTCTGAAGAAGTCCAAGGATAAGGCCACAGTGCCCGGTCGCAAGTTGGCATTCCGCTCCTACGAATACGCGCTAGCCGAAGCCGAACACGTGATTTCCGGCTCGGAGGAGAAGCTGGCCGGTTTCACGCCTGAACCGACGTGGAAGAACCTGCTGGTCGACTTTGTGGATCATGGGCAGATCGACGCTCAGTGGCAGGGCCATGACGCCATCATGGCCGCCCACGACTACCACGCCAAGGCGTTGTCCGAACTGCCCATCACCGCGCAGAGCCTCATGAAGGGCGAGCCAGTGATTCCTACGGAGACTCAGGTTCTCTGACGAGAACTTTCGTCTCCATAGGAATCCGTCGCAGCATAGCTGCTCCCCTTACCTACGGACAGCCCACTGGGCTGTCCGCTTAACGGTTCGACCACAGAGACCAAAGTCCTCTGACCGTATCTCACTGGCCGCATCCCTTTGGTTACATTGGCTACTCTTCCCTCTGTCTGTGTCCCGGGGCTGTATTGGCCGCGTCCCCTCGGGCTGAACTGCGTCCCGGTTCGCCGGACGTGGTTCCAGCTGAGGGTGGCCGGCGGATTCTAGTGGTGGTTGCAACACCTGAGGTTTGAGCGGCCTTCCATGGTCACGTTGTCGGTTGTTGAGGTTATCACGCGGCGTCGAGCAGTTCGATGATCTTCTCGCTTGGTTTCATGAACCCGAGGGTTTTGCGTGGCCGGTCGTTGAGTTCCTCGGCGACCGCGTCGAGGTAGTCCTCCGGGTAGACGGATAGGTCGGTGCCTTTGGGGAAGTACTGGCGCAGGAGCCCGTTGGTGTTCTCGTTGGTGCCGCGCTGCCACGGGGAGTGCGGGTCGCAGAAGTAGACGGCCATGTCCAGCGAGGCGCCGATCCGTTTGTGCAGGGCGAGTTCCGCTCCCTGGTCCCAGGTCAGGCTGTTGCGCAGGAGTTTGGGCAGGTGCTGCATCTTGTCGATGATGGCCTGCTGGACGTGTTCGGCGTCGTGCCCGTCGGGCAGGTGCAGCAGGATCGTGAACCTGGTGGTGCGCTCGACGAGCGTGCCGATGGCGCTTTTGTTGCGGCTGCCGGTGATGAGATCGCCCTCCCAGTGGCCCGGGACCGCCCGGTCCTCGATCTCCGGGGGTCGCTCCGAGATCATGGCCATGGGTTCGCGGAAACGGGGTTTGCGGCCTTGGCCGCCTTGGGGTCTGCGGGCGGTTCGCCCCTGCCTCATGGCGCGTTTCAGCTCCTGCTTGAGTTCGCCCCTGGCCTGCAGGTAGATGGCCTGGTAGATCGTCTCGACGCTCGCGTGCATATCCCCATTATCCGGGAAGTCCAGCCTCAGCCGGTTGGCTATCTGCTCCGGGCTCCAATGCCTGCGCAACCCGGCGGCGATCTCGTCCCACAGTCGCGTGCCCTCGGCCGCCTTGCGCGGTTTGGGGCGTTTGAGCCGGTCCGCGGCCTTCTGCTGGGCGCGGTAAGGCTCGTAACCGCCGGACTCGGGATTCCTGTTGCGCTCGACCTCGCGGCTGACCGTGCCGGGGTCGCGGCCCAGCAGGCGGGCGATGGCGCGGATCGAATCGCCCAGACGCAGACGGTCCGCGATCTGGATGCGCTCCTCCTGGCTCAGGTAGCGCGGATGGAGGGTCTTGGGTTTGTCCATGGTGGAACGATACCAGTCCACCAGGGGTTTCTCGTTCCTTCCCGTGGCGCGCGTCCTGCCGTTGCGCCACGCCTTGCCGGTGCGTTTCGAGACGCCGACCGCGTGCGCGGCCTGGGTGAAGTTCATGCCTTCCTCGTCCAGCAGGCGCACGTACTCGGCGCGTCTCGCCTCGCACATCAGCTTCCTCGTCGGATATTCGACGCCGTTGAACGTCCAACGGTGTTCCCCGCCACGGTCTTCGTTTCGGTGGCTTCTGGTCACCTGACCCTCCTTGCGGTAGGTCAGGTGTTGCAACGATCACTAGAACCCGCCGTTGGCATGATATTGCCCCTTACTGTTGTCTGACTGATGCGAGACTCACATCCTTGATGGATGCCGTATACTCCTGCGATGCCGCATCGGGCAGGATCGTCACCTTGAGGTTCTTGCTCTCGCCGACGCGCAGGGTGATGTTGTCGATGGGTTTGCCGGAATCGTCCGTGACCTTGATGGACTCGGGCGCGTAGGCCGCGCTGATGGACACGGCGGCGGAAGTGAAACCGTTGACCGTGGCCGTCACCAATATGGTTCCGCCATGCCGCCACGTGAGCGTGTTGCCTGAAACCGTGGCGGTGGAAGTGTCCCTGCTCGCGAACGTCACGTCATTGGTGGTGAGCAGATCGCCAACATGACCGTCCGCGTAGGTGGCCTTCGCCCCCAGTTTCAGGGTGCCGGATACGGCTAGAGACTTGGGCAACGGCTTGCCCTTATCATCCGTGATCTCGATGGAGACCACCGTGTCCTTGTCCAGCGGCCATACGAGTTTGCCGTTGAATAGGGCGTTGTACGTGTGGCCGTTCAATAATGGTTTGCCGACACGTTTGCCGGCGTAAAAGGCTGGCATGATCAGGCCCCCTTCACAGTGGCCTTGGCTGCGGGCTCCTCCGACACGGTTCCGGTCGGCGTTTCCCCGGTGGAGTCCTTGCCGGTTTCCTCCGTGGTGCCTTCAGGGGTGCCGGCGGAAGGCAGTTCGGCGGAAGCGCTCTCGGGCTTGTCCTTGACCGCCCGCACCGTCGAATCGATGGCGGCGATGGCCGTCTCGCCCTTCGCCGCGACCATGGAAGCGGTGTCGGCCACGGTCTGCGAATCGTTGGCGACGCTAGCCGCCGCCATACTGGCGTTCGACGCGAGACTGCTCAGGTCGGACTGGGTGGCGGTCGCCGAATCCGCCGAAGACCGGGCGCTCAGCATGGCGCTCTTCGCCAACGCGGCGTTCGTCTGCGCTTCGGCCGTGATGGACTCCAACGTGCTCATGGCCATAGCGGCCTTGGTGACGCTCGCCGTCTCGTTGAAGAACACCAGTACGTCCGGGTATTGGGCGCTCAACGCCTCCGCCTCCGACTGGGTGGCGGCACGACGAACCTTCAACAGTTGGGAGCCGTTCATGTCCTTCGGGACGAACGTGCCGGCGTCCACTTCCACGAGGTCCGCGTATTCGACCTTGGTCTTGGAGTCCGGCACCTCGACGTAGCGCGTGTACGCCTGCGGCGAATCCGCCAGTTCCACAACCTGCCACACAAACGCAGGAGTCGTAGGCAGCAGGTCAACCGTCAACTCACCCGTTTCGGACAGATTCGCGTCGAACGAAGCCGCGATGAT
>ENA-OQHF01001663-OQHF01001663.1-human-gut-metagenome-genome-assembly--contig:-NODE-1663-length-12007-cov-3.359512_pt1 | contig 12007 bp, 12 predicted proteins | sample MGYA00242559_ERZ504709 | MGnify/ENA primary metagenome ERZ504709 (study PRJEB26092, sample SAMD00036203) | human gut metagenome | host: Homo sapiens | study: EMG produced TPA metagenomics assembly of... | reverse complement strand
CGCAGGTTCTCTTCCGATGTCTTACCCGGAGCCATCAACAATGTTCCATTATCTGTACCCAATGACCAGTTATTGTGTTTTCCTGAACCGTTTACACCTTTGAATGGCTTTTCATGAAGCAGCACACGGAAACCGTGATTACGTGCGATTTTACGCATCAGCGACATGATAAGCATGTTGTGGTCTACAGCCAGATTACATTCTTCATAAATAGGAGCTAATTCGAACTGGTTGGGAGCAACCTCATTGTGTCGTGTCTTGACAGGAATACCTAATTCCAAAGCCTGAATTTCCAGATCTTTCATAAATGCAGCAACACGGGGAGGTATTGCGCCAAAATAATGGTCTTCCAGCTGTTGGTTCTTTGATGCTTCATGTCCCATAAGTGTACGTCCTGTCAGCAGTAAGTCCGGACGTGCAGCGTACAGACCTTCGTCAACAAGGAAATATTCCTGTTCCCATCCCAGATACGAAATAATCTTTTTTACGGAAGGATCGAAATAATGCATTACATCGAGTGCTGATTTTGTTACGGCCTGAATAGCTTTTAGTAATGGTGCTTTATAATCCAATGATTCTCCTGTATATGCTATAAATACGGTAGGTATACACAATGTATCATCTACGACAAAAACAGGTGAAGACGGATCCCATGCACTGTAACCACGTGCTTCAAAAGTATTTCTTACTCCACCGTTAGGGAAGGAAGAACCGTCTGCTTCTTGCTGAACAAGAAGTTTACCTGAAAACTCTTCCAGCATACCACCTTTACCGTCATGCTCAACAAAGGCATCATGCTTTTCTGCTGTACCCTCTGTTAATGGCTGAAACCAGTGAGTGTAGTGAGTTACACCTAATTCTACTGCCCATTTTTTTCATTCCAGCAGCTACCTCATCTGCAATACTTCTGTCGAGTGCAGCTCCGTTGTCAATAACATCTATTAATTTGGCATATACTTTACTTGGCAGATATTTGAACATTTTTTCCCGGTTGAACACATATTTAGCGAAATATTCGCTTGGGCGCTCTGACGGGGGAGTAACTTCAATTGGTTTCTTGTGAAACGCTTTTTCTACAACTCTGAATCTTAATTTTGACATAATACCTAAAAATAATTTTTATGTTGTTTTTTCTTGTATATTATCTTTTTTGTGGTTATAAACATCGACGGAGGCGATATATTGCTTCCTTGCAATCTTCTTTTTTCCCAAAACCGGTAAATCGCATATATCCTTCTCCGCTAGGTCCGAAGCCGATACCGGGAGTTCCTACAATATGTGCTTCGTATAATAGCTTGTCGAAAAACTTCCACGATGACATTCCGTTAGGTGCTTGTACCCAGAGATAGGGAGCATCTTCACCTCCTGCTACTCTTAGTCCGAATTCGGTTAATGCTCGTTTCAGTATTTGTACATTGTCCATGTAGTATCGGATATTTGCTTTTACTTGCTCTTTACCTTCTGGAGTATAAATAGCTTCAGCCCCTCGCTGGGTAATATAGGATGTTCCATTAAATTTTACTTCCTGATGCCGCTTCCACATTGGATTGAGTGGGATGCGCTTGCCAGCCAATGTCGCTGCTGTTATTTCTTTGGGTATAACCATATATCCACACCGCACACCAGTAAACCCGGCTGTTTTCGAAAAGCTTCTACATTCTATGGCTACTTTTTTAGCTCCTTTTATTTCATAGATGGAATGTGGTATATCTGGATTCTGAATATATGCTTCGTAAGCTGCATCAAAAATGATCAGAGTATCATTTTGAAGAGCATAGTTTACCCATTTTTTAAGCTCATTTTTGCTAAGTACAGTTCCCGTAGGGTTATTGGGGTAACATAAAATAAACGATATCAACGCGCTGGCTAGGGATTTGAGGAATAAAATTATTTTCCGGAAGGCAAGGCATGTATACTACATTGCTCCATTTACCATCATTTTGAAGTTCTCCAGCACGTCCACAGGAAACATTTGAATCGATGTAAACGGGATAGATGGGGTCTGTAACTCCGATACTATTATCATGACGAAGAATGTCACCGATACTACCGGTATCACTTTTGCTACCGTCACTGATAAATAGCTCACTAGGTTCCAAATGTATTCCCCTTGCAGCATAGTCGTTTTTAATAATTTCATTAATGAGAAAATGATAACCTTCTTCAGGACCATATTCGTGAAAAGTTGCTTCATGTCCCATTTCGTCTATAGCCTTGTGCATGGCTTCTATACAAGCTGGGGGAAGGGGAAGAGTGACATCTCCTGTTCCTAAACGAATGATATCAGCTTTAGGATGAGTTACCCTGAATAAATTTACTTTCTTCTCTATATCCGAAAAGAAGTAATTGTTCGGTAATTTCAGGAAATGTTCGTTTACTAACGCCATGATATGTATTAAAACAGTTCTAAATGTTTATCCCAATTTGGGGCAAAATTACGAAAATTATATGATCTACAAAACCGTCTATTTCCTTTTCTTTATTTCTTGTAAGAAATTTGTTTGCATTGTATCGTTATAGGTGATTTTTTCGTAATTTTGTATCACCAAATTCAAAAACTATAACTTGTAATTTATAAGATGAATCAAATGAAGCCGCTTACGAAGTCGCAACAGTTTTTTAGGGAAACTAAAGACTATTTGATGATTGCTTTAGGTATGCTAATGTATGGTGTGGGATGGACAGTGTTTTTGTTGCCTAATGACATCCCATCGGGTGCGGTTCCCGGTATTGCATCTATCGTGTTTTGGGCAACAGGTTTTCCGGTTCAGTACACATATTTGATTATTAATTTTTCATTATTGTTGCTGGCTTTGAAAATACTGGGACTTAAATTTTGTCTGAAGACAATTTGGGCGGTTGCCGTGTTAACTATATTGTTGGCTATAATACAAGATTTGATAAAAGGTAGCTTAATACATGATCAGCCTTTTATGGCATGTGTGTTAGGGGCTTCATTCTGCGGGGGAGGTATCGGAGTCGCTTTTTCTGCAAATGGAAGTACCGGTGGAACAGATATTATAGCTGCGATAGTCAATAAATATCGTGATATATCATTAGGACGTGTCATCCTTATGTGTGACATAATTATTATCTCTTCCAGCTATTTGGTTTTACATGATTGGGAACGGGTTGTATACGGATATGTAGTTTTGTTTGTTTCCAGTTTTGTTCTCGATCAGGTTGTGAATAGTGCTCGTCAGTCTGTACAGTTTTTTATAATTTCTTCTAAGTATGAGGAAATAGGAAAGCGTATTAATCTTGATCTCCATCGTGGTGTAACCTTTATTGATGGTGTAGGATGTTATACGCATAACAATGTGAAAATGATGTTTGTATTGGCAAAGAAAAGCGAATCGAATACTATTTTCCGTTTGATAAAAGATATAGATCCGGGAGCTTTTGTATCTCAAAGTGCAGTAATTGGAGTCTTTGGAGAAGGTTTTGATCGTATTAAGGTGAGATGATATAATATTAACAAAGGTAATATGGAGATTGTATGATGACAAGTGTTGAGGTTGTGCGGCAAATGGCCGCCGGAAAGCAAGTTTTGCTGGAGCGGGAAAGTATTCATGCAATGGCAGACATTCTGGTGTGTAGGAAATATAAAAAAGGCGAAATTATTTTGAATGAAGGCGAGGTATGTGAATGCATGCGCTATATAGAAAAAGGAATGACTCGCCAGTTTTATTTTAAATATGATAAGGATGTGACTGAGCATATCGGATATGAGGGAGGAATGATAATATGTCTGGAAAGTTATCTGAAACAAAAGCCTACTCGTATAATGATTGAAGCTCTGGAACCAACAGTTTTGTGGGAAATAAAAAAAGATGATATAGAACGTTTGTCTATGGAACACTCAGATATCGGAGTGTTATATAGAAAGTTCTTTGAATATTCTTTGATTGACTCACAGATTAAAGCAGATACATTGCGTTTTGAACCAGCACACGAACGGTACAACAAGCTTCTTCAGTTGCATCCGGAGATATTAAAACGTGCACCGCTTGTTTATATCGCCTCTCTGCTTCAAATGACACCTGAAACATTGAGTAGAGTACGTTCTGCTAGCTTAAATGGATAGAATTTCTTTTTGAGAATATAAAATTACCGCTGTATAGTTCCCTTGGTGAATAGGGAGTTTATACAGCGGTAATTTTTTTAGAGATATAGTAATTTAAAATAATACGATTCCAGCTTCGAAGGTTGCTTTGTGGTCGAACATGCTACTGTGACCATACTGGCGGGTCCAGCTGTATCCTCCTGAAGCAAAGATTCCCAATTTACTTCCTATGCGATATTCTACGTTTATTCGTGGTTGTAAAGCATATAGTCTTGCTGGTATTCCTTGGTTCTTATTATCAAGTGTTTCAATATGGTAAAATCCTGCATCTGCACTCAGCTCTAGTCGCGGGAGGAGAGAACAATATAAACCTCCCCGATAGAATGCCGAAACGGATGCTTTATAATCGGAATTTAAGTAAAATGCTCCGCCTCCAAGTTCTGTATATGTATGTCGATTTTTAAAACGTATAGCCAGATTTACCTTGTTGAGATTGCCTCCCGAGATAATCATCTGGTATTTTGTATGGGGAGTAATGTTGATACAGCCTATTTGATGTGCTGTACTATCTTGACTGATATTTACAATACCCAGTTGCAAACCTTTTGCAGTTTTGACAGATACATTTGCCAGACCTGCCTGCAAACCGTTGTTCTGTTCTCCATAGTTTGTGATACCCAATTGCATTCCTCGATTATCCACAGCTATATTTCCTAATGCGGCAAGTTGCAGACCTTTGTTCTGAGTTCCGGCAACGTTCAGTAAACTGGTGAGCTGTACTCCTTTCAGGGTTTCTCCGCTTACATTCATTAAACCACCTATAAAGACACCTTTTTGTGTTTTCTTTGTAACATTGGCGAGTCCTGCAAAATGTACTCCTGAGCTATTTCTGCCTGCAATGGTTACTAGTCCACCTATAAAAATACCTTTTGCATCTAGTCCGGCAACGTTTCCAATAGCAGATACTGCGATTCCTGATGAGGAATTTCCTGTTACATTTATTAGTCCGGCAAGTGTAACTCCTTTTGTGTCTTTTCCGGTTACATTAGCTATACCTGATAACTGAAATCCTGACGCGTTTAATCCTGTAACATTGGTTATTCCTGCTACTTGAAATCCTATGGAATGATAATGAGTTATACTGGAAATTGCATTGATGCCTACACCATTCAGGCAACTATAATTGCTTATGAGGCCAAGATTCAGATAGGTTCGTGGAGGATCTTTCTTCTTATTTGTGATATTAGCTGCTAGATTTACTCCTTTTTTCAATCCTTTATTGGAGCGTGTTTGAGCATAAAAAGGCATTGTTCCTGCCAGCAGACAACCTGACAGGAACATGCTTATAAGTTTGGTGTTAAGTTTCATCAGTTTTTATTTTACATCCTGATAAAGGAATCGCTTGATACTCTTTTTCGGAGTCTTTTCGAATTCTTCAGGATAGATTTTTATTCGTGAAATTTGTGAATAAGCTGGAAGCTCTGCATTTAGCGTTGTGCGATTTTCTTCCATTACTGCTTCTATGTCGCTGTCGCTCATACCCTGCGAATATGCATCTTCAAAATCAGGATAAATCAGGGCAACGAGTTTATTGTCGTTTTGCTGGATAACGATACACTCTGCGACAAATGGTAAGTTATTCAACTTTTCTTCTATCTCTTCTGGATAGATATTTTGGCCGGAAGGACCGAGAAGCATGTTTTTGCTTCTTCCTTTGATGGTTACGTTACCTTCTTCATCCATTACACCCAGGTCTCCCGTGTGCAACCAGCCATCAGCATCGAGGATTTGTGCTGTCGCTTCAGGATTTTTGTAATATCCCAACATAACATTATCGCCACGTGTTAGAATTTCTCCTACTATATTTTGTGGGTCGGGACTGTCGATACGTACTTCCATACGAGGTGCTGCTTTTCCGCAAGAACCCGGTTTGAAACGTTTCCAGTCTTCATAGCAGATAATCGGACCACATTCAGTCATTCCGTAACCTACGGTATAAGGAAAATCAATGCTTTTAAGTAATTTTTCTACTTCCTGGTTGAAAGCAGCTCCACCGATAATAACTTCGTAAAAATTACCTCCAAACCCTTGAATCATCTGTTCACGGACAGCTGCTTTTATCTTGTCGTTAATAATGGGAACCTTCAGCAAGACTTTCATCTTGAGTGTTTCCAGTTTAGGCAGTACGTTCTTTTTAATAATTTTTTCTATTATCAGTGGTACGGCAATAACAATATGCGGCTTAACATCAGCAAATGCCTGGAAAATGATTTTGGGACTAGGCATACGAGTGAGAAAGAATACATGACATCCACAAGCAACCTCATATAAAAACTCGAATGCCAGACCGTACATATGTGCCATTGGCAGCATGGAAACAATTCTGTCGCCAGGCTTTAATGTCAGTACATCGAAAGCAAACTGAGTATTAGCCCACAGTGAACGATAGGGAAGCATAACTCCTTTCGAAAAACTTGTAGTTCCCGAAGTATAGTTTATTACAGCCAGTTCCTCCGGATTGTCGCGGCGGTATGATACATGTTCACGGCGGAAATTACGAGGAAATTTCTTGCCGAAAAGTTCATTCAGATGTTCGCGAGCATATTCCAGCTGTTTGCTGCGGCATACCAATAGCGTAAAGTCAGTCATGAGGATGATACCTTCCAGCAGAGGCATTTCTGCTTCGTTTAGTGACTCCCATACTACATCGCCCACAAAGAGTAAGCGTGCTTCTGAGTGATTGACTATATTGTGGATATTGTCTGCTTTAAATTCATGCAAGATAGGTACGGCTACTGCTCCATAAGTCAGTATGGCAAGAAAGGCCACTCCCCAGTGTGAGCTGTTTCGTCCACAGACAGCTACTTTGTCACCCGGTTTGATTCCGCTTTCTGCAAGTAGGATATGTAACTTTTCTATTTTGCGGGCAACATCTTTATATTGTAAGGTTGCACCTTTATAATCAGTCAATGCATCCAGATCCCAGTGTTTCTTGATGCTTTCTTCTACAAAGGCAATAAAACTTTTTTCCATAAATGTAAAAATTTAGTAGTGCACAAATGTGCCTTATTGTGCAAAGATATTAGTTTAATTCTTAGTATTCCAAATTAAACAGCTTCATACTGTTTCATTCTTTGCACTTTATGTGGTGAAATATTCTGATTATTTATTGGAGTTATGCTGTTGCTATCTTTATCTGAAGAAGTATGCAGTGTCTGGCTGATGAAAGATTTGGGTAGGAGCATGATATGACTGAGTCTGAAAAGAAAAAAGATGCTGAAAATGATTCTTGATTTAGATAGAATACTTGATTTTCAGCATCTTTTCTTGTGGAAGATAGAGGAGGAGATTCTAACCGTTTACTTTTTTAAAGTTTGGATACATTATCCGACTTCCCTTCTATGCTTCTCGGATTTCCGGCATACCGGATGTCACCTCCACTGCTTGTATGAGTAGAAAGTCTGTCACTGGCATAACATTCAATATCTCCTCCAGAAGTGGCTGAGGCTGTTACATTCTTCGATTTCAGACTTTTGGCATAAATATTTCCTCCTGACTGTGCAGAATAATTAGCATCTTCACATTTTCCGGATAAGCTGATGTCACCGGAAGAGCTAGTTGTTGCTTTTACTGTACCTCTGCATGATAGTGATTCTATTTCGCAGTCACCTGATGAGCTCGACTTAATGTCAGTTTCGTTACACCGGGCTGTGTTAATTTTCATATCTCCACTGCTGCTGGTTGAAAGGCTAAGCATATGGCATGTGATATTATCTATTGTGATATCTCCACTGCTGGAAGTGTTCATTTTCAGATTGCTGCAAGTAATGTTTGTTGCATCGATATCTCCACTGCTCGATGTGTTGAGAGTGACATCTTTATGAGTCTTTAGTCCGTTGGCAAATTTGATATCGGAAGAACTGGAGGTCGAAAAGTCTGTTACTTCCGGTGCAAAAACTCTTACCTCACATACATATTTTCCTTGTATGGATAATGATTCCCCTTTTGGAAAATCATAGTTTACTTTTAGCTTATTTCCACTTTGCTGGACTTTTATGTATGGAATAATATTGTCGGGCGCATATACTTCTGCATAGGCTTTTCCTTGCGATTGTGTGTATACAACGTCTACTGAAGTTGAAGCGCTGATAGAATTAATATTCTTGATTTCTACCTTTTTGGTTACGTATTTTTTGCTTGGTTTAATAGGTGTATTTCCTATAGCAAAAGAACAACTTTCGGAAGTAATCAGTGTCAGTGCTATAGCCAATGAGGCTGCAAATGTAAATGTTTTCATAAAATTAAGTTTTGGTGTCTTTTATATATTTAGACGCAGATATATCACAAAAGTAACATGTTTTACTGAAAAAAAACATTTGAGAGTATCTTTTTAATGTTCTAGATACTGTGGTAGCAATAAGTAGATCCTGTTTCTATCTGGAACTTTTATCTTTTGCGGAGGAAAGTTATACAGATAAGGATATAAAAAATCCGGTGAACTTAAATATCTAAGTCCGCCGGATTCGTTTTTAATTCGCAACGATATTCTTATTCTTCTCTGTTACTATAATATCTCATGAACTGAGTGCGTTCGAATGGATTGATTTCGCCAGCTGATTCTGCGTTCATCTTTACCTTTGAATTGTGACAGGCTTTCATAACTTTTTTCGTCCATCCATTCACTTAGTTCTTTTTTCATATTCTCTATTTCTTTTGCACCATATTGATAAATTACACTGCATACTTCAACAGCAGCTGCGCCAGCCAAAATAGATTTAATAACTCCTTTGCCGCAATGTACGCCACCCGAAACAGCGTAATCCAAACGTGGAACAGCTGCTGAAGCAATAGCTGTCCAGCGCAGACGGTCAGGCAGTTCATTAGGAGTACTCATTACATTGGCACTGGTGAAGGCCATGGTGTCGATGTTTATATCAGTCTGATAAAAACGGTTGAATAGAACTACAGCTGCAGCTCCGTTAGCATAAAGCTGATTAATCAATGCAACCGGATTTGTAAGGTTGCTTCCCAATTTCATGATTACAGGGATTTTTACTACTTTCTTGATGTGGCAGAGAATGTCTATATGACGTTGTTCGAAACTGCCTGGAGTGTAATCCTTATCTGTCTGTAGAGATAGGATATTAATTTCCAGAGCATCTGCTCCTGCTTTTTCCATCATTGTAGCAAAATCTACCCATTCGCTGTCACTGTAACAGTTGATGCTAGCTATAACAGGAATATGACATATTTTTTTTGTTTCTTCTATTAAATTGATATGTTCGTTAAGCGCATGAGAACGTACGTAAGCTCCCAGATAGTCGTCTGCTTCTGGTGAACCATAGCCCTGCATTGATCCTGCTTGCATGCTGATTTGTTCTTCAAAAACTGATTTCAGAACAACAGCTCCAGCGCCGGCTTCTTCTAGTTTTTTTATTTTTTCAGCACTGTTAGTAAGTCCCGAACTACTGATAATAATAGGGTTCTCAAGTGCTAATCCTGCGAAAGTTGTTTTTAGTTGTGCCATATTAGTTAGATTTTAATAGTTTCTGTCTCCAAAAATTTTGCTCCCTACGCGTACCATTGTACTTCCTTCTTTTACGGCTATCGGGTAGTCGTGTGACATTCCCATAGAGATTTCTTTAAATTCAGGGCGATCGGAAAAGAATTCTTGTTTCAGCTCATCAAAAAATACTTTTAGAGAATGAAATTCGTTGGCAATTTCTGTTTCGTCCTCAGTATTCGTCGCCATACCCATAACACCTGCGATACAGATATTGTTCAGATTTTTCCATTCTCCTGTACGAAGCATTTCCCGACAACTGTCGAATGTAAAGCCATATTTGCTTTCTTCCTGTGCTATGTGAATTTCGAGTAAGCAGGGAATAGTGCGTTCGTGCTTGGCAGCCTGCTTATTTATCTCAACCAGTAATTTATAGGAATCGGCGGCATGTATCATTGCGATGTAGGGTGCAATGTATTTTACTTTGTTGGTTTGTAAGTGTCCGATAAAATGCCATTCAATATCTTTCGGTAATTGTTCATGCTTGCCGGATAGCTCTTGTTCTTTGCTTTCGCCAAAAATGCGTTGACCTGCCGAATATGCAGCTTCGATAGCTTCGGCAGGATGGAACTTTGATACAGCTACAAGGCGTACATTTGTCGGTAGTTCCGCTATTACTTCCTTTAAATTAGCTTGAATATCCATTTCTGATTGTTGTTTTTTCAGTCTTATCTTTTATCGGCATCTGGAAATTCCGGCTTAACGTCTGGTTCGGCAGAATAGGGATATACATCCATAATTGCTGTTTCTGCAATCGAAGCAATGACGTAATCGGCCATTGTGCCTTTCATTCCTTCATCCAGCTTTTTTACAGCATCCCGTAAGTCGGAAGCTTGTACCAGTACGTTTGTTGCTGTTTTCTTTTCAGCGCCGCTTTTTTCATCGAGTGTAATGAAATACAGTTTGCATTTAAACCAGCGGTCGGCTGCATCTTCTTCACATGGGAATAGTTCACTATAGTTAGCTCGTTTAATGTCTGCTACCGTAAATTCTCCGCTGATGAATGGGGTTATTTCTTCGATGATGCGTGATTCAGCTTCTGTAAAACTGAGTGCATCTACCAGATAAGGTTCTGTTACTTTTTTGTTCATGCCGTTCTCCGCAACTTTTTCGTAGCGGATTTTACATTCGAACCAATTATGCATCATAATGAATTTCTTTCTGTGTTAGTTTGACAATGTTCATGCAAATGTACACTAAAATTTTAATAAAAACTCTTACACTGATAATTTATTTGTTCATTCGCGTAGCTTGCACCGATTCTGTTGCATGAACTCTTGTATCTCATCGGCATGGCTTCCCTGAAGCAGAATATGGTGGTTGCCCAACGGATTGGTCAGGAAGTAGCTGACAGGCTTGTTTAGCTTGATTTTTAATTGTGTACGGCAGGATGTTGAAAGATTTGTATTTTCAGTCATATAACCTTCTGCCAGATAATATTCGTCCAGACATTCACTACCACACTTGAAAATTGTTACATCTCCTTCGTGCATCAGTCCTTGTATAGCAATTCCGCTTTGGGTCTCAAAATGGTCGCGTATGATAAATTCATTAACCATTTTAGTCGCAATAGAGCAGTGGGCTAACAGAAGCTCGTTGCGTTTGACGTCGATAAATGATGGATTTCCCATAAATGAGGGTTGTCCGGTTACGGCCTTAGCCATCATCATGGTCATGATAGCTTGTAAATCACCTTCGCAACCGGCTGGTATTCCTTCATTATTTAATAAGGATAGTGCCAGACATCCTGTGGTATTCAATTGTTTTACTAGGGCAAAACAAGATAAGGCTATTGCATCTAGTTGCTCTGAAACACATAGCTGTTTGATGGCTTTGTATAAACGCATGGCCTTTAAAAGATCTTCGGCTGTAGCATCCTGACATGCTTTTGCTTTGTTGGCAAAGATAGAAGCTTCAAGTCCGATTTCATCATCTGTGATTTCATAGAACCGTTTGTAGACTTCCTGAAGAGGTATGTCTATATAGTTTACTCCCCATCGTTGACTTGCCAATAAATAGTCCACATGGCTGGCTACCAGCCATGAAGCCGGAGTTCCAATGACTCCGATACGTTTGCCTTTTAACGAACGTTTGGCTGCAAAAGCTTTGTGGTGTAATAATACTTGTTTTGCCATATCGCTTGTATGGCCATGGATAATGCGTACTTTCATGTCCTTATTGCGTACACAGGCTGCTATTTCCATGAGCGGCAGCAAGCGAGTTGTTCAATCCGTCAGAGAGTAGTGTAATAGGGTAGGGAAGTATACTGAAATTTCTGATGACACAATCTTCTACACCTCCGCTTGCTATAAATGCCATTTTATATGCATTGGCTGGAATACTTTCTACTTCTTTATAGTTTACTAAATGGAGGGTAA
>ENA-OQHF01001662-OQHF01001662.1-human-gut-metagenome-genome-assembly--contig:-NODE-1662-length-12007-cov-3.548401_pt1 | contig 12007 bp, 13 predicted proteins | sample MGYA00242559_ERZ504709 | MGnify/ENA primary metagenome ERZ504709 (study PRJEB26092, sample SAMD00036203) | human gut metagenome | host: Homo sapiens | study: EMG produced TPA metagenomics assembly of... | reverse complement strand
GTGAGAAAGAACAGGTGAGGCTGTAACAGCCTCACCTGTTTTTTTAAATATCATGGAATTGTCCGATCTTGTTTTTGATCCGCTGCATTTCGTTATCCATATCGATCACAGCGCGGGCGCAGTTCAGCAGCTCATTGCTGACTTCCTCATAACCGTCCATTTCTTCGATATTCTGCTTGTAACGCAGCTGATGCTCCAGAGTAGCCCAGAAATCCATACCGTTGGTACGGATCTGGATCTCTGCACGCATGGGAGTTTTTCCCTTGGAGAAGAATACAGGGATTTCCACAATCATGTGATAACTGCGGTAGCCGTTTGGTTTTGGATTTTTGATATAGTCCTTTACCTGAATGACGGTAATGTCATCCTGCCTGGTGATCAGGTCTGCAATGGTGTAGATATCATCGATAAAAGCACAGACAACACGGATGCCTGCCACGTCATTCAGTTGATTCTGAATATTCTCCGCAGTAAACTCATAGCCGAGCCTTTTGAGCTTTTTGTAAATGCTTTCCGGCTTTTTGATCCTTGTCTTGATGAAGGAGATCGGGTTACGTTTATATTCCAATGAAAATTCATCGTTGAGGACTTCCAGCTTGGTGCGTACCTCACGGACCGTACATCGATACATCATCATTAAATCATTAAATTTTGCGGAATTTTTGATAAAAACCTGCGGATCGGGGGTATCCAGCCAGGTGTTTGTATTTCTTTCTGCCATAGTGCTTTTCTGGTCCTTTCCATGTGACATTTATAACAATTACTTTTATACAATTATAGAACAAAATGATATTTTTTTCAACTTTTGTATTGACATATCAGAAACACTGTGCTATTTTATAGAAAAAATTTAATTGAGTAAACCGCTAAACCGTTGAAGCGGAGATAAAGATATCCATGCGCGCACAGAGAGTCCGGGAGGGTGAGAGCCGGGTCGAGAGGCAGTTTATCAAATGGACCGCAGAGGGCACAGGGAAAGACACTTTCGAGTATCAAGTATTCTGTGACGTGAGGGCATACGTCAGTTGCCGGGAATATGAAGGTATTCCGCCAAGTGCACGGGTCAGACCGTGAATCAGGGTGGCACCGCGGGTGATTTTGAAATTTAAAGCTCGTCCCTGACAGAACCAGATTCTGTCGGAGACGGGCTTTTTTTGATTTTATGAGCAAGCAGCGAATACGGATTGCAAATGTCCCGTCCTCCGGTAAGGAATGAAAAACTCAGGAGGGCCTGTATATGTATCCAACATTAGAAAAAATCAAAGAAATCGCACAGTCAGGCGAATACCGGCGAATCCCTGTATGCAGAGAGCTGTATTCCGATCGCTATACACCCGTAGAAGTCATGAGGACCTTACGCACAGCCAGCAGACATGTTATCTTCTGGAAAGGTGCCAGTCAGACAGAGGTATGGGGACGCTATTCCTTCCTGGGATATGAGCCATCCATGGAGATCACCTGTACAGACGGAAAGCTTCAGATCCGTAATGATCCATGAGGACGGAACTGAAGAAAAACTGTACAGCAGGTGAAGCATCCGGGAGATGCCATTCGGGAGATCCTGAAAGAATACAAAAGCCCGGTGCTGGAAAATATGCCGACCTTTACCTGGAGGCCTGGTAGGATATTTTTCCTACGATTACATTAAGTATAGCGAGCCGAAGCTGGAGCTTACCGACGAGACAGTACATGGATTTCCGGGATATGGATCTGATGCTTTTTGACCAGGTGATCGCCTTTGACCATTATAGACAGAAGGTGCTTCTGATCACCGGCGTGATGACGGATGATCCGGAAAATTCCTACCAGAAGGCGGAAGCAAAATTAAAAGAGATGGCAGATCTGATCCGAAACGGAAAACAGAAGGAATTTCCGTCTTTGAAACTGAAATCTTCCATTGAGCCACAGTTCCCGAAAGCAAAATACTGTGAGATGGTTGAGAAAGCGAAACATTACATTCATGAAGGAGATATTTTCCAGGTAGTCCTTTCCAATCCTATGAGAGCAAAAGCCGAGGGTAGCCTGTTTGATACTTATCGTGTTCTTCGGGCTACCAATCCTTCACCATATATGTTTTATTTTTCCAGTGATGATATTGAGATCGCCGGAGCATCACCGGAAACACTGGCAAAGCTTACCGGCACAGAATTGAGTACCTTTCCGTTAGCAGGAACCAGGCCAAGAGGCAAGACAAGAGAAGAAGACGAAGCGCTGGAAAAAGGACTTCTGGCAGATGAAAAAGAACGTGCCGAGCATAACATGCTTGTGGATCTTGGTCGAAATGATATCGGAAAGATCAGTAAGATCGGTACCGTGAACGTAGAAAAATATATGTGCATCGAGCGTTTTTCTCATGTGATGCATATCGGTTCCACAGTGACCGGCCAGATTCGGGATGACAGGGATGCGGTGGATGCAGTGGATGCCATCCTTCCGGCAGGAACACTTTCCGGAGCACCGAAATTCCGTGCCTGCCAGATCATCCAGGAACTGGAACAGAGCAAGCGAGGCATTTACGGCGGTGCTATCGGATATCTGGATTTTGCCGGAAACCTGGATACCTGTATTGCCATTCGCCTGGTTTATAAGAAAAACGGTGAGATCTGTATCCGGTCAGGAGCAGGGATCGTAGCAGACAGTATTCCGGAAAGTGAATTTCAGGAGTGCTGCAACAAGGCAAGAGCCGTTGTACAGGCAATCGAAACTGCACAGGAGGGACTGGAATGATAGTACTGATCGATAATTATGATAGCTTTTCCTACAATGTTTACCAGCTAATCGGTTCTGTGGAGCCGGATATCAAGGTGGTAAGAAATGATGAAGTGACCATCAAAGAGCTGGAGGCCATGAAGCCGGAGGCATTGATCCTTTCCCCTGGTCCGGGAAAACCGGAGGATGCGGGAATCTGTATTGAATCCATAAAATATTTCAAGGATAAGCTGCCGATCCTGGGAATCTGTCTTGGACATCAGTCCATCTGTGAAGCCTTCGGAGGGACAGTATCCTACGCAAAAGAGCTGATGCATGGAAAGCAGAAAGAGATACGTAAAGTTGGAAGGAGCCGGATGTTTGAAGGACTTCCGGAAACTTTTCCGGCAGCCAGATATCACTCACTGGCAGCTATCCGGGATACCTTACCGGAGGAACTGGTTGTCATCGCTGAGTCTGAGGACGGAGAGGTGATGGCACTGGAGCATAAAGAATATCCGATATTCGGATTACAGTTCCATCCGGAATCCGTTATGACACCAGATGGAAAAACAATGATCGAGAACTTTATGAAGGTTGTCAGAGACAGATAAGACAGAGAACATCGATCCATAAAAGATAGAATCGTTACAGAACAGGAGGAAACAACAATGATCAAAGAAGCAATCATCAAGCTTTCAAAAAAAGAAGATCTTACATACGACGAAGCAGAAGCCGTAATGAATGAGATCATGGACGGAGCGGCAACACCGGTACAGATGGCATCCTACCTTACTGCACTTTCCCTGAAAGGAGAGACTATTGATGAGATCACTGCATCTGCAGCCGGAATGCGTGCACACTGCATCAAGCTTCTCCACGATATGAATGTTCTGGAAATCGTAGGAACCGGTGGTGACGGAGCAAACTCCTTTAACATTTCCACGACATCTTCTCTTGTGATCGCAGCAGGTGGCGTTCCGGTAGCAAAACACGGAAACCGTGCAGCATCTTCCAAGAGCGGTGCAGCAGATGTTCTGGAAGCACTTGGCGTAAAGATCACCATCCCGCCGGAAAAAAGTGCAGAGATCCTGAAAAAGATCAACATCTGTTTCCTGTTCGCCCAGAATTATCATATTGCCATGAAATATGTGGCACCGATCCGTAAAGAGCTGGGAATCCGCACGGTATTTAATATCCTCGGACCATTAAGCAACCCGGCAGGCGCAAACATGGAGCTGATGGGAGTCTTTGACCAGTCTCTGGTAGAGCCGCTGGCACAGGTTATGATGAAGCTTGGCGTGAACCGCGGAATGGTAGTTTTCGGACAGGATAAGCTGGATGAGATCTCCATGAGCGCACCGACTTCTGTGTGCGAGATCAAGGACGGATGGTTCCAGTCCTATGAGATCACACCGGAGCAGTTCGGCTATACACGCTGCAGCAAAGAAGATCTGGCAGGCGGCACACCGGCAGAGAACGCAGAGATCACAAAAGCCATTGTAAACGGAACCGAAAAAGGCCCGAAGCGTCAGGCGGTCTGCATGAACGCAGGTGCAGCACTTTATATCGCAGGAAAGGCAGAGAGCCTGGAAGCCGGCGTAAGAAAGGCTGAAGATCTGATCGACAGTGGTGCAGCTGCTGCCAAGCTTGCGGAAATTTATCAAATTAAGTAACGAGATTTGAAAATAATAGCGGCAGAAGAGAAATCGGCAATCCCTATCGGAAGAGATATGAACGGAAACATTAATCGGTCAGACTTCTTGAAATTGCCGGATGAGAGTTGAACTAGAAATATCAAGGAGACAAACAAAGAATGAGCGAAAAAAACATTCTGGAGGAAATCGCAGAAAAAAAAAAGAGAACGTATCCGGAAGGAAAAACGTCAGTTTCCCCCTGGATCAGCTGAAAACCCTGGCAGAAAAAGCACCACAGCAGCCGTCCTTTCTGGAAGCGTTGAAAAAGCCGGGTATGTCCTACATCTGTGAAGTAAAAAAAGCTTCCCCCTCCAAGGGGCTGATCGCACCGGAATTTCCGTATCTGGAAATTGCGAAAGAATACGAGGCAGCAGGTGCATCTGCGATCTCCTGCCTCACAGAGCCATTTTATTTCATGGGAAGTGACACTTATCTCCGTGAGATCACAGAAACAGTGGATATTCCGGTCCTTCGGAAGGACTTCACGGTGGATAAGTACATGATCTATCAGGCAAAAGCATTCGGTGCATCGGCAGTGCTTCTGATCTGTGCTATCTTAAATGACCAGGAACTCCTGGAATACCGAGAGCTTGCAGAAACTCTGGGAATGGATGCACTGGTGGAAGCTCATGACGAGAATGAAGTGGCAAGAGCATTAAAGACAGGTGCAAAGATCGTCGGTGTAAATAACCGTGACCTGAAAACCTTTAAGGTTGATATGAATAACAGCATCCGTCTTCGAAACCTGGCACCGGACAATGTGGTATTTGTGTCTGAGAGCGGAATCAAAAGCGCAGGTGATATCGCTATCCTGGAAAGAAACCGGGTAGGTGCAGTCCTGATCGGTGAGACCCTGATGCGAAGCCCGGATAAGAAAGCAGCATTGGAAAATCTGAATGGTGGAGCGCTTGTATAAAGGCCAAACGAAAGAATAGAGCAAATAAGTAACAGAGCTGACCAGCGGCAAATAGTAACGAAACAGGAAGGGGCAGGATTGGCTGAATATGAGAGAACAACCGTTGAAACATGGGAGCAGAACCAGAATCAAGATCTGCGGCCTGATCCGCCCGGAAGATATCCAGGCAGTGAACCAGGCTAAACCGGACTTTGCAGGATTCATTGTAGAATTCCCAAAAAGCAGAAGAAACGTCACCGTGGAGCAATTGAAGGCTCTCCGGAAAGAACTGGATGATAGCATTTTGCCGGTAGGCGTATTCGTCAATGCACCGGTGGAGCTTCCCGCACAGCTTTTAAACGAAGGAACCATCGCACTGGCACAGCTTCACGGCCAGGAGGACGAGAATTATATCAGACAGCTTAAGACCATGACAGACCAGCTTCTGATAAAGGCTTTTTCCATAAAAACAGAAGCAGATATAAAGAAAGCGGTCCGTTCGGAAGCAGACTATATTCTGCTGGATCAGGGCGCAGGAGGAACAGGAGAAACTTTCGACTGGAGTCTGGTACCGGCGATCAAACGTCCCTGGTTTCTGGCAGGAGGTCTGGGCTGTGAAAATCTGGAATCGGCCATACATCTGCTTCACCCCTGGGCAGTAGATTTAAGCAGCAGTGTAGAAACCGACGGTCACAAAGACCCGGATAAAATATTAGAAGCAGTATACGCAGTAAGGAACATAAAGGAGGAAATATAACATGTCAAAAGGAAGATTCGGCATCCATGGCGGACAGTACATCCCGGAAACACTGATGAACGCCGTTCTGGAGCTTGAGGAAGCATACAACCATTACAAAAACGACCCGGAATTCAAACGTGAGCTCACAGAGCTTCTCAATGAATACGCAGGAAGACCATCCCATCTTTACTATGCGGCACATATGACCGAGGACCTTGGCGGAGCCAAGATCTATCTGAAAAGAGAAGACTTAAACCACACAGGAGCCCACAAGATCAACAACGTACTTGGTCAGGTGCTCCTGGCAAAAAAAATGGGCAAGACCCGTGTGATCGCTGAGACCGGTGCAGGCCAGCACGGTGTTGCAACTGCAACCGCAGCAGCACTGATGGGAATGGAATGTGAGGTATTCATGGGAAAAGAAGACACGGAACGTCAGGCACTGAATGTTTACAAAATGCGTCTTCTCGGAGCAAAAGTCCATGCAGTCACAAGCGGAACCGCAACCTTAAAGGATGCCGTTTCCGAGACCATGCGTGAATGGACAAACCGTATTGCAGATACCCATTATGTACTGGGATCTGTTATGGGACCGCACCCGTTCCCGACCATCGTACGTGATTTCCAGGCCGTGATCTCCAAGGAGATCAAAGAACAGATGCTGGAAAAAGAGGGCAGACTTCCGGATGTTGTCCTGGCCTGTGTGGGCGGCGGCTCCAATGCTATCGGAACCTTCTACAATTTCATTGAGGACAAAGACGTTCGTCTCATCGGCTGTGAGGCAGCAGGACGTGGCGTGAATACTGCGGAGACTGCGGCAACCATCGCAACCGGTCGTCTCGGAATCTTCCATGGTATGAAATCTTACTTCTGCCAGGATGAATACGGACAGATCGCACCGGTATACTCCATCTCCGCAGGTCTTGATTACCCGGGTGTAGGTCCGGAGCATGCACACCTTTATGATATCGGAAGAGCAGAGTACGTTCCTGTTACAGATGACGAAGCAGTAGAGGCTTTTGAATATCTTTCCAGAACAGAAGGAATCATTCCTGCGATCGAAAGTGCCCACGCAGTGGCCTATGCGAAAAAGATCGCACCGACACTTGGAAAGGACAAGATCATGGTAGTTACCATTTCAGGACGTGGAGATAAGGACTGTGCGGCAATCGCCCGCTACAGAGGGGAGGATATTCATGAATAAGAGAATTACAGAGGCATTTGCAAACGGAAAAGCATTTATTCCTTTTTTGACCTGCGGAGATCCGTCTCTGGAGGTAACAGAGCAGCTGGTTTATGCAATGGAAGAAGCAGGAGCAGATCTGATCGAGCTTGGGATCCCGTTCTCAGATCCTACCGCAGAGGGACCTGTGATCCAGGAAGCCAATGTCCGGGCATTTGCAGGCGGCGTGACTACAGATAAAGTTTTTTCCAATGGTAGAAAAAATCCGTAAAATACAAAAAATCCCAATGGGTATTCATGACCTATGCAAACGTAGTATTTTGCTTACGGAACAGAGCGTTTTATCAAGAAAGCAGCGGAAGTTGGAATGGATGGACTGATCCTTCCGGATGTTCCGTTTGAGGAAAAAGAAGAGTTTGATGTTGTGTGCAAACAGTACGGCCTTGACCTGATCTCCCTGATCGCACCGACCTCCCATGAGCGGATCGCCATGATCGCAAAAGAGGCGGAAGGCTTTGTTTACTGCATATCTTCCCTTGGTGTAACAGGAATGCGTACCAGCATTACCACAGATATCGGAGCTATGGTGAAATTAGTAAAAGCCCAGAAAGACATTCCATGTGCAGTAGGATTCGGAATCTCCACACCGGAGCAGGCAAAAAAAATGGCAGATCAGTCAGACGGTGCCATTGTAGGATCTGCGATCGTGAAGCTTTGTGGTGCCTACGGCAAAGACTGCGTGCCGAAGGTGAAGGCTTATGTGAAAGAGATGAAGGATGCAATCAGATAAGTTCCCGGCTGAAATTGGAACACAGATCACAAAGTGTAATAAAAATCTGCTTTATCCCAAAGAAAGGGTAAAGCAGATTTTTTTCTGCTCTGAACAGAGGCCGGAAAAATTGCAGGAAATATCTACTTGACAGTCAGAGACCAAATGATAGATGATATAAAAAAAGGTGAGGAGGAAATTGGGGATGAATCGGGAAGAAGCAAAGAAGAAAGCAGAAGCGCTGGTTGCCAGGATGACTCTGGAGGAAAAAGCCAGTCAGTTAAGGTACGATGCACCTGCAATAAAAAGATTGGGAATTCCGGCGTATAACTGGTGGAATGAGGGACTTCACGGTGTTGCCAGAGCAGGGCAGGCAACGGTTTTTCCACAGGCGATCGGAATGGCGGCAGCTTTTGACCGGAAAAGTGTGGCAGAGATGGCCGGTATCGTGGCAACAGAGGGCAGAGCAAAGTATAATGCATATTCCGTAAACGGTGACAGAGATATTTATAAGGGATTGACGTTCTGGTCTCCTAATGTCAATATTTTCCGTGATCCACGATGGGGTAGAGGCCATGAAACTTATGGGGAAGATCCGTATCTTACAAAAGAACTTGGAGTTTCCTTTGTAAAAGCACTTCAGGGAAATGGGGATACAATGAAGGCAGCAGCCTGTGCCAAACATTTTGCAGTACATTCCGGGCCGGAGGCACTCCGTCATGAATTTGATGCGGAAGCATCCGCAAAAGATATGGAAGAAACGTATCTGCCGGCATTCGAAGGTCTGGTAAAAGAAGCGAAAGTAGAAGCGGTTATGGGAGCTTATAACCGGACAAACGGGGAACCCTGCTGCGGAAGTCCCACATTACAGAAAAAACTCAGAGGCGAATGGAAATTTCAGGGGCATTTTGTATCAGACTGCTGGGCAATCCGTGATTTTCATGAACACCATATGGTAACGGATACAGCCGTTGAATCTGCAGCACTGGCTATTAATAATGGCTGTGACCTGAATTGTGGAAATACTTATCTTCACATTATGAAGGCATACGAAAAGGGGCTTGTCACAGAAGAAACCATAACCCGGGCAGCAGTGCGGCTTTTTACCACAAGGTATCTGCTGGGGTTGTTTGATGGAAGCGAATATGACAATATCTCCTATCTGGAGGTGGAATCTCCCAGGCATCTGGATGCAGCGGAGAAAGCAGCGGAAAAAAGCTTTGTTCTGCTGAAAAATAACGGGATTCTTCCGCTTGATAAAGAAAAACTGAAAACAATAGGGATCATCGGACCAAATGCGGACAGCAGGCAGGCGCTGATCGGCAATTATCATGGGACAGCTTCCAGGTATATTACCATACAGGAAGGCATCCAGGATTATGTGGGAGACGATGTAAGGATCCTTACTTCCAGAGGCTGTGATCTGTTCCGAGACCGGACGGAGCACCTTGCGTTTACCAGAGATCGTATTGCGGAAGCGAAGGTGGTTGCGGAAAACAGCGATGTGGTGATCTTATGTATGGGACTGGATGAGACACTGGAAGGAGAAGAGGGAGACACCGGAAACAGCTATGTATCGGGAGATAAAGAAGATATTGAACTTCCCGGAGTACAGCGAGAACTGATGGAAGCAATCGCAGACACCGGAAAACCGGTAGTATTCTGTCTGCTGGCAGGAAGTGACCTTAATCTGAAATATGCGGCAGAGAAATTTGATGCCGTCATGATGCTGTGGTACCCTGGATGCCAGGGCGGGAAGGCAGCGGCAAAGGTACTGTTTGGAGAAATCTCGCCATCAGGAAAACTTCCGGTGACATTTTATGAAAGCCTGGAAGAACTTCCGGATTTTACCGATTATTCCATGAAAGGCAGAACATATCGCTATATGGAACGAAAAGCACAGTTTCCTTTTGGATATGGTCTGACGTACAGTAAGGTGGCAGTAGATAAAGCAGAGGTCAAAACATGTGAACAGAAGATAAACGTGGAGGTAGAAGTGCAGAATAACGGCGCATATGATACAGAGGATGTTGTTCAGATCTATGTAAAAAATATCGACAGCAAAAATGCCATTCCCAATCCGATGCTGGCCGGTTTTCAGCGGATATTCCTGAAGGCGGGAGAATGCCGAAAAATAGAAATCCCAATATGGGAAAAAGCATTCACCGTAGTAGATGAAACAGGAAAACGGATGGAAGAAGGAAAGAAATTTGAAATTTATGCAGGCTGCAGCCAGCCGGATGAAAAAAAGCAAAGAACTGACCGGGATCATGCCGGTAAAGATCATCTGGGAAAAATAATAAGAAAATCTAAAGTAACAGGAGGGCGATGCATCAGGCAGCGCCCTCCCTTCATATCTACCGCATAAACAACCGTACCATTTTTTTCATAAATCTTCCGATATTTCTGATACCGCATAGGAAGATCGATCCAGGTCTTTTTATCTACAATACTCTTATAATGAGAGAATGTCCGGAAGCCGTCGATGCCATGATAGGATCCCATGCCGCTTTCACCAAAGCCGCCGAAGCCCATATTGCTGGTTGCCAGATGTATGAGGACATCGTTGATACAGCCACCGCCGAAACCACATCGGGAAGTAACTTCCCGGGCATTTTTTTCATCTTCGGTGAAGATATAAAGAGCCAGCGGATGTGCCATGGAATTGATCTTTGTTACAGCACCTCCGAGAGAGTCATAGGTAAGGACCGGAAGTACCGGACCGAAGATTTCCTGCTGCATGACCGGATCTTCGAAGGTTACGTTATCAAGAACCGTCGGCTCGATCTGAAGTGTTTCACGGTTGGAACCACCGCCGCAGACAGTTTTGGCAGGATCGATCAGACTGTTGATACGGTCGAAATGCTTTTCGTTGATGATCTTTCCATAATTCCGGTTCTTCAGTGGTTCTTTTCCATACTGGCGTGTGATCTGTCTGCGAAGCTCTGCGACCAGGGCTTCTTTGATCTCCGGATCACAGTAGATGTAGTCCGGAGCCACGCAGGTCTGGCCACAGTTCAGGAACTTGCCGAATACGATACGTTTTGCCGCAAGGCGGAGATTGGCTGTTTTGTCCACGATGCAGGGGCTTTTTCCACCCAGCTCCAGAGTGACTGGTGTGAGGTGTTCGGAAGCCTTTCTCATGACCTCTTTTCCCACAGACTGGCTTCCCGTGAAGAAGATGTAATCAAAGTGCAGACTGAGAAGATGTGTGTTTTCCGCACGTCCGCCTGTGACAGTTGCAACGTATTTTTCATCGAAACATTCATGGATGAGAAGACGGATCACTTCACTTGTTGCCGGTGAGTAGGCACTTGGTTTCAGGATGACTGTGTTTCCGGCTGCAATGGCGTCTACCAGTGGTTCTATGGTGAGAAGAAACGGATAGTTCCACGGACTCATAATGAGAACCACACCGTAGGGGGATGGTTTGCGGAAACTGCGGGAATAGAACTGTGCCAGTGAAGTTGGAACAGTCTGTTCTTTTGCGTAGGAGCGGATATTTTTTAGCATATGTGTGATCTCGGAGAGCACCAGTCCGGTCTCACACATATAGCTTTCGAAATTACTTTTTCCCAGATCCTTTTTCAGCGCGGCGTGGATCTGATCTTCGTGTTTCCGGATGGAAGCGCGGAGACGTTTCAGGGCGCTGATGCGAAAATCAAGGTCAAGAGTTGCGCCGGAGTAGAAGTACTGGCGCTGTTTATCTAAAAGCTGGTTGATCTGTTCTTTTTCCATGGAATTGTAGTCCTTTCTGAAAAAACTGTATTCGAAATATCGAAAAAATCTTTCTATGCCAATGGCTGTTTTAGCAATTGCTTGCCGGAGGCATCAGTCTGTAATACAGTGTCTCAAGTTCGCCGGCATCCATCAGCACAGGAACCGGGTACAGAGGATTGGCTTCTTTATCTGCGTAATGGGCAAGCTCCGGGATGTCTGTTTCCTGGATTTCCGGGATATAGTCTCCGATGCCAAAGCGTTTTTTCATATCTTTTATTGCATCAATAAACATCCGGGCAGCAGTTTTATCGTCCCC
>ENA-OQHF01001661-OQHF01001661.1-human-gut-metagenome-genome-assembly--contig:-NODE-1661-length-12008-cov-4.013046_pt1 | contig 12008 bp, 12 predicted proteins | sample MGYA00242559_ERZ504709 | MGnify/ENA primary metagenome ERZ504709 (study PRJEB26092, sample SAMD00036203) | human gut metagenome | host: Homo sapiens | study: EMG produced TPA metagenomics assembly of... | reverse complement strand
CTGGAAGAAAGAGGTCTTGCATAATACTTAGTTACTGACAGAAGCTTCCCCCGAACCTTCTGTTAGATATAGAAAAAATTAAAACTTGTACAGTTGTTCAGATGAGCTTCTGTACAGATTTTTTTATGTTGTCCTCGTCAAATTCATCCACGCTATAATTATAGCAGTTATAGAAAAATCAAGCTCGCCAGTACACCGTGCCTGACCTATGCCGCAGATTTCAGTTCAGAAACATTCCTGTCAGATTCAGAAGAAGCGGCAATATGACTTCTCAGATCTACTCACAAAATCGGAGCTCTTTCTGACTGCAAGCCTGCGGTTTTCAATGGAAAAAGCAACCTGGTATGCATCTAATCCACTGACCGCAAAAACAGACGGAATCATCACCTATGCTACACCATTTACCGTCTTCAGGGTAAAAACCTGGAAAAGCTATCGGCAATACAAAAAAATACAACCTACACCGATTAAAAAAGCCAGGCACCGCAACCAACTACCGTATCCGTGCATACCGCATCACAAACGGTAAAAAAATATACGGACCTTATTCATCTGTAAGGACCGTAAAATAATAGCAACATAAAAACACCCCGGAAAATCCTGATCTGTGTGGTGTCTCCGAATATCTGATCATCAAGCGGATATTCGGAGAGCACCTTATTGTTTGCGGATCTCCGAGGTGTTTTTATTTATTTTCTTAATATTTTATTTTTCCGCCTCAGCTGTTGGTGTTGCTGTGGCTTCTGTCTCTGTTTCACCGTTTACCATGGTTTCATATGCATTGAACATTTCTTTTACTGTCATTTTGTTTACAAGAAATACCTTGTCTCCAACGACAGCTGCATAATAGTTTGTGTCATATGTGTAGAAGGTAACGGTTGTCTGGTTCTTGTCAGAGTCTGTGAATACAGCGGTCATCTCCGGATCTGCAGCCGGTGTATAAGCGTCTGTCAGTCTCTTCTGTCCTGCCATGTTTATCAGCTTGTTGTAGAAGGTGATAAAGGTTGTACTTTCTATTTCCTTACCATCCAGCTGATAGGTTGTTGTTTCTTTTTCGTTTCCGTCATCATCTGTGGATGTTTCACGTGAAACATTTACAGTACTTGTTGTTTCACCGTAAGTAACCTGGAGCTGATCCAGATTTTTTACAGACAGATAATTGACGATCAGTGACCAGAGATCTGACGGCGTCTTGTCAATAACTGCACTCAGTGTATCCGTTGACATTGTATAGATCTGTTTGTTATCTACCGTTACATATCTGCTGCCATCTCCTGCCTCATCGCCAACGTAAATGACAAGCTGTTTATCCACTGTGGTTGTCTTGCTGTCTGCATCTTCTGAGCTGCTGTCCGTGTCAGTAGTGTCATTGCTCTCAGAATCGCTCTCAGAGGCCGTAGAATCGTTTTTCTCCGGATTCTGTACTGTCTGTGCTGTCATTCTTCACCTCTTCCTGATAATCCACTGTAATCGTCGCATAGGGCTTATCAAGGCCATACTGGGAAAGATCCTCTGCATTGTAGTTTACAAACTGGTCAAATGCAAAGTTTCCAAGTCCGGAGGTTACATTTCCTGCTGCCGTTGTATCGGCAGACTCTTTATCGCTGTTTCCGTCACCGGAAACATCCCAGGTAGCTCCGTCGGAATTTTCTTCCAGGACATAGGAATCTTTATTCTCACTGACCTGGACCTTTTTCACTGTGGAAGAATCAATTGTCGGGAAATCTTCTCCCTGTGCATAATCGTAAAGGGAATTCATAAACGGAGACACTGTATCTGCTGCCACTACATATACCGTGCTGTCATCATCATCCTTGGAAATGTAATACTGATTCGTAGACGTATTCTCATCTCCGATGTTGAGCTTCGTTGTCCCATCAGCGGTATCAACGGTTACTGTGTTAGATGGAGAATCCAGTCCGTATTCCGTAAGATCCTCCACATCCTCCAGGACTCTGTCCGCTTCCACCTTTTTGATGGCGGAAGCTGCGGAATCCAGAGTTGTCTGATTTACAGGAAAAGCAGTCTCATCCTTTTTCACCCAGGAATCATCTTTTTTCTCAAAGGTCACTTCCTTCTTGTCTACGATAAATTCCAGGGATTTAATGTCATCCGTTTTCACGGAAAACACTTCTGTTTTGCTTTCCTCTTCGCTGCTCTCTGTCTTTTCTTCTTTGGATACGTAGGTGTTCAGTCCCACATAAACGCCGCCGAGAACTGCCAGAACAACAACTGCTGAAACAAGTTTGGTCGATTTTTTCATTATGCTTTTCTCCTCTTAAGCCAGATCAGGAATCCTGCAACAAGGAATACTCCCGGGATCAGACCAATGGTACAGATCTTCCAGAAGGCTGCATCATAATCGGTTACTGTCAGGCTTGTGGACTCAAGGCTCTTGGATGGAATAGAAACGGAATTACTGTCGTCTGTGCTGGTCATCCAGTTTAAGGACTCCAGAAGGAGCTTTTCATTTCCGCCGGATACCATCTGGTTTATCTGGCTCTCCATCAGATTTGCTGTGGAGTAGTAAACGATCTGTGTTTCCTTATCATCATCCAGTTTCTCAGTGATGGCAACACCAAGATCAAACGGTCCGTCTACATCTCCGTCTTCCTTTTCGATATTGCTGCTCTGCATATTTGTTTTGGAGTAAGCCTTGTCAGAGGTTGTCAGGATACTGTCGATGGTTACGGTATCTCTTACATCATCTGTTTTCTGAATGCCCTGCGCATATGGTGCCAGTACATAGGAGCCTGCAGAAGCTGTCTCAGAGCTTGCATCTGTGCTGTTGACTGTTGGTACAAGATAATATGGCATCTGCATTCCATAATGCTGATTATCACCCTCAAATACGATTCCCTCGGCACACTTTACACCATAGTTTTCAAGAACCGCATCAAAGTTCGGCAGATCATCCTGTGTATAATCCGAGAAGATCATAGCTTTTCCGCCTGCCTCCAGATAATCCAGGAGCTCTGTTTTTTCTTCCTCGGAAATATCGCTGGTCGGAGATACGATCATCAGGCAGTCTGCATCATCCGGAACCTTTCCCTCTGTGAGAAGGTTCAGCTCCTTGATATCAATGTTTGCTTTCTGGATATCTTCTTTAAAGCTGGAATCCAGATCTTTTTCTCCGTGTCCGGATAAGGTGTACATGATCGGAAGATCCTCGGATGTCACATAGCCGATCGCACTTGTGATCTGTCCTTCTCCATCAAATCCGGTAGTAGTCTGCTGCCAGGTATTATAGTCTACTGAAGAGGAATACATATCGTTGTAATTGATAACCTTGTTTCTGTCGCCGCAGACTACGATCAAGCTGTTTGACGCAAGATCATCGGTTGTATATTCCGATGCAAATTTCGGATTTACAACAGGGTCTTTCACCTCAACTTTAATATGCTTGGACTCATCTTTATAACGTGAAAGCAGATTGGAGATCGTGTCGTCCTCAGAACCGCTTGCCGCGATCTGATAAATGGTAACATCCTTATCCAGTGCCTTCAGTACCTTCTTTGTTTCATCACCGATGGTGTAAAGCTTGGATGAGCTTACATCCAGCTGTGAATATTTGGATGGGATCGCCCCGACGATCATATTGATCACAACCACGATCACGATAAAGACAGCTGCCATAGCCATGCTGTAGGAACCATTTTTGATATGTTTTTTGCTGATGGTGCCTACCAGCTTTTTCGGATCCGGTTTATGTTTCTTTTTGCCGGAGTCCTGTGCTGTCTCCGGTACGGCTGCCTCGCCTTTATTTTTCTTAAATTTCTCACTGAATTTCATTTCCATTCACCCCCTAGTTCCAGCGTCTCTTCTGAATGGACTGCATGGTAAGGAACAGGCAGATCGCAATAACAGAAATAAAATAAACGATTCCTGTCACGTCAAACACGCCGTTTGTAAAATTATCATAATGTCCACTCAGGTTAAATACGTTCAGTACCTTCTGGATACCGCCCTGGAAAATACTGGATTTTACAACGTATACGATCACAAGAGCAATCTCTCCCACAGCTCCGATCACTACAGAGATCAGGACATTTTTGATCATGGTATAAATGATGATAGCGATCGCCACGATCAGAAGTCCGAATGCCACTGCGGTTGACATGGAGGTCTGTGAAAAGAATGAGGAAATTCCGTTCATCATATAGAAGGCGAACAGGAATACAAAAGTAAGTACTGCTGCAATTACCTGGCTTTCTGTAAGTGCTGACATAAATACACCGATCGCCAGATTCGCGCATCCCAGAAGGAAAAATCCCAGGATCCCGGTGTATGCGGAAGCATAGGAAATCGTTCCGAACTTACTCATGATCAGAGGATAAACGCACATGATCACGACCGGAATGGCAAACACAGCTACCAGTGCAAGATATTTTCCAAATACGATATCCCATACAGATACCGGTGCGGTCAGAAGAAGCTGATCCGTTTTCTGCTTGCGCTCTTCTGCAAGTACGCGCATGGAAAGGATCGGCACACCGATCAGGAACACAAAGGTCAGTGCGCTTAAGGTAGTTTCAAATTTTGAATAGCCGCCTGAAAGCTGATATGCGGAAAAATAAATTCCGGTCAGCACCAGGACAAAAAATATGAAGAGATATCCAACCATGGAGGTCAGATAGCTTTTCAGTTCTCTTTTAAAAATCGCTGTCATGACTGATCCCCCTCTTTCTCATCAGAAGCCTTCTCTGGTTCCCCGTTTTTTTCTTCCTGAGTTTTTTCTTCTTCCGATGATCTGTCTTCTACCGGTTTCCACTGTGAGCTTTCCGGTTTTCCGGCGGATTTTTTCTCTCCTTCGGTAAGCTCAAGGAATACATCCTCAAGGGAAACTCTCTTAACCTGCATCTCGTAGATTGGACAGTTCGCTTTTGCCATAGCGTAGAAGACTTTTTCACGGATGTCCACATTTTCCTGAATGGAAAGTTTTGTTTTCCACAATTTTTCATCGCTGTCATAGGACATTTCCACTCCGGTTACGCCTTCGATCGTTTCCAGAGCTTTTCGAATCGTGTCTTTCTCGCCTTTTATCTTCATAAGGAGGCTGTTGGAGCCTGCTGCCAGACGTTCCAGATTATCCGGTGTATCGCTGGCTACCAGCTTTCCATGGGAAATGATCAGAACATAATCACACACTGCTCTTACCTCGGAAAGGATATGGGAGCTTAGGATAACCGTGTGCTTCTGCTTCAGGCCTTTGATCAGGTCACGGATCTCGATGATCTGCTTCGGGTCAAGTCCTACTGTCGGCTCATCCAGGATGATCACTTCAGGATATCCTAGGATTGCCTGTGCAAGACCCACTCTCTGGCGATAACCTTTGGAAAGGTTTTTGATCAGACGGTCTTTCATGTCTGTGATCTTTACCATATCCATGACTTCTTTTATCTGCTTGTCTTTTTGGTTTCTTGGGATTTTTTTCAGATCAGCCGCAAATTTCATGTACTCAAGAACAGTCATGTCAAAATAGAGCGGCGGCATTTCCGGCAGATAGCCGATACATTTCTTGGCTGCCTCCGGTTCCTCCAGAATATCATGACCATCGATCATCACTTTTCCTTCTGTGGAAGCAATGTATCCTGTGATCATGTTCATAGTTGTTGATTTTCCTGCACCGTTGGGGCCCAGGAATCCGTAAATTTTCCCCTTTTCGATCTGAAAGGAAAGATGGTCAACTGCAGTATGATCACCATACTTTTTGACCAGATTACTTACTTCGATCACTTTACTCTCCTCCTTTTATTCTCAGGGAAATACTTTTTTTAATTATCGATTTCCCATTTTATAAGATGCCAGAGGCAAAAGGTCCTGAAACTGAAGCCCTTGACTCTGGCGTCTTTTCAATACCAATAGAAAATGCCCCCGGATGAAACAGAGAATGGGGGAATCCAGGGGCATCTCTATCGGATTATAGTGTAAAAGTAATTTGTGATAAAAGTAGGATAAATTTGTGATAATTTTGTGAAACTCCCGGACAAAAAAATCTCCTGTCGGACAGATTTTGACTTTGTTCGACAGGAGGTATCTTATGCCAGTGGCTCTCTGAGCGGTGTTCCGGCTTTTCTCGGATATTTGCCTGGGGTGTTCTTTACCTTCTCGATAATGACCAGGGAGCGGCCGATCTCGGAGCCCGGAAGGTCAAAGTACTGAATATCCCTGATCTTTCCACCAAGGATCTTTACTGCTTTCTCTGCTGCTTCTGCTTCTTCCTTTACAGAACCGGATTTATAGGAGACAAAAAGCCCTCCGACTTTTACATACGGGAGACAATATTCAGACAGGGTTGCAAGTCCGGATACTGCTCTGGATACGCAAAGATCATATTTTTCTCTGTAGGCTTTGTTTTTTGCATATTCTTCGGCTCTTCCATGAATGGCGGAAATCCCCTCCAGGCCCAGGAGCGCAAAGGTTTCTTCCAGGAATTTTACTCTTTTATTGAGGGAGTCCAGAAGGCAGGCTTCCACTTCCGGGAAGGCGATCTTCAGGGGAACACCCGGGAATCCGGCACCGGTTCCGATGTCCATAACGGTTTTTACATTGCTCATATCTACAGCCTTGACGCAGCAGAGGCTGTCCAGGAAATGTTTCACGAGAACCTCGTCAAATTCTGTGATACCGGTGAGGTTCATGACTTTGTTTTTTTCTACAAGATATTCGTAGAATCGGATAAACTGGTTTTTCTGCGTGTCACTGAGTGTGATCCCAAGCTCCTCGCAGCCTTTTTCCAGGATTTCTAAATTGTACATGCAGCTTCCTCTCTTATTTTCTGTGTTTTATTGTTATTCTTTGTATTATCTGTGTTTATGTTCGGATCTGCTTTCCAGATATACAAGAAGCACGGAAATGTCAGCCGGGGATACACCGGAGATACGGGACGCCTGGCCGATGGACACCGGTCTGTAGGCTTCCAGCTTCTGGCGTGCCTCAATGCGGAGGCTTCCTACATCTTCGTAATCAATGTCTTCCGGAAGCTTTTTCTGCTCCAGTTTCTTAAATTGCTCTACCTGCTTCATCTGACGGCGGATGTAGCCATCATATTTGATGTTGATCTCTACCTGCTCACATACATCTTCCGGAAGCTCCGGTCTTTCTTTATCGATGGGTGCAAGCACCTTATAGTTAAGCTCCGGCCGACGGATCAGCTCTGCAATGGTGGTTCCGGATTTCAGAAGGGTACTGTTCAGAGATTCCAGAAGGCTCTGTACCTCTGCAGAACCACCTACGGTTGCATGTTCCACTCTCTCGATCTCTTCCTGGATCCGGCGCTCTTTTTCCTGTAATTTATGGTATGTCTCATCATCGATCAGGCCGACCTCCCAGCCTTTTTTACGAAGACGAAGATCTGCGTTGTCCTGGCGGAGGAGCAGACGGTACTCAGCACGGCTTGTCATCATTCGGTACGGCTCATGGTTCTCCTTTGTTACCAGATCATCGATGAGAACGCCAATATATGCCTCTGAGCGGTCCAAAATCAGCTGTTCCCGGCCTTTTACCTCCATAGCCGCATTAATTCCCGCTATGAGGCCCTGAGCGGCTGCTTCCTCATATCCGGAGCTCCCGTTAAACTGTCCGCCGCTGAAAAGGCCCTTGATCTTTTTGAATTCCAGTGTGGGATAAAGCTGGCGCGGATTGATGCAGTCATACTCAATAGCGTAAGCATTTTTTACAATCTTGGCATTCTCCAGACCTGGTACAGAATGGTACATCTCGTACTGAACATCCTCCGGCAGGGAGCTGGACATTCCGCCGATGTACATTTCATTTGTGTAAAGACCTTCCGGTTCAATAAATACCTGATGGCGTTTTTTGTCTGCAAAACGAACTACTTTATCCTCAATGGACGGACAGTAACGTGGTCCGGTTCCTTCGATCATTCCGGAATAAAGGGGGATCTGTCCAGATTTGCACGGATGATCTCGTGTGTTTTTTCATTTGTATAGGTCAGCCAGCAGGATTTCTGCTCGATCTGTACAGCTTCCGGGTCTGTGGAAAAAGAGAACGGTACGACTCTTTTCATCGCCGAACTGCTCTTCCATCTTAGAATAATCAATGGTGTTTCCGGCGATTCTGGCCGGAGTTCCTGTTTTGAAGCGGAACATTTTCGATCCCCAGTTTTTTCAGGGAATCCGTAAGGTAATTGGCTGCCTGAAGGCCGTTCGGTCCCGTATAGTTGCTGACGTCACCGTAAATGCAGCGGGCCTTGAGGTAGGTTCCTGTACAGAGGACTACAGCTTTTGCGTGGTAGGTGGCTCCTGAGAAGGTTTTTACACCGGTGATGTGCCCGTCTTCTACCAGAAGCTCGGTCACTTCACCCTGGCGGATGGTTAAGTTCTCTGTATTTTCCAGTGTCTTTCTCATTTCTGTACTGTAGGCCTGTTTATCGGCCTGTGCACGAAGGGAATGGACTGCAGGGCCTTTGGACTGGTTGAGCATTTTGGACTGGATGAAGGTTTTGTCTATATTTTTACCCATTTCTCCACCGAGAGCATCCAGCTCGCGGACGAGATGCCCTTTGGAGCTGCCGCCTACGTTGGGATTGCAGGGCATAAGGGCGATGCTGTCTACGCTGACTGTGAACATGACTGTGTTGAGTCCTAAGCGGGCGCATGCCAGTGATGCTTCGCAGCCTGCGTGGCCGGCGCCTACTACTATGATGTCGAAAAACTGTTCCAGATTTTTCATGCTTTTTCTCCTTTATTTTTTTCTTATTTTTTTTCTTTGTTTATTGTGTGATTGGGTTTTGGTTTTGTTTTTGCTTTCTTGGCAGAGGGCCTGGTTTTTTTGCTTTGGGTAAGCTGTGGAAAAACCGCAAAGGGGCCGTAAAGCCACGGCCCCTCTGCACACCCCTCGGGCTTTTTTTTAAGAGTTCTTGGGTTGTGGTGTGTGATACGGTGTTTGACTTTTGTCTGTATGCTTCGGTATTGGATGTGGAACGTTGTGCCGAAGGGGTTTTGAGTTCTTGGGTTGTGGTGTGGGGTGCGGTGTTGACTTTTGTCTGTATGCTTCGGTGTTGGATGTGGAACGTTGTGCCGAGGGAGTTTTGAGTTCTTGGGTTGTGGTGTGGGGTGCGGTGTTGACTTTGTCTGTATGCTTCGGTGTTGGATGTGGAACGTTGTGCCGATTGTTGTGATGGAACTGTAACGAGGTTCTCGATGTGCGGTGCACATCTGCGGGGTTATTCCTGCTTCCGTTTGCCACATTTCGGCTCAGTGTTGAATTGCCAATACAGAAGCATACAGACATAAGTTAGTATCTTTCAGCATTCCACAATCGCCGCACTATATAAAAAAGGCCCAGGGGTGTGCAGAGGGGCGCAGCCTTGCGCCCCTTTGCGGTTTTCTCACATTCCAATGTGATCCTACCCTCTGCGGGGTTCCGCAGTCCATGTGGCATACACAGCCGAGCTTTCGCAATCCATGCGGTTATACGGCCGGAATTCCACAATCCATGTGCCATATACGGCCAGATCTCCACAGTCTATGCGACTATACGGCCGGAATTCCGCAATCTATGCGGCATACACGGCCAGATCTCCGCAATCTATGCGGCATATACAGCCGGGGCCTCCACAGCCTATGCGCTTATTATTTTCCCATACAGAATTTAGAAAATATCTCATTAACAAGGTCTTCCCCAAGTGATTCTCCCAGAATCCGTCCCAGACTTTCGTATGCATCTGTCAGGTCTATGGAATAAAAATCCTCCGGCATTCCGCTTTCTATGCCATTTTCTACCAGAGAAAGACTTTCCTGCGCTTTTAAAAGCTCCTGTCTGTGGCGTTCATTGGTGATGTAGACTTCATCATTGAAGTCAATCTCCCCACTGAAGAACATTTCCCGGATTTTTTCTTCCAGGTCTGTGATCCCGGTTTCTTCTTTTGCGGAGATTGGGATCACCGGCTGGTTTATTCTGCTCTTTAAATCCTCTATATCTATAGCAGATTCAAGGTCTGTCTTACTATAGAGGACAATTGTCTTTTTCTCTTGCAAAATTTTTATGATTTCTTCGTCGTTTTCATCTAACGGTACGGAGGAATCTACGACATAAAGGATCAGGTCTGCGTCTGCTGCCATTTCTTTGGCTTTGGATACGCCGATTTTCTCTACGATGTCTTCTGTCTGGCGGATTCCGGCTGTGTCAGCAATCTTTAATGTGATCCCATGCAGGTTGATATACTCTTCCAGTACGTCTCTGGTGGTTCCTGCGATATCGGTCACGATGGCTCTGTCTTCTCCCAGAAGCAGGTTCAGCAGAGAAGATTTCCCTGCGTTCGGCTTGCCCAGGATCACGGTCCGGATACCTTCCTGTATGATCTTTCCGTCTCCGGCTGTTTTTAACAGGTTCTGTATTTTTTCTTTTTCTTCTGCCACGATCTGTTCTAATTCTTCCGAATATCCTGTCAGATCATAGTGCTCCGGATCGTCTAATGCCGATTCAATGTACGCTATATGGTACAGTAGTTTTTCCCTGATCTGTTGTACTGTTTTTCGGACCGAACCTTTTAATTGTCCTACAGAATTCTTTAATGAGTACTCGTTTTTGGACTGTATCACATCCATAACGGCCTCCGCCTGGGAAAGATCGATCCTTCCATTGAGAAATGCACGCTTGGTAAATTCTCCCGGTTCCGCCGGACGCGCACCATTTCTGATCACCAGTTCCAGAATTTTACGCATAACAAACGTACCACCATGGCAGTCAATCTCCACCGTGTCTTCAGCTGTATAACTATGCGGTCCACGCATCAGAAGTACGATGACTTCATCCAGCAGTTCATCCCCGTCCACAATATTTCCATAATGAATTGTATAAGTTGGCTGTTCTGGAAGACGCTTATTCTTATTTTTCGGTTGAAATATTTTATCTGCTACTTCAATGGCATTTTCTCCACTGATTCGGATCACACCAATACCAGATCCGGAACCCGGGGTTGCAATAGCCGCAATCGTATCTTCTCTGTACATGCCCTTTCACCAAAAAGAGGACGCTTATTCGCGTCCTCCTCCCCTTTTATTGTCTCTGTTTTTATTGTTAAAATTTCGTTTGCCGGAACCATTGCCGTATCGGCGGTAACGATTATTATCTCTCGGCTGAACTCCTTCTTTCAGACTGACTACTACTTTTCTGAACGGTTCTTCACCTTCACTGTGAGTCTCCACATAGCGGTCGTTCTGAAGAGCGGAATGAATGACTCTTCTCTCATAAGGATTCATCGGTTCCAGTGTTACCGGTCTTCCGGTTCTGCGAACCTTGAAAGAAATATTCTTTGCAAGATTCTCAAGAGTATCTTTTCTTCTCTGACGATAGTTCTCGGTGTCAACCTTTACACGGATATATTCTTCCTCACCTTTGTTGATCACCAGACTAACCAGATACTGAAGCGAATCCAGTGTCTGACCTCTCTTACCAATCAGAACTCCCATGTCATCTCCAGACAAATCAATATCCATGGTATGCTCTTCTTTATTTTCTTCAGTCGTGATGTTTACCTTAAGATCCATTGCATCAAAACATCTGCCAGGAACTGTTCTGCACGCTCTGCGGTTTCCAGTATCTTGCGTGCGCGGATTTTTGCCGGTCGGCTTCCGATTCCAAGGAATCCGTTGCTTCCTTTCTCCAGAATTTCATATTCCATTCTGTCAGAAGTTGTTCCAAGCTGAACTGCTGCTTCTACTACAGCATCTTCCACTGTTTTCCCCGTAAACTCTCTGTACTCCATCCCGGTTTCTCCTCCTTACTTTTTGCTCTTCTCGTTGAACTTTCTTACCATATCTGCCTTTTCGACTGCAAGACTTCCCGGTCCTTGTCTGCATTCTTATAATAATTCGTTGCTATCTTCCATAGCCGTCTTCTTTTCTTCCTCAGTCATATGATTTTTCTTTTTCTCGAATCATATGCACTGCATTATTTGTTTTTCGCAAGATTTCACATCTTTTCTGAGGCGGTAAGTTCCTTTTTTTCTCACGCAGTTTTTTCGTTTTTCTCAATATTTTTCC